>UMEP01042842.1_pt1 | contig 25058 bp, 27 predicted proteins | sample 1964771 | NCBI WGS metagenome assembly UMEP01 (sample SAMEA4836022, study PRJEB28245) | human gut metagenome | biome: gut microbiome; material: fecal sample | place: Denmark | collected 2008 | reverse complement strand
AACTAGTGATGATAGAACTATGAAAAGAAAGATAAAAGATATTTACTATGCTACTCAAATGGACAAATTTATGACTAAGGATGAAATACTATGTACTTATTTAAATAATGTTTATTTTGGTAAGTCAGCTTATGGAGTAGGAAAAGCTTCAAAAGTATATTTTGGAAAAAATGTACAAGATTTAACTTTAGCTCAAAGTGCTATGTTAGTGGGAATAACTAATAATCCAGCTAAATATAAAGAGCATAGAGAAGCTAAGAAAAGACAAGAAGTTATATTATACAAGATGAAAGAACTTGGTTATATAGATGAAGAGGAATACTCACAAGCAATAAGTGAAAAGGTTCCGTTTAAATCAGAAATAGAATAAATTAAAGAGGTGCTAATATGAGTGAATATAAATTTACTTACGAAGATACAGAGTATATATTAAATGCAAATAATTGTAGTGAATTAATTAATGATGAAGAAAAGCCAGTTAAAGGTATAAATGTTGATAGTATATTAAATATGTTAAATGAAGCAGATGATGTTGACTTTGATATAGAATATTATCAAGAAGCATGTCCTGAGTGTTTAGCAGGTGTAAAAGAAAAGCAAAAGTTTTTTGGATTTTTAGAGTATCATTTTTATATACTTACTAAAAAAGGCGAGTATGTAATAAGTGATATAAGCAAAGAGTATAAAGGATTATCATTTAACAAATTATCTAGACAAGGTAAAGTTGATGATAGCTACATAGTAAGTATAATAATTTGTGAGAAATGCCAAGATTATATAATTCAAATAGAAAATTGTGTGATATAAAAAGTCTACTGTAATGTAGACTTTTTTTAATATAATTAAAAACTAAAGATAAAAAAGAGGAAGTAAAGCATTTATTATTTATTAGATTGATATTACTATCAATAATAATTTTAGGGACATAATTTTTAAAACTTTTATTTTGATATTTAATAAATTTATATGAAAAATTGAAAATGATAATTGTTATTATTTACAACGATGATTATGTATGTTATACTTTAAATAAGTAAAAGTTATAAAGTACATATATACTTAATTATGTACTTATAAGTGATTTATTGTGTAAACTTTAAAATATTATAACCTTCAGCACGCTATAATATTTTTCTATGTTTTACATATTGATGTATCGCTTATACTTGCCATAACTTTTAATTTACTTAAAATAATTACACATACGTCTAAAAAAACTACGATCTGTATCGTAGTTTTTTATTTTAACGATAATGAAATTCATTTACAATTACAAAAAAATGTGGTATATTAAATTTAGGCTTAAAGTTATCGCGGCAAATTTCTAATATTAATAGGAGATGATAATTATGGCAAAAATGATGGGACCTAGATTTAAACAATGTAGAAGACTAGGCTTAAATGTATGTGGACATCCAAAAGCAATGGATAGAGCAGTAAAAGGAACGTCTAGAGCAGACAAGAAACTTTCACCTTATGGAGTACAGTTACTGGAGAAGCAAAGATTAAGAGCATACTATGGTGTGTTAGAAAAGCAATTTGCTAATTATGTAAAGAAAGCTGAGAAATCTAAGGAATCTACAGGTACAGCTTTAATACAAGCATTAGAATGTAGATTAGATAATTTAGTATATAGATTAGGATTAGCAAGTTCTATAAGACAAGCTCGTCAAATGGTTGTTCATGGACATATACTAGTTGATGGAAAGAAAGTTAATATACCTTCTTATGGAGTATCTATAGGAGAAGTTATATCTTTAAGAGAAAAGTCTAGAAATAATACAATGTTTAAAGAAAGTTTTCAACAAAATGTTACTAGCCAATATCCTTATTTAGAAAAGGATTTAGAGAACTTTTCAGGTGTACTTACTAGAAAACCTGAAAGAAATGAAGTTCCAATAGAGATAGATGATATTTTAGTTGTTGAATATTATTCTAGATAATAAATAAAAAATACCTTAGATATAAAAAATATATCTAAGGTATTTTTTACTATTATTAATTAAGTATTAAAAATTTAAAGTAACTTTTATTTAACAAGAGACAGTAGTAAAGATAGCTTCAATTTCTGCAGTAATTTTAACTAATCCAGATGATAAATCTTGAGTAGAAGCTACAAATGATTTAGAAGAAGAGTAAGCAATAGAGTATAAAGAAGAACTTTTTTCAATTATTTTAAATGGAGCTGGATTGAATTTAATATTAAAACTACTAGCTAGCAAAGCAGACTTATTAAGTGCATCCTTACTAGCTTTTTTTAGTGCTTTACTGTAATAATAAGTAGGATTAGATAGTAAGAAGTCTACATTTATATTATCGTTAGCACCATTTTCTATAGCTAAAGAATAAATATCTTTTAATTTTGATACATCATGTATCATAACTGTAATTAGATTAGTTACAATAAATGATAATTGTTGATTATCACATCCAATATAATTTCTAGTAACTGATATATCTTTAGTGTTTATGTCTTCTTTAGGTATACCATAGTCAGTTAAGCTAGTAATTAAGCTTTCAAGTGTTTGTAAATTTTTATCTTTAGCCTCCTCAGCGCTTTTACTATCACTTGTAATTCCAAGGTTTAATCTAATTAAATCGGACTCAATCTCTAAATATCCAACTCCGTTGACGGATAAAGAACCTTTATCTGTTGGAATATACATTTTACCATTTCTAAACTGCATAAAAATAGAACCTCCATACCATAAAATATATCTATTAATAAATATATGAATGGTATACATATATATACTAAATTTAAAAATGGTATATTTAATTATCTAGGTTGGTTTAAGTTTATACAACTAAGTAAAAATAATAAGAAAAGTGGACTAGTTAAAGATATGTTCATAAATGTGTCGACTAAATATAAAGATATAATTAGAATTACTATTAGAAATAGATTTGTTGAATTAAGTTAAAATAAGTAATCATATCTTATAATTCAAATTATTGAAAATACTAAGATATGGTTATTTTTATAATAATAACATAACAAAGTTAGCTAAGTTAATAAAGATACTAATTTATTTGAAAAATCACTACAATATAATACTCTAACAGAGCTTATTCATTATACAAAATAGTTTTAAAAATAAAAAGTATAGAATAAAATATATAATAGTATGATATTTACTTTTATTAATTTTAAAAGGGGGACTTTTTATGAAAGAAACAATGGTTGCAAAACATGCCAATTGGCCAAGAGTTTCAGACCCGATTTTTAATATATCAGAAAGGGCTCAAAAGGCTATAAATGATTTTGGTAAAGAAAATGTAATAAATGCTACTATAGGAGCATTAACAGATGATGATGGAAATCTTATAACTTTAAATACTGTATTTGATGAATATAAATCATTACCAAATTCAGAAATAGCAGCATATGCATCAATAGCAGGTCAAAAGGATTACTTAGAAGCAGTAAAAAAAGCTTGTTTTAAAGATTCTATGCCAGAGGCACATATAAGAGCAGTTGCAACTCCTGGTGGAAGTGGAGCTATAAAACTTGCAGTATGGAATTATACTAATGAAGGTGATGAAATATTAACATCAGATTGGTTCTGGAGTCCATATGTAAACATAAGCGAAGAAGTAGGAAGAAAAGTAACTACATATCAACTATTAGATGAAAATAACAATTTCAATTTCAACTCTTTTAAAGAAAAATTTTTAGATATAGCATCTAAACAAGAAAGAATATTCACTATATTAAACACACCAGCTCATAACCCAACAGGATATAGCGTTCCAGATGATGATTGGGATAAAATATTAGACTTATCAAAAGAAGTAGCCAAAAATCCAGAGAAAAAAATAATATTATTTGTAGACGTTGCATACATCGACTTTGTAAAAGATGATGATGGATGCAGAAAATTCTTTGAAAAATTCACAAACCTTCCAGAAAATATACTAGTTATAGTTGGATTTAGTATGTCAAAAGGATTTACTGCTTATGGAATGAGAATGGGAGCAGCTATTTGTATATCATCTAGTGAAGATGTAGCAGAACAATTCTACTATTCTTGTGTCCATTCCTGTAGAGCAAACTGGTCAAATTGTAATAGAGCTCCTATGAAAGTTCTTACTAATATAATTAATGATCCTAAAAAATATAAAGAATATATGGATGAAAAGAAAATATACAAAGATATGTTAAGTAAAAGAGCAAAAGCATTTGTAGAAAGTGCTAAAAAGTGTGAACTTGATATTCTTCCATATATAGATGGATTCTTTATAAGTATACCTTGTGAAGACCCTAAAGCTGTTAGTGAAGAATTAACAAAAGATAATGTATTTGTAGTACCGCTTAAAAAAGGACTTAGATTTGCAGTATGTGCAGTATCAGAAGAAAAATGTGCTATTGCACCAAGTATTATAAAAAATGCATTAAATCATGTTTTAGCTAAGGGTTAAAAATATAAATATTTGTGGGGGAAACTAAGCTATGAAATTATTAATGACTGGCAATGAAGCTATTGCACGTGGAGCATATGAAGCAGGTGTAAGATTTGCATCTGCATATCCTGGAACGCCAAGTACTGAGATATTAGAAAATGTAGCTACATATAAAGAAGATATAGTAGCAGAGTGGGCAACCAATGAAAAAGTAGCATTAGAAGCAGCTATAGGAGGGTCAATTGCAGGAGCTAGAACTATGGCATCTATGAAGCATGTTGGAGTTAATGTTGCGGCTGATCCATTATTTACATTTTCATATACTGGAGTAAATGGAGGAATGGTTTTAATAACTGCAGATGAACCTGGAATGCATTCTTCACAAAATGAACAAGACAATAGAAACTATGCTAAGTTTGCAAAAATAGCTATGTTTGAACCATCAACTAGTCAAGAAGCTAAGGATATGCTTAAAGAGGCATTTGAAATAAGTGAAAAGTACGATACGCCTGTTTTATTTAGAGTTACAACAAGACTTTGTCATTCTAAAGGAATAGTTGAGTGTAGTGATAGGGTAGAAGTTCCTATAAAGGAGTATATTAAAAATCCTAAAAAGAATTTAACAGTACCAGCTCATGCTAGAGTAAGAAGAATAGAAATAGATGATAGAATGAGTAAATTACTAGAGTACTCTAATAATACTCACTTAAATAATTATGAAATAAATGATACTAAAATAGGTATAGTTGCATCAGGAATGTGTTATACCTATGCAAAAGAAGTATTTAAAGATGATGCATCATATATGAAGCTGGGATTTACAAATCCTCTACCAATGGAAAAAATAAAAGAATTTGCTTCTAAAGTAGATAACGTTTATGTAATAGAAGAAAATGACCCATTTATAGAAGAACAATTAAAAGCTAATAATATAAAATGTCATGGTAAAGATATATTCCCTTCATATGGAGAACTTACACCAGATGTTATAAGAAAATCAGTATTTGGTAAAACAAATGATACTATAGATTATAACAAAGATTTAGTAGTTAATAGACCTCCAGGATTATGTGCAGGATGTCCTCATAGAGGTTTTTTCTATGAATTAGGAAAAAGAAAAAATGTTATGGTTACAGGTGATATAGGATGCTATACTTTAGGATTTGCGCCTCCATATAATGCTATGGATACTACTATTTGTATGGGTGCAAGTTTAAGTAGTGGTCATGGTGCTCAAAAAGTATTTAATATGAAAGAAAACAACAAGATAAGAGTTGTTGGAGTTTTAGGAGATTCAACATTTTTCCATACAGGAATAAACTCATTATTAGATGTTGTTTATAATAAAGGAAATTCTATATCAGTAATATTAGATAATAGAATAACTGGAATGACAGGACATCAACAAAATCCAGGTACAGGATATACATTACAAGGTGATGTAACTAGTGAAGTAAATATAGAAGAGTTAGTTAAAGCATGTGGAGTTAAGCACATAAGAACTATAAACCCAAATAATTTATCACAAGTAAAAGAAACCTTAGATTGGGCATTTAATTTAGAAGAACCATCAGTAATAATAACAAGATGGCCATGTGCTCTTAAAAAATTCTCAAGACAAGATATAGAAGAATTTAATAATCCATTTACTTTTAAATGTAGTGTTGATACTGATAAATGTATAGGATGTAAGTTGTGTATGAAAACAGGATGTCCTGCTATATCGTTTAAATCAGAAGAAAAATTAGTATGCATAGATAAAAATCAATGTTTAGGTTGTGAGGTATGTAGTCAAGTATGTCCAAAAGATGCTATATCTAAGGAGGTAAATTAGTATGACAAAAAGTATTATGTTAGTAGGTGTAGGAGGTCAAGGAACTATACTTGCAAGTAAATTATTAACTACAGGTCTTATGAATGCTGGATATGATGTAAAAATGAGTGAGATACATGGAATGAGCCAAAGAGGAGGTTCAGTATCTTCACAAGTTAGGTACGGAGAAAAAGTTTATTCACCAGTTATTGAAATAGGTGGTGCAGATATATTAGTATCCTTTGAAAAAATGGAAGCTTTAAGGTGGTTAGAATATTTAAAGCCAGAAGGAAAGATAGTTGTAAATAATTATAGAATAGATTCTATACCAGTTTTGACAGGTAAAGCTATTTATAAAGAAAAAGAAATAGAAGATGAGTTTAATAGATTAAATGCAACTATAATAAACGCAGCAGATAAAGCTAAAGAGTTGGGCAATTCAAAAGTAATGAATATAATTCTTTTAGGAGCATTAGTAAAATCTATGAGCCTTGAAGATATAGATTGGGAAAGTATAATAAGAGAAAATATTAAAGAAAAATTTGTTGATATAAACTTACAAGCATTTAAAAAAGGAATGGAAATGGTTTCAGAAGAAGCATTTCCTTTAAAGTCTAATTAATTATTGATGCTATCTCAAAATAGAATTTTATAGGTAACTAATAAATTCTATTTTGAGATAGCAATTTTTATATTTTAAGGGGGAAATATATGATTTATAGAATATTAGCTATTAACCCAGGTTCTACATCAACTAAAATAGCTGTATATGATAATGAAAAACAGATATTAGTAAAATCTATAGACCATAAAGTAGAAGATTTAGAAAAGTACGATAAAGTACAGGAACAATTTGAAATGCGAAAAGAAAAAGTATTAAAGGCATTGAAAGAAAATAATATAAAGTTAGATTCTTTAAGTGCTATAGTTGGAAGGGGTGGATTATTGCCACCAGTTAAATCTGGAGCGTATTTAGTAAATGATGAAATGATAGATAGACTAATAAATAAACCAGTTTTAGAACATGCATCAAATTTAGGTGCAATAATATCTTATGAAATATCTAAAAATTTAGGAATTAATGCATACATATATGATTCAGTATCAGTTGATGAGTTAACTGATGTGGCAAGATTGTCTGGAGTTAATGGAATGGATAGAGAATGTTTAAGCCATGCATTAAACTCAAGGGCTATGGCTATAAAGTATGCTAAAGATAACAATAAAAGATATGATGAATTAAATTTAATAGTAGCTCATTTAGGTGGAGGAATAACCCTAAGTGTACACGAAAATGGCAAAATGGTAGATATAGTATCTGATGATGAAGGTCCTTTTTCTCCAGACAGATCGGGAAGAGTACCTTGTAAAAAGTTGATTGATAGATGTTTCTCAGGAAACTATACACACAAAGAGATGCTTAAAACTATTAGGGGTAAAGGTGGAATTTCTTCATACTTAGGTACTGTTGATGTAAGAGAAGTTGAAAAGATGATAAGTGAAGGAAATGAAAATGCAAAATTGGTTCATGAGGCTATGACTTATCAAATAGCAAAAGGAATAGGAGAATTGGCAACAGTAGTATATGGAAAAGTAGATACAATAATATTAACTGGAGGGATAGCTTACTCTAATCTTATCACTGAAAATATAAGAAAAAGAGTAGAGTTCATAAGTGATGTTTGTGTTATGCCAGGAGAAAATGAATTAGAATCTTTATCTTTAGGTATACTTAGGGTATTAAATAAAGAAGAAGATGTAAGGATATATAGTGAAGCTGATTTAGTAAAATAAAGTATTATTAAATTGAAAGATTACCAAAAATTACCTCAACAAGTATTCTGAAAATAAATGTATAATAGAATATTAAGGAGGGATTAATTTACAGTTATGGAAAAAAGTACATCAAAAGAATTATCATTAGGAATAGAACGTCATATAGATGATCTAGGAAGAATAGTTATACCAAAAGAAATGAGAAATAAATTAAACTTTGAACAAAATGAAGTAGTTAGCATAAAACTGTTTGATGACCATATAGAAATTGCAAAATCAAAATCTAAATGTTTATTTTGCAGTACACAAGATAATATAAAGTATTATAATAACTATTCTATATGTCAATCATGTTTAGATGACATAATTAAAAAGTTTAGTGAATAAAAGTTATAGTAAAAATGCATCTAATTGTATTATTTATTATAAATTATATAATTAACCTGTTGTGCTAATTAAATATGATTATTGAAAATACTAGAGTCTAACAATATACATTTTGATAGTTAAAAAACTATTAGTAAATTCAATATTATTAGTAAAATAATTAGCACAACAGATTAAAATATTATAAGTATATATGTTTTAATAATAGAGAATGATTTTAATCATTTATAAAAGTATCACAGTTTACATGAGAGTCATTTACGTGTACACTATCTGCAGTACATGTATGGTTAGCATTATAATGACAATTTACAGCCTTACAAGTTATATCGTTAGATGTAGTAAAATAATTGCTAGATAAATTAGTTAAATTTCCGTTACTTTCTGAAAAAGTAGAACAATGTGTATTTGATGAGTTAGTTGCCTTTGTTCCAGAGATAGTTATTTTTCCAGCGTAACAAGTACCAGACTTATTATAAGTACAATTATAAGCAGAACAATTTAAAGTCATATGTATACCTCCATAAAATAATATATAACTTATTATTTACATAGAGATTATTTTTATAACAAATAGTGAAAATATTTATACCTAGCAAATTATGTAAGTAATAAAACTATATTTTAGTTTATTACTTTTTAATGTATAAATTTAATAGATTAAAGTTAGTATAATAAAAAGTAGATATAGTAACTAAGATCAAAATAAGTTTTTATAAGTCATAAATACAATTAAAGCACATAACAGCTACGTCATCTAATGTTTCTCTTCCTAAATTTTTATTTATATGAATCACATCTAAATTTTCTTCATTGCCACATTTACAACATTTATTACCTAACTTATTTAAAGCATAATCTTTAAACAATTTCCAATGTATAGATTTTTTATATTCATAATAAGGAACTCTCAAGCAAGAATCTAGAAACTTAATATACAAATCATCTAAATCATAACTATTTATACCACTATATTCTGGTTCAAAGTATTCGCAATTATCATTACATTTAGGTAGACTGTCGAATATAACACATTTAACATTGTATTTAAGATTTTCATCTGGACCATCTAAAGAAAGATGTGTGCAAAAAGAGCAACTTTCTTTAGGTAAGTTTTTCTTAAGTTCATTAATTTTATTATCCATTTTATCCCCCTTAAAAATTGTATAAATAAATTTATATATTATAGTTATATTAATTAAATTAGACAAGTATTCTATAAAGTAGGAAATTTTATTATTTTAGAGAATATAAATTTTTATAGATATGAATATTTAAGCGAAGGGGAAAAAAATGCAACTTCAAAATGTTGAGAAGATAAAGAAAAATATAAATATAGAATTGGAAAATAGAATTAATAATCATAAAAAAAATTATTACTTACAGCTAAATTTATATAATAATAGATTTTTAAAATCTGAAAATCATATAAAGGGAAAATCAACTTTAGATAGAGAAGACAATTATAATATAGAAGATAAAGGAAAAATATTATTTACTCATATAGAAGATAAAAGTATAAAAGGGCATATAAATAAGGATATAAATATAATTTCTTATGCAAAATTAGAATATAACAATTTTAAGAGATGTAAATTTAAAGATATAATATTTAAAGATTGTATATTTAATGGAAATATATTTTCAAAATGTATATTTGAAAATGTACTATTTGAAAATTGTAGATTTTATAAATCTGATAATATAAATATATTTTCAGATGAATGCATTTTTATGAAAAGTATATTTAAAAATTGTAATTTGGAAAGTAGTGTATTTAAAGAATGTAGAATTAGTGATTTAAAATTTATAGAATCTACTTTAGAAAATGCTATTTTTAGTAATATGCTTATAGTTAATAATCAAATAAGTGATTGTGATTGTAGGGGCTTAAAAATTGTAAATTCAGCTATAGAAAAATTAAAATTTGAAGATAAAAATATAACTAAATTAGATGAATATGTTTTTATAGATACAATTAAGCTAGATAAAAAATATAAAAAGTCTTATGAGGAAGCTGCAAAAGTATATAAGAGTATAGCTAAAAAGTTAGAGGAGAATAATTTAGTAAATTATGCATCAGAGTATTATTACTTATCTAAGTGTGTTGAGAATAAATCTCTTACTGGAATAGATAAGACAAAGTCAACAATATTTTGGCTATTATGTGGTTATGGAGAAAGACCTACATATGCACTTATAACATCACTTGAAATAATATTTGTATTTGCTGTTATATACATGTTTACGGGACTTAGTATAGAAGGGGTTACTATAAATTATGTAGATGTTTTTTCACATGGATTTTTGAAAAGAAATGTGATAACAGATTTTATGAGTTGTTTGTATTTTAGTACTGTAACATTTACAACTGTAGGTTATGGTGATATAACGCCTGTAAATATAAGTATTTTTTTATCTGGTGTTGAGATGTTTTTAGGATTAACTATGATGGGAATATGGACGGCTACATTAGCAAGGAAGATAACTAGATAAATATTGGTTATAATTAGTACAAATTTATAAAATGTTTAGAATCAATAATAATGAACCGTATCACAAGTAACGGAGCGTGGTTTTGAAATAGTAGATTTAAGTCTACTATTTTTTGTGTAAAAAAGATTAGAAAAAATATAAAAGTCAATAATCTTAATAAATTTTAAAAAATAGTGGACCGATTTCGATAAAACTACTATCTACATAGATGATATAGAAGATAAAAATAGATACATAGTAGAAATGCATTTTGAAGATTGGAACTACTATGAAATAGAGTTAACAGATGAAGATGTAGTAGATGAGATAGTTGAAAATCTTCTAAATAATCTAGTACTAGAGAGGTTCATGAATAAGCAAAATCCAGAAATAAACTGGAAAAATGTAAGATATTTCGAGAAAGAAGAAAGGGAGCGTAGTAAAAACTAATTTCAAATATATATTATAACCATGATAAAGCTAGATTAAGTAAAAATACTTCATCTAGTTTATTTTGTTTTCAAATAAGGAGGAAAATACAATGATAATAAATATTTGGAAAAAGCAAGACCTAGACTTAGTAAAGGAACTACCAACAGAAGTAATATCTGTAATAGAAACTACCATAGAAATACTAGATGAAGACTACGGTACAGAAAGAACAACAGAAGATTTAGGTGGATATGTAGCTGTAGTAGATAAAGCTGGAATAAAACAACTAAAGCAAAAGCAACTAAATGGAATAATACCTGAATACATAGACGAAATAGAAGGAGCTGAATACATTTCAGCTCTATTTTTGTGTTCAAATGACTTCTCTATAGTAGTTATTTGTAAGAAAGAACTAATTCAATCTAATGAGTTTAACGGAAGATCTTGTTTTAAAGCTAAGACTGGAAATATGTATTTTGGTGGTGTAAATGGATTTAATGTTTTTAATCCTGATAATGTATATATATCTGAATTTAAACCTAAAATTATATTTGATAACTTTGAAGTAAATGGATCAAATAAAAAAGATATATCTAATACTAAATTTAAGTATAATGAAAATAATATAAAAATAAGCTTCTTTACAAATGATTATATGAATACAAAAACAACTCAATATTATTACAAATTAGATGGAGAAGAAAAAAAGTGGAATACAACAAAAAATAACTCAATTGTATTTGCTAATTTAAACTCTGGTGAGTATACGTTAAGAATAAAAGCTAAAAGTCAACATGGAGTTATGGGCGAAGAAAGTGTAGTTAAGTTTACCATTAAATCTCCTTTTTGGAAAAGTAAATATGCAATGTGTTTATACTTACTATTTATAATTATAGGGATACTTATAAATAGATATAAGGTAAAGAAGCTAGATAGATTGGTTAATGAAAAAACTAATGATTTAAGAGTGCAAATGGATAAAAATGAAGTATTATTCAAAAAGGTATTAACATTAGAGCAAAATAAAAATAATTACTTTATTAATTTATCTCATGAGCTTAGAACACCTCTAAATGTATTAAATGGTATTAATCAATTAATAAAAGATCTTTGTAAGAAAGAGGTATTTATAACGCCTAAAAGACTATCTTATTATATGGATATAATGGAGAGAAATACTTCTAGATTGTTAAATTTAATTAATAATATAATTGATAATACAAAAATTGAAAATAATAGCTATATATTAACTAAAGAGGAGACAAATATAGTTTATTTAGTAGAAGAAACAGTTATGGACATGAAAGACTATATAGAAGAAAAAGGTCTTGAATTTATATTTGATACAGATATAGAAGAAAAAACTATTGCATGTGATAAAACAGAAATAGAAAGATGTATTGTAAATCTAGTTGGTAATGCCTCTAAATTTACTCCTGAAGGAGGATTAATTCAAGTAACGGTAAGCGACTTAGGTGATAAAGTAAAAATATCAGTAAAAGATAGTGGTATAGGTATTAGTGAAGAAAATAAAAAGTTAATATTTGATAGATTTAATCAAGTTGTGGATAATAACTCTGAGGTTAAAAGAGGAAGTGGTTTAGGACTTACTATATGTAAACAACTTATAACACTTTATGGAGGAGATATATATGTAGAAAGTGAAGTGGGCGTAGGTAGTGAGTTTATAATAATACTTCCTGTAAATAATGATTAAATAATCTGTTGTGCTAGTTAATCTATACACATATTGAAAATGCTATCCAATATTTTTTAATAATTCATTTTTATATAATCAACCTTAGTAATTTCAATGACTAAATTTAACTAGCACAACGAGTTAAATAATATAAAAATAATATCTTAATAAAAATGTACTCTATAGAGTAGACATTCAATAAAAGGTCTACGCTATAGGGTATTTTTTTGCATAAAATTACATTTAGAATAAATAAATTTTTTATATAAGTAATCAAAAAAATAATAGTTTCTAAATAAATAATAAATCATATAATATATTGTAGGTTATAATAATTGAGGTATTTTGCGTATTTTACTAATTATTTTTTAATATAAAGTATAACTTACAATAAATTAAAATAAAAAGGTGAATATTATGAAGTATGGAATTGATATAAGTTCTTACCAAAGAAATATAGATTATAATAAGGTAATTAAAAATATAAATTTTGCTATTTTAAGAGTTGGTTTTGGGGTTAACTATTTGCCTGAATCACAAAAAGATAACCAATTTGAAAATCATTATAAAGGTTTATATGGTAAGATACCTATTGGAGGATATTATTATGCCTATGCAAATGCAATTGGAGAAGGTAAAAAAGAAGCAGAAAATTGTTTAAAATATTTAAATAATAAAAAACTTGATTTACCAATTTATTATGATATAGAAGATAATTCTATGAGATGTATTAATGATGTAGTAAGAGAGTTTGTTGATACAATAAAAGCAGCAGGATATGATGCAGGTATTTATTGTAATATGAATTGGGCAAGAAATAAAATTGATTTAAGTAAATTTCAAGATTGTTCAATATGGATTGCAATGTATGGAAGTAATAATGGACAGATACCAAATAATAGACCTTCTATAGATTATAATGTATGGCAATATACTTCTAGAGGGATTGTAGATGGTATAAATGGATATGTAGATATGAACATTGCGAATGATGATTATCTATCAAATAAAGAACCAGATGATACAATTAAAAAATCAATAGATGAAGTTGCTCAGGAAGTAATAAATGGATTGTGGGGAAATGGTGAGGATAGAGTAAATAAATTAACTGTTGCTGGTTATAATGCACAGGAAGTTCAAAATAAAGTAAATGAATTATTAAATGCTAATAATGAAGATACTTATATAGTTAAAAGTGGTGATACATTAGATGAAATTGCTAAAAAGTATAATACAACAGTAAATAGTATTGCAAAAAAGAATAACATAAAAGATGTAAATAAAATTTATATTGGCCAAGTATTAAAAATATAAGTAATAAAAACTTACAATAGTATATGTCAAGCTATTTGCATGTTAAGTAAAATATTAAATAAACTAAAAAATGATTAGATTATCGATATATTTTGTAAATAATCTAGTTGTTTCTAATATATTAGTGCATATATATTAAAATATCATAGAAAATGTGAATAATGATTAAATAATATAAAAATAATATCTTAATATAAAATGTACCCTATAGAGTAGACACCTAATAAAAGGTCTGACCTATAGGGTATTTTGTTTATAAGGAAATTCTGTTATCTTGAAGCTGATGAAGCTTCTGTATATAGAATATAAGAATTTCTATCACAATACATGTAAATAATGGTAATCGATAAAAATGACAAGTTTCACCAAAATATAACAGTATAAAGGTGTTATAATGTCGGAGTTGAGTGAAAATTTTTTCACGTAGTAAATATAATGAATAGGGGAATGTTAAAAATGAATTGCAACTATTGTAAAAGCACAAAACTTGAATATTTATTATCTGACACAAATTCCACATATACTTATTGCAGTAACTGTAAGAAGAATTTTGACTTAGCTCATAAACATATAGCTATAGACGCTCTTTTAAAAAAACTTTTAAATATCTTAAATACTTCAAATGAAAGAAGTTTAAAAATCGAAGTTACGCAAGAAAATGGTTCGATTTTACTTATAATCAATAATATAAGGGTTTTTAAAACTGATTTTAAATATGATTTTCTGAAAAAAGATGTATATTATTTAGAAAATATTATTTCAGAATTAGTTCAAGATTCTTATAATTTTAATTTATCAAAAGTTGATATAATAGTAAGTGAATAAAAAATAGATTTATAGAGGTTAATAGAGTTATAATGCAAAATCTATTTAGAACAGTAGATAGAATAATTGATTTATATATAAGTTAATAAACAAAACGTAATAAATGAAATTATAAATATATATTATAATTTTGAATCTATATTAAATAGAAGATAGTCTATTAGATAGGACACAAAAAATTAATATAAGGAGATGTTGCAATAAAAGCAACATCTCTTTTTTAATAATAAAATAAGGAGAAAATAAAATGATAATTAAAATTTGGAAAGAGCAAGATTTAGAGTTAGTAAGTGAACTACCTAAGCAAGTAAAAGAAGTTATAAAAGAAAATGTACAGATTTTAGTAGAAGAGTACAGAGAAGAAAGGACAGAAGAAGACCTTGGAGGATTTATTGCACTAACAGATGAAGAAGGAATAAAAGAACTAAAGGAAAATCTACTAAAAAATAAGATACAATAAAAAATTTCTTAAATGAGTTGAGCATAGAGTTCTCAGATGACAAAGTTGAGGTTGATAAAACTACTTATAATCCATCTCGTATTTGTAGACTATACGGAACAATAGCATGTAAAGGAGACAATATACCAACAAGACCACATAGGCAAGCGAGAATAATTTCAATTAGAGGTGAAGGTGAGATAGTTACTATATCTCAGATAACTAAAATAGTATCTAAACTACAGGATAAACATAATATAAATACTGAAGTAACAGCAGAAATAACCAATAAAAAATTAAAAAATGTGAACAAGAAAAAAGATGTAGCTGAATGGTTAGAAAAATATGAAATACAAGTTTCTCATCGTAAAGAAGAGGCAGATAAAATAATATAATGTATTAAAGCAATGTCCTTGGAATGAAGAGCATACAGATAAAAGTGCATATGTTATCCAATATAATAATGGAAACATAGTAGCAGGATGTCATCATAATTCTTGTTCAGAAAATAACTGGAGTACACTTAGAAGTAAATATGAACCTACAAATAAAGTTACTAATGAAAATATCGACAAATATGACGGTAAAAATGAAGATAAAAAAGGTCAAATAGATATATTAATAGATATCGTTGAAGATATAGAAACATATAGGACATCTATGGATGAGACATATGTAACCATCCAAATTAGAGAAAATAATGTAAATGTAAAATCGGAACGTTTTAAAAAATGGATTGTTTCACAATTTTACAATATAGAATCGAAAATACCTACGAATGACAATATAGCTAAGATAATACTACTTTTAGAATCTAGAGCAATGAATGAAGTAAATGAAGTGTTAGTAGAAAGAAGATGCGCTACAGTTGATAATTGCATTTATTATGATTTAAAAGATGATAGCTGTAACGTTGTAAAGGTATCAAGAGATGGTTGGGAAATTATTAAAGATCCACCTGTTATATTTGCTAGAACAAAAACAATGTATAGACAAGTGACACCAGAAAGAAATGGTAATCTTGATATATTAGATAAATGGTTTAGATACAAAGATGAAAACCATTTAATACTTCAAAAAGTAATATTAGTAGCTTCACTTATACCAAACATAGCAAGACCAATACAAGTACTACATGGAGAAAAAGGTTCATCTAAGACGAGTACAATGAAGCTGGTAAGAGATATAATTGATCCAGCAATCGTTCCAGTAGTATCTATCCCTAAAACAATAGATGATTTAGCAGTATATATTTCAAAGAACTATGTTCCTTGTTTTGATAACATAGATACAATAAGTAATCAAGTTAGTGATTTATTATGTATAGCTGTCACAGGTGGTGGACACACAAAGAGAAAGTTGTATACAGATGATGAAGAGCAAGTTATGTTCTTCCAAAGATTCATAGTATTAAATGGAATTAATGTGGTAGCAACAAGACCAGACCTTTTAGATAGATGTATATTATTAGAACTAGAAAGAATACCTCCAAATGAGAGAAAAGAAGAAAAAGTACTTAGAGAAGAGTTTGATAAGGACAAACCTATAATACTAGGTGCAATATTTGAAACACTATCTAAAGCAATGAGTATATATGACCAAGTCGAGTTAAATAACTTAGGTAGAATGGCAGATTTCACAAGATGGGGATATGCAATAGCAGAAGTTTTAGGTATAGGAGGAGATAAGTTTTTAGAAGCTTACTTGAATAACCAAAATAATGCTAATATAGAAGCTTTAGAATCTCATCCTGTAGGATTTGCAATGTATAAGTTCATGGAAGACAAGACTGTATGGTCGGGTTCACCTACAAAACTTTTATCTGAATTAGAAATAGTTGCAGGTTTTGAAAAGATAGATACCACAAATAGTAATTGGGCTAAAACACCAAATGTATTATCAAGAAGATTGAATGAGATAAAGAGCAATTTACTAGATTTAGGTATTGAATTTGAAAGAAGTAAAGGTAAAAACAGAGAAATCAAAATAACTAGAATGTAATAAATTTAAAAATGTACTAGGGGTATTTTAGTATTCCTAGTATATATAATCATAATTTGGAGGATAACTATGGATACTGTGACAATGGAACAGATAAATGGAGATGAAATAATAAATATACTAAGTGATATAATTCAAAAACACATAATAAAGACTAATGAAGAAAATGGAGGAGATGACAATGAGTAAAAAAGTAGCAATATATTGTAGGGTATCAACGATAGAACAAGCTGAAGAAGGTTTATCAATTGATAGTCAATATCATAATATTAAAGAATACTGTAAGAATCAAGGTCATGAAATCTATAACCTTTACGAAGATAGAGGAATAAGTGGAAAGAATATAACAAATAGACCAGGAATAAAACAATTGCTAGAGGATGCTACTAAGAATAAGTTTGATTTAGTAGTTGTTTGGAAATTAAATAGGATAAGTAGAAAATTACTAGATATACTTAATATAGTAGACTTACTAAATAAGCATAATATAGCATTTCGTTCATTAACAGAGAACTTTGAAACAGAAACACCATCAGGTAAACTTCAACTTAACATAATGGGAGCAATAGGGGAATTTGAAAGAGAAACTATTGCTGAAAATGTGAAGATGGGATTATTAGCAAGAGCAAGAGAAGGAAGATGGAATGGTGGTGTAGTTTTAGGGTATACCCTAAAGCCAAATTTAAAGATTAGTTTACAAGTATGTTTATAAATAAAAGATTTATTGCATGGTTAAATCATTATTTTATAATAGGATAAATATTCTGATAATAAAAGGCTTTTATTGGAAAAAAAATACAATTAATATAAAAATAGAAAATATAAGAAATTAAGGTATAGTTAATTAAGAGATGTATATTTATGAAGAAGAAAAAATTATTAAAATTTATATCTAGTATAGCGATGGCACTTATGATTATTTTTTCAAATACATTAAATATTTTTGCAAATGATATTTATAATAATTTAGAATCGAGCATTATAAAAGAGACTGAAGATATTGACTTAGAAGAAGAAAAAATAGTAAAGATTGAACTAGATAATAAAGCAAGAAATATATTAGGAATTGAATATATAAAGGTTAAAATAAGTGCAAGTTATGACTCAAAGAATAAGATGCATGTATGGAATTTCAATGTTGATATACCAACATCTATATTTGTTAAGCCTCCATTAAAGTTAAAAGTACAGATACTAAGGTCAAATACAGAAAATGGTACTTATAGTAACTATGGTATATTAAAGGATTTTGGAAATGTAAACACTATAAAAAACTATAAGCATTCTGTTCCAGCTAAAACAGGATATTATAAAGTTAAACTTATATCTCAACTAAAGCCAGATGGATCAAATTCATATTTACCAGCTAAAACAGTAAATACTTATTATGGATTGCTAAATAGAACTGGAAAGTTATGGAATGCATCATATACAGATAAAAAATCAGGAAAAACATTAGGTAAACCTAGAGCTGATTATGTAAAAAATACTATACATAAAAGGCCTAGTAATTTAAACACAACATATTATAATGAATATAAGCGTAGATATGGAGTAACTTTAAATTCATCATTATATGATGTTCATCACATAAAGCCATTAGCATATGGTGTAGATAATAGTTTTTCTAATTTAATACATTTACCAAAATCAATTCACAAAACTGTTACTAGCTGGTTTAGTGGATACTAATAATTAAAAGGATAATAAAATGAGTATATTAAAATATTATATATCAACTGAATATCCAGTTGAATTAAGTAATGAATTAAAAGATCATGTGAGTATATATTCTAAACGAAAAAGTAATAATAAATTAATTATTTTGAAAGAATTAGACTATATAAATATAAATATAAGAAATTTACTAAAAAACAATTTTGTATATGAGGTAGAGTTTGAAAAAACAAATACGTATTTGCAAGAAAAAGTTATAGAGTTAATCAATAAAATAATAAAGTGTAATATATTTAATGGATTTAATGCGATTGAAATTTATTGTAATGAAGATAATGATTTAGAAAAAGTTAATTTAAAAATAAAAGATGTAGATGAAAATATTTTTTTTGAAAAAAATACACTAATAACAATAGGTCAATTCAAATTAGAGAATATAAATACTTTATTAGTAAATGAAAAAAATATAAAAATATTAGCTATGAAAAAGGTTCAGAATTATTTTATATTAGATATTTTATCTGAAGTTAGGTTTATTTATAATAATCAAGATGAAATTGAGGAGATTGGTACATCATTATATATTGAAAATATAAATGTAAATGATTTAAATCTTGAACTATACTCTAGTCACAATATTTTTATATTAGAAAATAATGATTTAGAAGATAGAAAAAATGCATTTGACTCAATGATATACTTAAAATATAAGGAAGAAAATCTTATTAATGATAATATGAAAAATATATGTATAACTAGATTAATATATCTCTTAGAAGAAAATTTAGACAAAGTAGATAGTTTAAAAATAGAATTTGAAATTGATGGAGCTATGAAAGTATTTGAAATGTAATATATATAATGTATATAAAGCTGGAAACTGTGTCTATAAAGTATTTGTTTCAACCTTATTGAGTTGGTAAGGTATATTATTTCTTAAAAAATAAGGCTTAAATTAAGCCTTATTTTTTTCTATAAAATTCTCAAGCCAAAGTTTAGATTTTTCATTATTAGGAAAATGATTTTTAAACTCATGATTTAGTAGAATTACCTAATGAGGGAAAGAAAAGAAAGAATACTAGATTAGAAATAAATGAAAAAGAGGCAAATACAGTAAGAAGAATATTTGAACTATACAGCCAAGGTCATGGATATAAGGCAGTAGTAAATAGAGTAAACAATGAAGGTCATAAGACGAAAAGAAATGGTTTGTTCGCAGTAAGTACAGTAAAGGAGATACTTCAAAATCCAGTATACATTGGAAAGATAAGATACAATGTAAGACAAGATTGGAGCAAGAAAAGAAGAAATAATATAAATGCAAATCCAATACTCTCAGATGGAATACATGAACCAATAATTGATGTGGAAACGTGGAATAAAGTACAAGTAATACTAAAGGAAAGAAGTAAGAAACATAATAAAGTCTACGATTGTGAATTTCCTTTAACTGGAATACTAAGGTGTCCTGTATGTGGAGCAGGAATGACAATTAGTAGGTCTACTGCTAAAAGGAAAGATGGAGCTAGAAGAATAAATGAATACTATTCTTGTGGAAATTGGAAGAATAAAGGAACAGCAGTATGTAATTCAAACTCAATAAGAGTAGAATTAGCTGATGAATATGTACTAAATAAGATAATGGAACTAATCAATGATGAAACTATATAAGGAAGGTAGTAGATAATATAAATCAGAATAAATCTACTAAGTTAAAACCAATACTAGAGCACTTAGAACAGATAAATAAAGAGATAGAGAAACTAACAAGTAAGAAGAATAAAAACATAGAACTATTTGAAGATGGAATATTAGATAAAAGTGAGTTGTCACCAAGAATAAAAGTAATAAATGATGACATTGAGAAACTAAAATACAGAGAGCAAGAGTTAAAACAAGATCTTCAACTAGCAGAAGGAGATCCAATACCATTTGAGATAGTAAATGAAGTAATGAAAAGATTCAAAGAAGTATTCTTTGAAATGAGTACAAGTCAACAAAGGAAACAACTAATACATCTACTAGTTTCAAAGATAACAATAAATAAAGAAAGAGAAATAGATAGCATAGAAATACAAATAAATGATGATGTGATAACATACTTAATGAAGGATAGGTTACCTAAAGAACAAGGTAACCTATCCTTTTTACATTTACTTGGAATGAATTGTGTAAATCTGAAAATAGTAATATAATAAGTATGATAGTTGAATAGTGGGAGTTTAAAATTGAAAATAGAAGAATTAGTGAAAGTAATACAAGAAAGCAGAGAGTTATTTGGAGAAAATGAGTTAGCATATCTTTCATTAACTAGCAAGAATGAATCAGTAATAAGGGATAGAATAGCATACAAGTTACACTTAGAGTTAAAGAATTCAATTGTTGCGAGGGAACACAGCATAAAAGCCATAAATTCTAGAATTGATTTAGCAGTATTAGAAAATAATGATATAAAGGATATAATTGAACTAAAATCAATGTATACATTTGATGCAGTAGATGGATTAGATAAGTTCATAGACTCAATAAATAGAGATTTTGATAAAAATAGTAGCTTAAAAAGTGACACTACAAGTCAGTTTGCTATAGTAATAGGTACACATCCAAGGTCTATACCAAGCGAACAATATAAGGATTTTGTAAAATACTATAATTCAATAAAAAGATGCATGAAAAAAATAAATAATAATACAGTTCTAATTGATAAGATGGACAATAAATTAAGAAATGCTTTCAAACAAGATAAGTATGAAGTGAAAAGTCTTACAATTTATGCAGGAAATGCATTTGAAGTAGATGTTGATATTTGTTTTTGGATAATAGAGAAGAAATAAAAAGTAAAATCGTGCTCCGTAGGGTACGGTACGGAGAACAGTATCATAAATAAGTGAGGTTTTACTGAAATTAGGTTAATGAATAAAGGGAGTTGAGAAGGAGAGGGTTGATAATACTGTCATTTAAGTAAGCCTTTATAGATAGAACTTTAGTGATAAATTATATGTGGAATTGGTATATAAATAATATTAGTAATTTAATGTTAAAAGTGTTAATTTATGAAATTATCACTTTTATATTTATAATATAATTGAATCTTTATGTTATTATGTATTTATAAAATAAATTCATTTTGATATATATTATATAAAGTGGAGGAAAATATAAATGAAAATTAATATATTAATTGTTGAAGATGAAAAAGAAATAAGGGAAGGCGTAAGTGAATATCTATCAGAAGTTGGATATAACGTTATAAGTGCAGAAGATGGAATTCAAGCAATAGAATTATTTAAGAATAGTAAAATTGATTTAGTAATTTTAGATATAATGCTTCCCAAAGCTAACGGATTTGTTGTTTTAAATAAAATTAGACAAGAAAGCAATGTTCCAGTAATTATGTTAACAGCAATGAGTGATGATTATACCCAAATTATGAGTTTTGATGAAAAGGCAGACGATTATATTACAAAGCCATTTTCAATAATAGTTTTATATAAAAGAATAGAAGCACTTCTTAGAAGGGTAGTAAAAGTTAGCGAAAATAAAAAGTGGTTCTATGGAGACATAGAAATTGATTTTGAAGGATACTCAGCAAGAAAGAATGGCGAAAATATAGATTTAAAACCTAAGGAAATAAAATTAATAGAGTTATTATTAAAGTATGAGGGAAAGGTTTTAACAAGAGCACAAATCTTAGATAATTTATGGAATATTGAAGAATCACCAAATGATAGGGTTATTGATGTATATATTAAAAATATAAGAAAAAAGTTGTTATTAGATTGTATAGTAACAGTTAAGGGAATTGGATATAAATTTGAGGAGCAATGATGAATAAGTTAAAGTTATTTTCAAAAACATATATATTTACCATGGGGATAATAAGTTTAATAATTTTAATTTCAAATGTTTTAATTTATTTAGCATTACCCAAGGTATATGTGAATAATAAACAAAAGGAAGCTGATAAAATTATTGAAGCTTTAATTGAACAAGTAAGTAAATCTGATAATGAGGAATCATTTAAGATAGCAAAGAATTTTGCTGAAAAATATAATATTCAAGTTTTACTTACTATAGGAGATGAAAAAAGGGTATTTCAAGGTTTGCACAAAGTAGATATATATGTTAATGAAGAGGAAATTACAGAAAACTCTTTAATAATTCCTAATTTAATTGGTGAAAATATTATAGAAAATTTTAATGATGAAAATAGAGAAGTTATAGGTGATGATGGATTCGGTCAATATATTAATATAAATAATTTATCAATAATAAAAAGTAGGGACTTTAAAAAAAGTAATGATGTAAATGGAAGTGCTAAAATAGTAATGGATTTAGAATCATTTACAGAAACAAGAGATGTTATATTAAAAATACTTCCATATTCTATTTTTATAAGCTTGCTTATAGCACTTATTGCATCATATATATATGCAAGAAAAATTACAACTCCAATAAAAGAAATTTGTGATGTTACAAAAAAAATGGAGAATTTAAATAAAGAAGCCTTTTGTAAGGTAGAAACTGAAGATGAAATAGGAATATTAGCAGCTAATGTAAATAGTTTATATGAAAATTTATTAAATACAATTGTATCATTGGAAGAGGAAATAAAAAATGTAAGTGAATCTGAAAAAATAAAGGTGGATTTTTTAAGAAGCGCATCACATGAACTTAAGACACCACTAATGAGTATGAATATAATGATTGAAAATATGTTATATGATATAGGAAAATATAAAAATCATTATATATATTTAGAAAAATGTAAGGATATAGTTAGTGAATTAAGTAAAATGGTTCAGGAAATTTTAGATACTTCAAAACTTAATATAATAAATAATAAAAATGAAAGTGTATTAGATTTAGGTAGTTTAGTTCAAAAGAACATAGAACCATATAAATTAATAGCTAAGTCAAAGAAAATTAATATTAAAATGAATTTAAAAGAGTCTTTTAATATTAAAGTAGATGAAAAATTATTTACTAAAGCAATTTCTAATATTATTTCTAATGCAGTAAATTATACTGATGAAGGAAAGGAAATAAGAATATATATAAAAGATAAAAAACTTATTATAGAAAATGATTGTAAGCCAATTTCAGAAGAACATTTAGCACATATTTTTGAGGCATTTTATAGAGTTGATTTTGATAGAAATAAGAGTAGTGGGGGGAATGGGTTAGGATTATACATAGTTCAACAGATTTTAAAAATGTATAATTTAGATTATTCTTTTAAATCAATATTAACTGGAATGAGTTTTGAAGTTGATTTTAATTAAATATTTGAAATTTGTTCATGTTTAATAAAAAATAAAATAGTTGAAAAATAACGGGTATTAGATTAATAATATCCTTATTTTTTTATAAAAAATAATTTAATTAATACGATTCTTAATGAATTTTATAAATTTAATTTTTTAATTTCATAAATATTTCATATTAGGTTGATAGAATGTACTCAAGTTAATAAACAAGGAGGACATAAATATGAATGTATTTAAGAGATCAATATTATATATAACAAGAAAAAAAATAAAAAGTATTATTATGTTATTTATATTATTTGGAATATCAACGGCAGTTTTAAGTGGAATTTCAATTAAAAAGGCAGCAAATATAGCAAGACAAGATTCAAATAAGGATATGGCAAATACTTTTGAATTACAAGCTAATTTTACGGGTAATTTTGAAGGAACAATTCCAGAAAATTTAATTGATAAGGTTTCAAAGGTAGAAGGTGTTAAGAATTATGATGCAGCAATTCAAGGAGCTGGTTTAGATTTAGAAAATGTAAATTATATAAAACCAGA
>UMEP01057868.1_pt1 | contig 25406 bp, 21 predicted proteins | sample 1964771 | NCBI WGS metagenome assembly UMEP01 (sample SAMEA4836022, study PRJEB28245) | human gut metagenome | biome: gut microbiome; material: fecal sample | place: Denmark | collected 2008 | reverse complement strand
AACTACCTATAACTCCCTTTTAACTCCTGATTGGCATTATTCACTATTTTTCCACTTCCTTGCCGTATTCTTTCCAATTGTCAAATCCTTTGTCGAGGTTGTAGACTTTATATCCTAAGTTGGTAAGGATGCGGGCGGCGTTCCGGCTTCTGCGTCCGCTTTTGCAGTATACAGCCACAGGACGGTCTTTGTCGAGCATTTCTTCGGAAGCAGCGGCAAAATGGTCTTCCAGTGCATTGATGTTCAAGCTGCCCGGAATGTGCCCTTCACTATATTCTGCTACCGTACGCACATCTACCCGTTGCACGTTTTCATCTTGAATCAAGCGGTCGAACTCATCGGCTGTGAGATTCTTGAATTTGTCTTGCGGTCTGGCACTGCATGCCATCAGTCCAAGCAGGCAAACAATTACGAAAAAAAAGAAATAAAGTGGTTTAATCATAAGGCTTGGTGTTTTTTTTGTTGTTATTTGTGAGGGAGGGCGTTATTTTCTCCATTTTCAATAAGTAAAATCTCTGTAAGTTTCTCCCTCTTTATATGTATTGAGCCTGAAGCGTATTTTGTCTCCTGTATGCAAGGTGTCCCGATAGCGGCGGAGCGGTACGGAAAGATAAGCCTGTTCCGTAAAAGCTTCATAGTCGTTGTTGCTGTTATGGAAGAGTTGCAGGTTCAGTGTACGTATGTCCGAAGCATCGGCTGATATGCTGTCTTCTATGAAATGGAAAGCATGTGTCTGGTCTTTTCGCCGTACTTCTAAAATCAGGTTCAGGTAATCGCCCGAACGCCAGATGCTCTGTATGTCCACAGGATCGGTATAAATGCTGTCTTTCCATGCAGCTGCCTTGACGGGGTAAGGAGAAATTACCGTTCTGCTGGAATAGAGTATGGCTTCTGGTTCATTTCCGTCCGTTTGCTCATTCAGAATTTGATATACAGATACCGTGCGGTATAGGGTATCGGCACGAAGACCGTCCAGACCTTCTCGAGGTTGTACGGCATAATGTTCGCCATCATCAGCTATCAGGTGGGTAATGGTTCCGGTTGCATCGGTCTGGAGATCGATGAATTCTGTTATGACGCTGGGGTATACATAGGTTTCTTCCTTGCATGCAGCCAGTAACAGACATAGGAAGGAAATGTATGCGAAGATACGTTTGGTCATGTGTGTAATGCTTTCAGGTGGTTGATGACAGGGTTGGCATACATCGTAAGAATGCAGCGGCGTAAGAACGGCAGGTCTTTATTGGGTAAGTCAATCAGTTCGAGCCTTTCTTGCAGGTATGTTTCAAATTTTGTCACGTCGGCAGCATTGTATTGTCCGGTAAATTTTTGTGTATCTTCCAAAAGGTCGCAAGCGATATAGTTTCCCGGATATAAGCGATAGTTGAGGTGGATATGCTGGTCGATAAGTTGGGCAATCTTTAAGAAAAGTTCGTTTTTGGGGCATCCTCGTAAGGTCTCCAGTTCATCGTTGATGCACGGTGCGGTCTGGAAATACACTTTTCCTTTGTATCCGAAGATACCGGTCTGCATATTGGTCAGGTCGTCTTGCTGGCTTTTTTTGAAGTTTTCGATATCTCGCTTTTGCTGCATTTCCTTGGCTTTCAGGAAATCGCACGGGTCGTATTCATACGACAAGGAAGTGGGAACAATGTTCAGCTCCTTCAGGTAGTCGATGGTGTCTCCTGTGCTTCCCAGTGCCAGCATTTTCAGTACACTTTCTTGTGTCCGGTCGTTCGAATCCTTAGCGCGTCCTTCCCGTTGGGCTATCCATACATTTTCTTTTTTCTGTGTAATGGCAAAATGAATATAGCGTGACATGCGTGCAGATGAAAGTAACATCTGGCGCATACTGAGGGCACGCTGCACGATGAATGATTTGTTCACTCGTACCAGTTTCTTGATCCATGGGTAGATAAGCAGGTTGTCACCGATAGCTATTTCTACTGTAGTAGGGAAATGGTTGTCTAGCAGTCCGACCGAAAGGAAACCGGGGTCGAGCACGATATCACGGTGATTGGATATGAAGGTGTAGTTCTTTTCCTTGTCGGTCAGTGAAGAAGCATTCAGTGTGAAGCCGTCGCTGTGTTCTTTGATGATTTGGTGCAGCAACGGATAGAATATGGTTTTTTGTACTTCCAGGTTGTTTTTGCACTGGTGCAGCTTATGGCTCAGCATATCAAGAGGCATGCCTGGCATAATCAGGCTGATGACAGCCTGAAAAGCGGGGTCGGCAAGTAGTTCATCGAATATCTGTGGAAGCTCTTCTGGGGTATACGGACGTATTTCATCGAATTCGGCTGGAATGTTCATGGCGTTTGGTTTTAAATTTTGTCTTCAAAGGTAAGCATTTTAAATGAAGAATGAAGAATTAAGAATGAAGAATTCCATGCAGGCAAAGCAATTCTTCATTCTTAATTCTTCATTCTTCATTCCGAGAAGTTGTCTTCTATGATGTCGGTCATAATTTCTTCCATATTGATGCCTGCGGCACGTGCTTGCTGTGGAATGAAGCTTGTTGCGGTCATTCCCGGAGTGGTGTTGATTTCAAGCAAGTTGATTTTTTCGCCTTCGGTGATGATATAGTCTACACGTACCAATCCTTTGCATCCCAGAATATCGTAAATGGCAGAGGTGAGCTTTTGTACGCGTCCGGTCAGTTCGGGACTGAGACGTGCGGGGGTGATTTCGGTCACCTGTCCGTTGTATTTGGCATTGAAATCGAAAAACTCGTTCTTGCTGACCACTTCCGTGATAGGCAACACCACCGACTTGTCCCGTGTCTTGTAGCATCCGTTCGCCAGTTCAATGCCGTCCATATAGGCTTCTATCATGGCGTCATCCGATTCGGCGAAAGCCGCTTGCAGGGCAGGTTGGATTTGTTCTTTGGTTTTCACCTTGGTTACGCCGAAGCTCGAACCGCTGGCATTGGGCTTGATAAAACAAGGCAGTCCGATTTTCTCGATTACTTCTTCATCGCTGATGCCGTTCCGTTTGTGTACCAGCATGGATTCTGCGATACGTATCCCGAAGCTTTTCAGATATTGGTTTGTCATGAACTTGTTGAAAGTCAGTGCGGATACCAATACGTCACACGTGGAGTAAGGGATGCCGAGCAGTTCGAAATAGCCCTGCAGGATGCCGTTCTCGCCCGGTGTGCCGTGGATGGTGATGTAGGCGAAGTCGGGCTTTATCTTTTGCCCGTTCTCCATAAAGCTGAAGTCGTTTTTGTCGACCGTGCTCTTCGAGCCGTCTTCCAGGATGGCATTCCAGCCTTTGTGTCCCAACTCTATGGTATATACTTTATAAGTTTCTTTATCGATGAAGGAATAAATTCCTTCTGCACTTTTCATGGAAACATCGTGTTCCGATGAGTCTCCTCCTGCTACGATAGCAATGATACGTTTCATGATTCTTCTCGATTACTGATGTATGCTCTCCATTTTTCCAGCAAATGTGTCATGTCTTCGGGCAATTCGGAAGTGAAAAACAGTTCCTTGCCTGTGCGGGGGTGAACGAATCCCAGTGTCTTGGCGTGCAGCGCTTGCCGGGGACAAATGGCGAAGCAATTGTTCACAAATTGTTTGTATTTACTAAAATGAGTTCCTTTCAATATTTCGTGCCCTCCGTAACGCTCGTCGTTGAACAGTACGTGTCCGATGTGTTTCATGTGTACACGTATCTGGTGCGTGCGTCCGGTTTCGAGTACGCATTTCACGAGGGTGACATATCCCAGACGTTCCAGTACCTGATAATGCGTTACGGCATGTTTCCCTTGCGTAGGGTCACTCATCACCGCCATCTGCATACGGTCTTTCGGGTTACGCCCGATATTGCCCTCGATGGTTCCTTCGTCTTCATCGATGATGCCCCATACCAGTGCATTGTATTCACGTTTTGTAGTTTTGTTGTAGAATTGCATGCCCAGATGGGTTTTGGCATCCGGAGTCTTGGCTATGACCAACAGGCCGGACGTGTCTTTGTCTATACGGTGCACCAGCCCTACTTGCGGGTCGTTCGGGTCATACGTAGGCACATTGCGCAGGTGCCAGGCGATGGCGTTTACCAACGTGCCGTGATAGTTTCCGCAACCCGGGTGTACCACCAGCCCCGCCGGTTTGTTTACCACCATCAAGTCATCGTCTTCGTACACAATATCCAGAGGGATGTCTTCGGGGATAATGTCGTTTTCATACCGGGGACGGTCCATCATGACGGTCAACACATCAAGCGGCTTTACTTTGTAGCTGCTTTTTACGGGTTTCCCGTTTGCCATGACATATCCGTTATCAGCAGCCGTTTGGATACGGTTGCGCGAAGCGTTGACGATACGTTCAAACAAGTATTTGTCGATGCGTACCGGTGTTTGCCCTTTGTCTACGGTAACCCTGAAATGTTCGTATAATCCGGACGAGGAGTTTACCGGTTCGATATCGTCCAATGAGTCGTCCAGCTCAGTGATGTCGTTTTCTTCCATTCGTCTGTCTGTATTGTCTTTTTTAGAACCAAGAGTCATCTACTTGTGCTTCGCTTTCCTGTTCCAGGTTGAGTCCTAAAGTATCGGTAGCAAGGGAGTCACGCAGGTGAGTGTTTCCGATGCACAACGTCAGGACAGCCTCGAATGGCACTTTGTCACCCGACTTCAGGCTCTTGCCCCGATATTTGATGCCATATACCCAGTCTTGTTCTCCAGGTACCAGTTCCGGTTCGGTCAGTTTGAATTTCATGGCTTTCAGCTTTGCAGCTGCCTGACGTACGGAACTGTTGTCGATAATGTCGGGGATTCGCACACGGGGAACCTCCCGTGTGTTTATAGTAAGATATATGGTGCGTCCTTCTTTTACGCGCATGCCTCCTTCAGGCTTTTGTTCGAGTATGATGCCCGGAGAGAGTTCTTTCACGTATGTAGAGTCTACCACTACGCCCTGCATGTTTTGGTTCTGAAGCAAGAGTTGTGCTTGCTCCAATGACTTGTGCTTGACGTTGGGGACAAGATACGATTGCCCATGATGTGTATAGGCATCCAGCCAGAACAATGTTCCGCCAATGGCTGCCAGAATCACTACCACCATTCCGATGATGTTCAGCCAGAAGAAGCGGTTTTGCTTGAACGAGAAAAAATCTTTCAGCTTTATCATAATCTTAGTCTTATGAAAATCAGTCTTTGGTTATGCCTGCAAAGATACAATAAAAAAGAAAAGCCACAAAACACTGTCTCAGCATCTTGCGGCTCTTAGCTTTTTCTTTTGTCTCGGACTTATGCTTTAACGCCGTTATATTCGTCAGAGACAGTCAGTTTCTTACGACCTTTAGCGCGGCGTGCAGCCAATACGCGGCGGCCATTAGCAGTTGCCATTCTTTCACGGAAACCGTGTTTGTTTTTTCTCTTTCTGTTCGAGGGTTGATAAGTTCTTTTCATTTTTCGTATCTAATTATGTTATTATTCCATGCGTTCGGGCTGCAAAAGTAGTGACTTTTTTTAAATAAACCAAATGGCTAAATCATTTTTAGACAAATCTTTTTGTGTTTTTTCGTGATTTAGATTAATTTTGCACCCGAATTGATAGTGATGAATACAAATCAATAATAACATAAATAAAGAATTCAGTTATGATTAATGCTCAAGACATTAAGATTGGAACCGCAATCCGTATGGATGGCAAGTTGTATTTTTGCATCGACTTTTTGCATGTAAAACCGGGTAAAGGAAATACCTTTATGCGTACGAAGCTGAAAGATGTGGTAGACGGATATGTGTTGGAACGCCGCTTCAACATCGGCGAAAAGCTGGAAGATGTACGTGTAGAGCGTCGTCCTTATCAGTACCTTTATAAAGAAGGTGAAGATTATATCTTCATGAACCAGGAGACTTACGAACAAGTGCCCATCGCTCGCGACCTGATTGAAGGCGTTGATTTCTTGAAAGAAGAAATGGTGGTAGATGTCGTATCAGATGCTTCTACAGAGACTATTCTCTACGCTGAATTGCCGGTGAAGGTACAGCTGAAAGTGACTTATACCGAACCGGGTTTGAAAGGTGATACAGCTACCAATGCCACCAAGCCTGCTACGGTAGAAACAGGTGCTACCGTACGTGTACCTTTGTTTATCAACCAAGATGAAATGATTGAAGTGGATACACGCGATGGTTCATACGTTGGCCGTGTAAAAGCTTAATCAGGTATATACCTTATTATATATAGGCTGCGTTTTCGGTAAGGGGGAATGCAGCCTTACTTTTTTAGAGCCTGTTTTAGAAGCTGTTTTGAATTTCTCCAAAAAGTTTTTCTTGTCTTGATGTATCCGTTTTCGTGTGTGCTTTGGGCGATTTTTTGGTCTTTTTCGCTCCTGTTCTTCGTCAGATAGCCCGCTATCTTCCTCATCACAGAAGCGAAAATGCCTCAAAAACTCATCCCAAATCATCGCACGATAAATTCAAAACAGCTTCTTACTTATAACATTATGTTATGAGAGAAATTCAAAACGGTTTCTAAACAGGTTTTTATCCGAATCTGAAATTTGTGCCGATTGATAGGCTGATTTTTGGCTTATTTATGATATCCTTTTAAAAATGGGACAAAGATTATATAAATAGACCTTGTATATATTGGGAATTTGTCCCATTTTTGCGCTTGATTTACAACAACTCGTATAAGATATTTGTTGATTAACTAAACTTTAATTAGAAAGAAATGAAAAAGAATTTGTTTTTTTATGTGTTTGCCGTGCTTTGCACGATGCCTTTCTTCACTTCGTGTAGTGATGATGACGAAGATACTCCGGTAGTGATTCCGATCGATGAGGAGATTGCCGGGAATTACAAAGGTACATTGAATATAACGGTAGATGCGGTGAATATGCCTTCTGTTTCTCAGCGCATAAGCGTGACAGAGGCTGGCTCAAATGCTATCAATCTGTCTATTGTAGACTTTGCCTTTAGCGGCATTCAGGTTGGTGATATCAATTTGAATAATTGTGCGTTGACAGAAAATGCAGGTAGGTATGAATTTACGGGTACGACTTCGGTTTCTGCTACCATGTTGACGGCCGATGTAGACGCAACAGGGTATTTTAATAATGGGAACTTGCATATCGATTTAGATATTGCAGCAACGCTGGGGAGCATTAATCAAGTAGTAAAGGTTACTTATGACGGTACTCGCTTGACTGGCAACGAAAGCAGTGCGGCACAAATTACATCTTTCACATTCGATACATCAGTAGCTGCCAATGCTGCAGTACTTTCTCAACCGGTAATAGATGAGGCAAATGCTACTATTACTTTCAAGGCAGAAGAAGATGGTGATGTAAGTGCTTTGGTTCCGACTATCGAAGTCTCAGCCGGTGCTACGGTAACTCCGGCAAGCGGTTCGGCTGTAAGCTTTGCAAGTGGCTCGGCTACATTTACTGTAGTAGCTGAAGATGGTACTTCTAAGACTTATACTGTTTCTTGCAATATGGGTAGCCTTATCCAGTACGATTTCGAAACATGGGCTACTCCCGAAGGTGCTATGTATCCCGAAGTGGTAAATCCCGAAGGCTGGGCTACTTGTAACGATGCCGTAGCCTTGATAAAGAACTTAGGTAGTTTGGGAGGCATTACTTATACGGGTGAATATCCGGTACGTCAGACCACGGATGCTCATTCGGGAAGTACAGCTGCTATGTTGGAATCGGTTGATACGCAAGGTGGAAATATTTTTGGGCAAACCATACCGAAGGTGACTGCCGGTTCTATGTTCTTGGGTACGTTTAATGCTTTTGCTGCTATGACTGACCCGATGGCAACGACTGAATTTGGTATTCTTTATGGTAAAAAGCCTGTGAAGGTATCAGGTTATTATAAGTACACTCCGGGTGCAGAGTTTTATAATGCTGCAGGGGAATTGCAGGCAGACCAGAAAGATGCTTGCGCCATCAGTGCTGTTTTGTATGAAGTGGAAAGTGAAGATGAAACGTTGAATGGAAGTACCATCTATACATCAGACAAGATTGTGGCAATGGCTTCTTTCAGTTCTGGAGAAACTGTAGCTGAATATACTCCGTTCGAACTGAATTTGGAATATGTAAAGGACTATGATGCCAGCAAGACATACAAGTTTGCCGTTATCTTCTCGGCAAGTGCAGACGGTGCGGCTTATAATGCGGCTGTAGGAAGTACATTGTATATTGATGATGTAACGATAGAAAATGAAGCTGTAACAGAATAAATCTGTATACATCTGATATTGACAAAAAACAAATCATCCTGAAACCGGAAAGTAAATTGCTGGTTTCAGGATGATTTGTTTTTTGTCAAAATGCATGTTTGCCAACAGCCAATACATACTCCTTAAAAATGAATATATACTGCATGCGCGGTTGAATATATACTTCATCGGCGGTTGAAGATATCTTCATCAGCAGTTGAAGTATATCTTCATCAGCGAATGCAGTGCTACTGCGTTTTCAACCCTAGCTGGACTGGCTGGTTGCGGACATGCGTATTGGGCAATTATTGTCCATAGGCATACCTGAAATCATTTTTACGTGATGTTCCCAAGTGTGGTAGAGGCTTTGCCATTGAGGATAATTTCTTAAAGTTTCCTGTATTCCAGCGGACTGATGCCCACATAGCGTTTAAAATATTTGCCGAAGAACGAGATGTTGGCAAAGTTCAGCGAGTCGGAGATTGCCTGTATGGTGAGGTTGGTCGATTTCAGTTGTGACTTGGCATCCATAATAACCATCGATGCAATGACATCAATGCATGTCTTGCCCGTTATCTGTTTTACTACGGCGCACAGATGTGCATGCGTAATACCCAGTTTTTGTGCATACCAGCTTACGTTGCGCGTCTGGTTGTAGTGTTGGGTGACCAGTTGCATGAAGCTGCGGCATATCAGTTCGCTTTTCGACAAGGAAATCTTGTCATAATGCCGGCTTTTGTAGATGATGGAGATACCCGTATGAACGTCAGCATATAGGTTGGGGGCTATTTCCTGGCGTATTTTTTCGTTGAATTGTTCGTACATACCTATCAACATCTGCAGGTATTTTTCCATCATGAGTGCTCCTTCGGATTTTAGTGGGATAACTGGCCGCCCTAACGTAAGGAAGATTGCGTCCAGCATGGAACGCGACTGTCCGCTCCGTTCGATAAATCCCGAAGAAAATCCTAGAAAATAGATTTTCAGGTCACCTCGTATTTCGTTTATCTGGAAGATGGTGCCTGGCATCAGTGTAATGACATCGTTGGGCCGCACCTGTATTTCGTTCAGGTTGACCATGGCTTCCACTTCTCCAGCAAGGCACATTACAAACATTTCACATTTCAGCCTTACGGGATAATGTGCATACAGGCTCAGCAGGTCTTTGTTGATGTCAGTACCTATCACCCAGTCTTCGGGCAGGTCTATCTTAGGCAATTCTTTTTCGTTTGTTTCCATGCTATTGATTGGTGTTTGGTGGCAAAGTTACTTTTTAATCTTGAAATCCGTCATTATCAGGTATAAAAGATTTTTTCAAATTAACAAATGAGACACACGTAATGTCTGTACCGGACGATTGTTTGTCACGAAGGACACAGAGTCTCGGTCAATTGCGGCGATTCCGTACAGGCAAGGTGGTGAAGCGTTTTGTGTCTTTGCGTTCAGTTGATCAATAGACAAAAAAATACCAGATAATAAAAATAGGACAAAAATAATAAAAATAGATATTGTGAGTTTTTGTGAAAGATTGCAATTTTGCAGACGAAAAAAATAACAATATAAAGAGTAAACGGGGATTCCGTATATTTGGAGTCGGGAATGAATGTGTTTACCGGATCCTAAGAAAAGGACAATATGAATGATGCTCTATGGTTTATATTCCGGTTATGGTGAAGAAAATACAATATATGTACGTTGGTGGAGTTACCGGAAATTTAAAAAACAAAAACGGATGAAAGGCTAACAAGCTTAAAATTAAGTAAAGTAGCAGAGCATCGTAATTATTGAAGAAAAGGCCAAAATGCTAAAAAAAAGAACAATTGGGGAAACTCAAACTTAAATACTTAAAACTCGAACAACAATAATTTTAACATGAGAAAGATGAAAAAGTATGTAGTAATGTTTTGTGCGCTGTTAGCGATGGGTGCATCTGTTGCATCCTGCTCTTCAGATGAGGAGGTGGTGCAGGGCGCAGCAGAAGGCAAAGGCTTGGTGAAGCTTTCGCTGAATGTAGGTGCCGATTTCCAGTCGCGGGCTATTACCGAATCGGATTACACCAATTTGGCTAACTATACCGTACAGATTCTGAAAGACGGGAATGTGGTGGAAGGTTGCGAATGGACAGGTACGACTATCCCACAAGATTTGATAGAATTGGATAACGGAAGTTATACGGTGCTCGCTTTTACTGGTGAAGACTACAAGGGGGTTGGTGCTACCACGAAAGGAATGTATGTGGAAGGAAGTGCTGGCTTTAATGTGAACAGTGACCAAACGGCGACTGCCACGGTGAACTGCACCCCACAGTGTGCACGGGTAACGGTGAACTTCGATGCCAAGATGGCAGATTATTTCAATGATTATTATGTGGTGTTTACCGGAACTGATGCTTTGGGTGAAGGTAATTATACATGGAATAAGGATAATGCCGACCCCGTCTATATGGCGGTCACAAGTTCAGAAAAACTTACCGCTACCATTAAGCTGGTAGATAAAGAAGGAAAAACTGCCAGTGATATTGTAAGGACACACGATATCAGTGCTGCCAAGGCATGGAAGCTGAACATTACCCCGGTAGTGGAAGAAGCGACTGGAAATGTGGGTATTACTATTGAGATAGACAATTCGGTCAATGATATTCCTATCGATATCGAAATCCCTTCGGATTGGCTTTAATAGATAAACAAACTTTAAAACAGAACAACGTATGAAATTATTCAATACAATAACGGCATGTCTGCTGCTTTGTGCCGGTCTCGTATCGTGCGAGATGAAAGATGAACTGAAAGGCAGCGGTGCGGGGACTTCCGAAGTGGGATACCTGAACTTGGGTGTAGCGGTCAACGCTTCGCAAAACAGTGTGGTTTCGCGTGCGGATAATGCAAACGATGATGGTGAAAATGTAGGTGTAGCAGTCAGTGCCGATGAGTTCCCGGTAACCATTACTGGTGTGACCGACCCTTCTTACTCCAAGGAATACGAAAGCTATGCAGCCTTGAAGGCGGAAAACGGGGGCAAGGTGGAACTGCCTATAGGCGAATATACCGTAACGGCGCATTCCAATGCTGAACTGGAGCCGCAGATGGCTACTCCTTATTATGAGGGTACGACACCTATTAAGATTACTGCGGGAGTGGAATCTTCTGCCGAGGTGAAGTGTACCATGAAGAACATGAAGATTCAGCTTACTTATACAGCAAATTTCTTGGCGAAGTTTGAATCGTGGGACATTACGATAAACGATGGTAGTGACAATATCTTGAATTTTGACGAAACAGACAAGAATCCGGCTGCAGTTTATTGGCTAGTAGCAGAGAATGTTACAGAAATCAAGGTCGTTATTACCGCTACGCCGATGGGCGGAGGGCAGGAGGTCACCGAATCGCGTCTCTTGTCTAAACCTGAGGGCAGCAATTGGGCAGGCAGCGATGCGTTGACTATCCAAATGGAAGAAAATACTTCAGAAGATCCGACAGGTATCCAAGGTAGCGGAATTACGATTAATGCAAGTGTTTCGTTTGATGAAGATTCAGAAGATGTGCCGGTAACGGTTAAGCCGGGTAATGATGGTGATGATGACAATAAAGAGCCGGAACCGCCGACTCCAACTCCAGATCCGGAATTGCCTACTGTGACATTACCGCAAAATGCATATACATTGCCTGCGGATGCTTCTAAGAATGCAGATGCAGTGATTACTTCTACAGCGGAAGGTGGAATACAGAGTGTAAAGGTTCAGATTGTCGGTGGTAATGACGGTTTCGCGGATATTACTTCAACTATGGGGTTTGCAGATGGACTGGAACTTGTTGGAAATACAACTTTAGGTCCCGTTATTGGTGCCATTGTTCAAGGCTTGGAAATGCCTCAAGCCGGCGATACAAGTTATACATTTCCTGTAGGAGGTTTCTTCAAAATTTTGCAACAAATGGGAGCGACTACCGCTGAGGATGGTCATGTATTTAACATTACGGTGACCGATGCGAATGGTACAGCTTCTGAAAGTTTAAGTGTAAAAGTCACAGAGTAAAGAGAGGAGGATTAGAACAATGAAACGCATATATACTATTTTATTAATAGCAAGCACCCTCTTCTTCTTTGCTTGTCAGCAAGAAGAAAACTTGGCAGGAGGGGCAACGGGGTATCTTCGCTTGACGGTAAACGAAGACATGAGTACCAACTCGCGTGCAGATGTGCCCGAGGGCTATAAACCCGAACAAATCGCCGTACAGATTGTGAATGCAGAGGGCGAAACAGTGGAAGAGACTGAAGACTGGATATTGTGGCAAAATAAATCCATTGAACTGCCTGTAGGTACGTACACTATCAAGGCTTCTTCCAATGGATGGGACGGACAGGCTGCCGGTTTTAATATTCCTTATTATACAGGCAGCAAGGAAGTGACGATTGCAGCGGATAAGGAGGTTAATGAAACCATTACGTGTACGCTGGCAAATGTGAAAGTGACCGTGAACTTTGATAAGGCATTGCTTACAAAAGTACGTTCTGTTGCGGCAACTGTTGACAACGATACTGTATCGAACGGCACATCGGCTACTTACAGATTGGCTTTTGAGTCTACGGAATCCCGTTCGGCATATTTTCCGGTATCAAGGTTGTTCGCGAATATTACAGTGGTGAACAATGAAGGTGTTTCGAACTCGATGCGTAAGGAGTTGACCGATGCGGAGGGTAATCCAGTGAAAGCCCGCGATCATTTCATCTTAAATATTAAGGAGTCGGGTACAGGCGAAAGCGGCATTTCGGTTACTGTGGATCCTACTACGCACGAATATTCGTATACCTTCAATGTATCGACCAAACCTACCAGCGGAGCGACTATGACAGCAGGTGCATGGGATCGTTTGGCATACTTGCAAGCTACGAATGTAGTTCCCGGAACAGGCGTAAGCACCGAGGGCATGAAGTTTCAATACCGGGAAGCTTCGGAAACTGCTGTGTTGGCTGAAACAGATGAGGCTTCGTGGACAGATGTGGTAACGACAACAGAAGAAAACAAGTATACCGCTATGTTGAGCGGCTTGACTGCTGAAACAGCATACGAATACCGCTTGGTAAATGGCAATGGAGATGTAATCTCTACTCAGTCGTTTACTACGAGTGCGGCAGATGCACAAACGGCATTGTATAATGGTGGATTTGAATTATGGTCACAAAATGGTCAAACGGTATATCCGGAAAATGAGTCAAGTGCAGGCAATACCACTTCGTTCTGGAATACAAGTAATCCAGGAACATCACAAGGATTAGGTGCTATAGGTGGTGCTGTAAATCCGACGACAGGTATAACTTCTCCTGTTGTTAGCGGAACTTATGCTGCCAAATTGCAATCAACCAATAAATTGAGCGTATTTGCTGCAGCAAGTTTATATACGGGAAAATTCCAAGGTTTGTCAGGAATGAGTGCTAATATGGAATTTGGACAACCATTTACTTCTCGTCCTATAGCTTTGCATGGATATTACCAATATACGCCTCAAAAGATTAATCATGTAGATAGAACACCGGATGGTGTTACTATAACTAACGGTGAAACTATGGACGAATGTTCTATTTTTATTGCTTTGGCTAAGAAGAGTTTTACTTTCAATAATAAGAAGGAAGAGGAATACATTGATTACGAAGGTGATGATAATATTATAGCTTACGGTGCTCTTCCTTCAGGAGCAGCTACAAATGAAACAGCTAATAATGGATATAAGGAGTTTACTATTCCTTTGCAGTATAAGGAAAGCCAATTCGGTGAAACTCCGACTCATATCATTATTGTTTGTTCGGCAAGTAAATATGGTGATTATATGACGGGTGCTGATAATAGCTTATTGTATCTTGACGATTTCAGCCTCATCTACGAAGGAACACCTGCTATTTGGAAAAATAAATAAGATAGCTTAGTAATGTCATCCTGAGCGTAGCGAAGGATCTCTGCCACTTGGTGTGGATGTACGCGAGATTCTTCACTTCGTTCAGAATGACATTTGTAGCGTCTAAGCATTTATACATCGAAATAACCTTTTACATGACAAAAAGATTACTTTTAGCCATTGTGCTTTTGGTAGGCGTGACGCTTACGGCAGGAGCACAGAAAGAAAGACGGAAGTTCAAGCGCATCGACCGGGGTGTGCAGGAATCGGTATTCATCCCCAAAGGGCAATGGATGGCAGGAGGAAGCATTTCGTATTCCGAGCATGAGGAAGACAACTTGAACTTTTTGGTACTGAAAGACGTGGAAGGCAAGGGATACAATTTTAAAGTCAGTCCTTATTTCGGCTATTTTTTTGCTGACAATATGGCGGCAGGATTCCGTTTTGCCTACAACCGTACGTATTTGGACATGCCCAATTTTAATTTGAATTTGGGCGATGACCTGAACATCAGCCTGAGTGACCTCTACTATTTGCAGCATCGGTATGACGTGTCTGGTTTTCTACGCACCTATATGCCGATAGGCAACAGCAAGATATTCGGCTTGTTCAATGAGCTTCGTCTCTCTTATGGTTACAGTACCGGTAAAAACTCTACCGGTTCGGGTACGGAGTATGACGGGACTTTTGAGAAAGCCCATCATCTTCAGATTGGTATTGCGCCGGGTTTGACGGCATTTGTCACCAACTGGGCTGCGGTAGAAGTATCAATGGATATCATGGGATTCGACTTCAAGTGGCAAAACCAGCAGACCAATCAAATAGAGACGGGCAAGCGGCGCACCAGTTCGGGCAATTTCAAGATAGATTTGTTTTCTATTAACATTGGTATGACGTTCTATCTTTAATTTTACTACTTGAATACTTTATTTATTTGCATACGAAACATGATAAAGAAGTTACTTTATACCACGTTATGCCTGCTGGCACTGCATGGTTGCAAGATAGAAAACGACATTCCTTACCCCATTGTGGAAGGAAACATTACGGCATTCGAAGTAGAAGGACAGCGTGCGGGTGAAGAAGGTGGCAATGTACAGGCTGCCATCAGTACGCAAAACCGCACGGTGACGCTCTATGTAGACGATTCGGTAGACCTTAGCGAATTGCGGATTACCCGTCTCGGCATATCCGAGGAAGCCGAACTGCTACCCGATTCGGCTTCGTGCAAGGATTACAATCATTTTCCTCGTGAAGGATTCGATTCGGTAGACGACTTGCCTCTTTCGATGGATACGCGGATGGACTTTACCCGACCAGTGCATTTCACCCTGCGTACGTATCAGGATTACGACTGGACGGTGACGGTGACCCAGATTATTGACCGGGAGATTGTGGTGGAAAACCAAATCGGGAATTCGGTGATTGATGTTCATTCAAGAAGTGTGATTATTTATGTTTCACCCGAACAAGAGCTGGATGCCATCCATGTCACTACGTTCAATTTAGGCGGAGCGCATGGCAAGGTAGTGCCCAATCCGGAAGAATACGATACGTTCGATTTCTCGACACCGCAAGAGTTCTATGTATCTTATGCCTGGGAAGAGGCTTCTTATCCGTGGAAGGTCTATGTCTACCATCAGGAAAGCAGCGGAGCTACGGGTGATGTCTTTGCGCGGGTGACTACGGCAGAGTTAAGCGGAACGATTCAGAACGGCAAGACACCGGTGGTGGAATATAAGGCACAGGGTGAAAGTTCGTGGACGGCATTGTCCGCTTCGGCTGTGACGGTGAATGGCACGTCTTATTCGGCTTCGTTCAGTGGACTGAGTGCGGGGACTGTTTACCAGTACCGTGTCAGTGTCGACGGAGTGGCAGGCGAGGAGCAGACATTTACTACCGCTCCTGCCACCCCGTTGGAGAACGGAGGCTTTGAAGACTGGTCGGAAGAAAAAGCTGGTACGCAAACGTTATACAATCCGTGGGCTTCGGGTGCCACTTCGTTCTGGAGTACAGGCAATGGCGGTTCGGCTCCTTTCATAGGCAGTATCACAACGCCTACCAATGATGCGGTGTCGGGCACGGCTGCCCATCTGCAATCGCGCTGGGCGGCTATCAAGCTGGCCGCGGGAAACATTTTTACGGGTGATTTCGCTTTAGACGGCACGAATGGTGTCTTGGCTTTAGGGCGTGAGTTTGCTACTTTCCCTTCGGCTTTGCGGTTTTCGTATAAATACAAGACGTCGAAAGTAAATCGCATCAAGGAAGACCGTTTCGAGTATATGCGCAATCAGAACGATTCGTGCCACGTGTATTTTGCCCTGACTACGGCAAAATATACCATCCGTACGGCAAAAGGAGATTCGTTTAACCGTCACGACCCATCGGTGATAGCATACGGCGAATTTGCTTCCAATCAAGACCAGCCGACGTACAAGGAAATGGAAGTGCCGTTTGAATATTACGACCGGAAGAAAACGCCGAGCTATCTGATTATCGTATGCAGTTCGAGCAAATACGGCGATTTCTTTACGGGAGGTGATTCGAGCGAAATGTTTATAGACGAAATGGAATTGGTATATGAATAAGGTAAAGTTTTTAGTGGCAACATTGCTGGGCGTGCTTTTTGTAGCATGCAGTGAGGAAGAAAACCTGTCGCAAACAGGCAAGACGGGGTTTCTTGTATCGTTGGCGGAAGATGTAAAGGTGGAGTCGCGCAGTACGCCTGAGGAGTTGGGCGAGCCTGTGGCTTCGCAATTCAACTTGAAGATAACGAATCAGGTAACAGGAAGCGAACTGTACAACGGTTCGTACACAAGCGATTTGATTCAGGCTTCTGCCGGGACGTATGCGATAGAGGCAACGCACGGCGATAATCCGGTTTTGGCTCTGGATGCCCCTTATTATAAAGGTACTGCTGAAGCGGATTTGGCGGATGGAGAATCAAAGACTGTGCAAGTAAACTGTAAAGTTGCCAATGCCTTGGCTTCGGTTGTGTTTGATAATAGCGGAACGAATACATTCGAGAGCCAGTTTGTTTCGTATGGAGTGAGGGTCAGTGTCAATACTTCTGTCACTACATTGCCCAATGATGGGAAAAGTGCTTATTACCGTGCGGGTTCGATGCCTGTTTTTACTTTTGTGGGAACTTTGCGGAACGGAGGAGGCGTGAAGGAAGTGCCTTTGGAAAATTCCGATCTTTCCAGTCCGTCTACCTTTGCTGCCGGAAAGCATTGTCAGATTACGCTGAAGCTAAGTGACGCTGCTCCAGGTTTGCGTGTAGAGATAAGCAAAGTAGAAGTGGATTCTTTTACCATTAACGAAACGATTCCATTGGAATGGTTGCCGAAGCCGAAAGTGACGGCGGAAGGATTTACAGACAATACATTATTTATGTATGAAACAGAAACACCGACTGCTAAATTTAATTTTAATCTTTCTTCAGCCTTGCAAGAGTTGAAATTTACGTTAAATCTGGCGGATGAAACATACCAGTCATTAAATAAAACTTATACGTTGTCCGAATTATCGGAAGAGGACAGAACGGCTTTAACGAATGCTGGTGTTGTATTGCCTGTGATTGGTTCCAAGGAAGCATCGTTAGATTTTACAGAATTGGCAGCTAAATTGACAGGAAGCACAACCGGAGATGTGCTATCGAATGTCATAACGCTGGATGAAGTAAGGGCTAACAACCGTGTTTTGGAAGGAGAACAAGTCTACACAATTCAAACCAGTGCACCTGATTTTAATTTGGTTGTTTATCCGGGTAATACTTGGACGAAACAGTTTACAGCAAATACGCAAATTATACATGGTAATGCCGATGTGATTCGAGAAGGGATGACGTTTGAATATAGCACAGATGGTATTATATGGACTCCTGCAGCTGATAGCTTGATTACGGGATTGATTCCGGGAACGACTTATCAGATACAAGGTAAATTTGGAAAGCATATTTCAAAGATTGTGGATGTTAAAACCTATGAAGTACTTACGATTCCCAATTCCACATTAGATGATGGCTATGATACTACATATCCTAAAGATGATAATCCGCTTTATTCTTTTATAGGCGATTGGATTGATACACGCAATGAATTAACTTGCCATAGTGATGGAGTTAATGCTTTTTATGTGTCAAAATCAAGTACATTGCCTATAAATGACAATGGGAGTACTGTTGCTCATATGATGGTTATTGGTTGGGGAGCTGGTAATACTTGTGCATTCGGTAATAAAACGGGAAGTGTTATTGGCAATATTTCATCTGGAATTGTATGTGTTGGAGATTACGATGCTAGTTCAGATGTTATCAATGCAAAAGAGGCATATATTCGTCCTACATCTTTAACTTTTACTTATAAAGCATCTCCTTATAATGGCGATGAATATTTAGTAGAAGTGGTATTGTTGAATATTACAGATGGTGTAGAAACAATTATAGGTGAAGGAATATTGCAGTCAGGTAATACCGTTAATGATTATTCCACCCAATCAATAGATATAAATTATGATGATTCTGCTTTAGAATTGCCAATATCTCATGTAAAAGTCTTATTTAAAGCTGGAACTAAAGAGGACAAAGATCATTTGGAAGATAAGTTTAGAGATGCAAGTGTATGGGACGGTTATGTGAATGCATATATTATAGGAAGTCAATTTTGGCTTGACTCGTTCCAATTTAATTACGATAAATAATTGGATATGAAACAAACAATACTATACCTATTATTAGGAACCTTCCTCTTGGCAAGCTGCCAGCAGGAAGATATATCAAGCAATACAGCTACGGGATACTTGGTTTTGGAAAGCATTGACGTGCAGGTAAACCAACAAACGGTATCATCGCGTGCGGTAGATGCAGACCTTTACGTCGATATCTTGCAAGAAGATGCCATATTCCGTCAATATGGTCCGGGGATGGTGCCCGACCGCATCGAACTGCCTGAAGGAACCTACCGGCTTTATGTGTATAATGCAGCTGCTACTTTGCCTGATCCTTATGACGGAAACGGTGTGGCTATATTTGAATATACCGGAGAGCCTATTACGATAGAGGCCAATGGAACAACGCTGATAGAAGAGATAGAAGTACCGATGATTAATTTCGGTGTTACGTTGCAGCTTCCAGAAGAATTCAATACCTATTTCAAAAATTATACTTTTACTGTAACAAGCAGCGACAGAGCATTGACACTGAAAGAAGGTGAAACTGCTTACTTCCCTTATAGCGAGAATATGCCATTCAGTTATACGTTGACTGCAATAAATGGGGACGGTGAGCTTACGGCTCCTCAAGGTGGAACCTGTACGAAAGTAACTTCCGGCACTATCTACACCGTCTCGTACGAAATGGAAACTCAATCGCTCAATATAACTGAATAATCTGTCCGTAATCGACCGGTCTTTATAGGCCGGTTGCGGACTTTTACCAGATTATATTCTCTTTCTGATATCAGTACAGACCGTGTCCTCGACAATTATTCTAGCACAAAGACCGGATGGTTGGGAGTACTGGCTTCGGGGCGGTAGGTAAAGCCTTCCCATTTGAATGTCTTGATTTGTTCGGGGGCTTCTATCCGATTTTTTAAGAGAAAGCGGGTCATTTCTCCGCGACACATTTTGGCGTAGACGGTAATGCTTTTGAGCTTTCCCTCTTTTTGTACCAAAAAATCAGGGGTAATGACGTGCACGGCTTCGGTGATGCGTTCCCAATGAAACAGGTCTTTCATTTCTGCACTGGCAAGATTGACAAGTATGCCTCCCTGCTTACGGATGGCTTCGATAAACCAGCTGGTCAGTATGGGTTTCCAGTAATCAAACATTGTGCAATCGTGTTTAGGCAGGCATACGTTGCCTTCGAGACGGTAGGAATGAATGAGGTCGAGCGGACGCAACAAACCGTACAAAAAGGAAGTGATAAGCAGATGCTCTTGTGCATAAGTGAAATCATCGAGCGTAAATGACGAGCCATTAATGTGCTTGAATACCATACCTGTATATGCCAGCAAGGCGGGAAGTGAAGGTGTGTCGGGTGAAAAGAAGTTCTGATAGCGCAGGTAGTTCTCGGCAGCCAGCTTGGTATTGATATGGAGCAGTTTGCCTAAATCATCGGCACTGAATTGATTCATTTCCATAGCGTTTGCCCGGGCTTCGCTTTCGAAGTAGGGTAAGGTGGTAAAAGGTAAGGTGACCCGGGGGTGACGTTCGGTCATGGTTTTGGCACACGAAATGAATAGTAGCATACAAATTTTGTTTTTTAGAGGTTAAAAGAATAAAGTAGTTGAGGCGTTGACGCCCCAACTACTTTATTCCTTTATTTATATTCTTGCCAACTCTTTATCTTGATGTCTTCCTGCTTCATCTGACAGAAAGCTTCGATAAAGGCTTTTGCCAGGCGGGCATTGGTAATAAGCGGGATGTTATGGTCGATGGCACCCCGGCGGATACGGTATCCGTTGGTCAGTTCACGTTTGGTGTGATTTTTCGGAATGTTTACAATCAGGTCAAACTTATGACCGGCAATCATCTTCATTACGTTGTTTTCGGCATGTGGACGTTCATCGGGCCAGAATACCGGAGTGGTAGGAATGCCGTGTGAATTGAGGAACGTGGCTGTACCAGCTGTGGCATAGATGTGGTAGCCGTTCTTGCTCAGTTCGTGGCTGGCATCCAACAGGTCGACTTTTGATTTTGTGGCACCCGAAGAAAGCAGGATGGATTTTTTCGGTATCTTGTATCCGGTGGCTATCATTGCATTCAGCAGGGCTTCGTCGAAATCATCACCCAGGCAGCCTACTTCTCCGGTAGATGACATGTCTACTCCTAATACCGGGTCGGCATTCTGCAGACGCGCAAACGAGAACTGGGAAGCTTTTACGCCTATCCAGTCGATGTCGAATGCCGACTTGTCGGGACGGGTGTAGGGAGCATCGAGCATGATGCGTGTGGCTGTTTCGATGAAGTTGCGTTTCAATACTTTCGATACGAAAGGGAAGCTGCGTGAAGCACGCAAGTTACATTCGATAACCTTTACTTCGTTTTTGCGTGCCAGATACTGGATATTGAACGGACCGGAGATATTCAGCTCTTGTGCGATGCGCCGGCTGATTTTCTTGATTTGGCGAGCTGTCGAGAAGTATATCTGCTGTGCGGGGAAGACCAAAGTGGCATCACCCGAGTGTACACCGGCATATTCGATGTGCTCAGAGATGGCATATTCTACAATTTCGCCGTTTTGTGCCACGGCATCGAATTCGATTTCCTTGGTTTCCTGCATGAATTGGGATACCACTACAGGGTATTGCTTTGAAACCTCACTTGCCATTTGGAGGTAACGCTTCAATTCTTCTTCATCGTAGCATACGTTCATTGCAGCACCGCTTAATACGTACGATGGGCGCACCAGAACAGGATAGCCTACTTTTTCCACGAATTTCTCTACGTCTTCCAGACTGGTCAGTTCCTGCCAGGCGGGCTGGTCGATACCTAGCTGGTCGAGCATCGCTGAGAACTTGTTGCGGTTTTCGGCACGGTCGATGGAGATGGGTGAAGTACCGAGGATGGGTACCGACTGGCGGTAAAGCTTCATGGCAAGGTTGTTCGGGATTTGTCCGCCTACCGACACGATGACACCGCGGGGCTGTTCCAGATCGATGACATCCAGCACACGCTCGAATGATAATTCGTCGAAGTACAGGCGGTCACACATATCATAATCGGTCGATACGGTTTCTGGATTATAGTTAATCATGATTGATTTGTATCCCAGTTTGCGTGCAGTCTGGATGGCGTTCACCGAGCACCAGTCGAACTCTACCGACGAACCGATGCGATAGGCACCTGAGCCAAGCACAATGACCGATTTTTCGTTCTTATAATAATTGATGTCATAGCCTTCGGTGCCATATGTCATATAGAGATAATTAGTCAGTTCAGGATGTTCCGAAGCCACGGTGTTGATACGTTTTACTGCAGGAAGGATACCCAATTGTTTGCGATAGTCGCGTACCATAAGATTTTCTTTTTCCATGGTTCCGTTTGCAGGCTTCAATACGAAACGGGCAATTTGGAAATCGGAGAATCCCAGGCGTTTTGCCTCACGCAATACATCAGCAGGAAGTTCTTCCAGTGTGTTGTAAGTCTGTAACTTGTGCTTGTAATCAACGATGTTTTTCAGGCGTTCGATGAACCATGGGTCTATCTTGGTCAGGTCGTAAATACGTTCGATGGTATAGCCTTCTTCCAATGCCTGTGCGATAGCGAAGATACGGAGGTCGGTGGGGTTTGCCAGTTCATCGTCCAGATTATCAAAGCGGGTATGGTCGTTGCCTACGAAGCCGTGCATGCCCTGTCCTACCATACGCAATCCCTTTTGGATGATTTCTTCGAACGAACGTCCGATGGACATGATTTCGCCTACCGATTTCATACTCGAACCAATACGGCGTGATACGCCCACAAACTTGGTCAAGTCCCAACGCGGAATTTTGCAGATGAGATAATCCAGCGAGGGAGCCACGTATGCCGAGTTGGTCGTGCCCATTTCACCAATTTCATCGAGGTTGTATCCCAAAGCTATTTTTGCAGCTACGAAAGCGAGCGGATATCCGGTGGCTTTCGATGCCAATGCGGAAGAACGGCTGAGGCGTGCGTTCACCTCGATGATGCGGTAATCATTGGTTTCGGCATGGAAAGCGAACTGAATGTTACATTCACCCACGATGCCCAGATGACGTACACATTGCTTGGATATTTCCTGTAGCATGGTGACTTGTTCTTCTTTGAGCGAACAAGTGGGGGCAACTACGATGGATTCGCCGGTGTGGATGCCCAGTGGGTCAAAATTCTCCATGCTTGCTACGGTGAAACAATGGTCATTTGCATCGCGGATAACCTCAAATTCGATTTCTTTCCAGCCTTTCAGCGATTCCTCTACCAAGATTTGCGGAGAGAATGTGAAAGCACTTTCAGCCAGTTCGATGAAAGCTTCTTCCGTGGGGCAGATACCGCTTCCCAAGCCTCCCAGCGCGTATGCCGAACGAATCATTACCGGATAACCGATGCGGCGTGCGGCTTCGATGGCATCTTTCGTGTTTTCTACAGCTTGGCTGATAGGGGTCTTTAGCGAAATTTCATTCAGTTTCTTAACGAAAAGATCACGGTCTTCGGTGTACATGATGGCATCTACCGAGGTGCCCAGCACTTCTACGCCATATTCCTTTAATGTTCCGTTGGTATACAATTCAGTACCGCAATTCAGGGCGGTTTGTCCTCCGAAAGCCAGCAGGATGCCGTCGGGCCGTTCTTTCTTGATGATTTCGGTTACGAAATACGGAGTGACCGGCAAGAAATATACTTGGTCGGCAATGCCTTCCGAGGTCTGGATGGTGGCGATGTTGGGATTGATGAGCACCGAACGTATTCCTTCTTCGCGTAAGGCTTTCAGTGCTTGCGAGCCCGAGTAGTCGAATTCTCCGGCTTGTCCGATCTTGAGTGCGCCCGACCCAAGGACCAGGACTTTCTTTAATTCCTTTTTCATGGCATTATATAGATTTATGTTGAGTTAATAATTAATAGTGAATAATGAATAACGAGGGTTGTAGTCTGCTACCGTTGTTAATTATTCATTGTTCATTATTAATTGGATGGACTCTTTTTGCAAAGGAACAATTTATTTTTGAAGAAAACAAAGGTTTTGATTATCTTTGTCCCAATAATTTAATAAGAAATTGCAATATGGAAAAAGAAAAGATTATTTTAACCGGTGACCGTCCTACCGGTAAATTACATATCGGACATTATGTTGGCTCTTTGCGTCGTCGTGTAGAACTTCAGAACTCAGGGCTTTACAAGAAAATCTTTGTATTTGAAGCCGACGGACAGGCACTGACCGATAACATTGACAATCCTGAGAAGGTGCGTCAGAACGTGATTGAGGTGGCTCTCGATTATCTGGCTGTGGGCTTGGACCCTTCAAAGTCGACCATTTTCATCCAGTCGCAGATACCGGAATTGTGCGAGCTTACCTTTTATTATATGGACTTGGTCACGGTGTCGCGCCTGCAACGCAACCCCACGGTGAAGACTGAAATCCAGATGCGCAATTTCGAGACCAGCATCCCCGTGGGCTTCTTTACCTATCCCATCAGCCAGGCGGCGGATATCACTGCCTTCAAGGCGACGACAGTGCCTGTAGGCGAAGACCAGGAACCGATGTTGGAACAGGCACGTGAGATTGTGCGCCGCTTCAATTACATCTATGGCGAGACGCTGGTAGAACCCGAAATCCTGCTTCCCGACAATGCCGCTTGCCTGCGCTTGCCGGGAACGGACGGGAAGGCAAAGATGAGCAAGTCGTTGGGCAACTGCATCTATCTGTCCGATTCGGCGGATGAGGTAGAAAAGAAAGTGAGAAGCATGTATACCGACCCTACCCATATCAAGGTGAGCGATCCGGGTAAACTGGAAGGCAATACCGTATTTACTTACTTGGACGCTTTCTGCCGTCCGGAACATTTCGGCCGTTACCTGCCCGATTATGCCAACCTCGACGAATTGAAAGCGCATTATACACGTGGCGGTCTGGGCGATGTGAAAGTGAAGAAGTTCCTGGCAGCTATCATGCAAGAGGAACTGGCTCCGATACGCGAACGCCGGAAAGCGTACGAAAAAGACATTCCGGCTATTTACGACATGCTGAAGAAAGGGTGTGAGGTGGCACGTGAAGCCGCTGCACAGACACTCGATGAGGTGCGCCGTGCCATGAAAATCAATTATTTCGATGACGAGGCGTTGATAGCTGAGCAAGCCAAGCGGTTCGGGCAAGAATAATTATATGGAAAGGGGCTTATTTGCCATGGAACGGTAGATAAGCCTCTTTTCCATTAAGAGAATAAGAAGCTGTTTTGAATTTCTCCAAAAAGTTTTTCATGGCTTGATGTATCTGTTTTCGTGTGTGCTTTGGGCGATTTTTTGGTCCTTTTCGCTCCTGTTCTTCGTCAGATAGCCCGCTATCTTCCTCATCACAGAAGCGAAAATGCCTCAAAAACTCATCCCAAATCATCGCACGATAAATTCAAAACAGCTTCTAAAAAAACAATTGAATTCTGCAAACGTCCCTATAGCCAATTAGGCAAAATGCGGAATTCATTAAAAACAAATCTACTGATCTATGTATTGATGAAGCTTGTCGGATTTGTCGGATTTGATTTTTTTTGAAAAAAAATGCTCAAAAGTTTGCAGATTCAAAAATAAGCTGTACCTTTGCAACCGCAAATGAGAACGAGACCTTCGGGCGTTTAGCTCAGCTGGTTCAGAGCATCTGCCT
>UMEP01046165.1_pt1 | contig 26848 bp, 18 predicted proteins | sample 1964771 | NCBI WGS metagenome assembly UMEP01 (sample SAMEA4836022, study PRJEB28245) | human gut metagenome | biome: gut microbiome; material: fecal sample | place: Denmark | collected 2008 | reverse complement strand
GGTTATAAGTCCACGACGCTGCCGGCCTCCACGCCGCTCGACGCCCCCATCTTCCAGCAGTTCAACCCGTGCTTCGTGGTGGGCCTGACGCCTGTTTCGATGGCCATCTTTGCCGCTCTTGCCAAGCGCGGCAAGGAGCCCTCGGCGCCGCGCAAGATCGGCCTCGGCATGCTTGTGGCAGCCTGCGGTTTCATCATCATGACGCTCGGGTCTGTCGGCTTGACGGCCGGTGATACCGTCTCGCCCAACTGGCTCGTGTCGACGTATCTTGTCCTGACCTTTGCCGAACTGCTGCTTTCGCCGATGGGCATCTCGTTCGTCTCTAAGGTGGCACCGCCTAAGATGAAAGGCATGATGATGGGCGGATGGTTCGTGGCCACGGCCGTGGGCAACCTGCTCGTCTCCATCCCCGCACTGCTTTGGGGCAATGTGCCCCTCGTCGTGGTATGGGGTGTGCTTGTCGTGCTCTGCCTCGTCTCGGCACTGTTTATCTTCTCGATCATGAAGCGTCTGGAGAAAGTATGCTGACGCTTTGAATGATAAGTGCGGGGGCTGCTTCCGGTGTAGGAAGCAGCCCCCGCCTGTTTGTCGGCATCTGGTGTTTTAGTGCGGAAAGCCGGGCGAAACCGCCGATGTTGCCGTCGGGGGCGTTTTCGGTTTGGGAAGGATGATTATTTCCTTTCTTCCTCATCGAAAGCCTCGTCCGCCATGGCCGTATAAAGGACGCGACGTTTTTCCGCGGACATCGGGGCTGCCAAGCTCTCGGATTCTTCTTTTTTGAAATCCGACAGTCGTGAGAAGAAGTTCATTCGCGTGTTGATGTCCTTTTCCATGCAGAATCTTGTGCCTTCCTCGTTATGTTCGAAATTGCGCGAGTTGCGGATAGACATCTCTGCGGCTACGCTGGCAGCGTCCTGGTTCGCCCCCATATACGTGAAGGTCCATCCTTTGCCGCGCAGGCGTTCCACCAGTTCCTTGATGGCGGTCCCGCTGTATTCCCGCGAGGCGTTTTCATAGCCGTCGGTGATAACCGTTACGACCACCACAGTGTCTGTCATGTCCTTTACGTGGCGCTGCATGGCGGTGAGTGTGAAGCCCATCGCGTCGTAGAGTGGCGTGCCGCAGCATGGCTCGTAGTCGTCCATAGTCAGCGGGCGGGCTTCGGCTGCCGGGACTTTATCGAACACCTGTCGCATTTCGCAACTGCAAAATGTCACGAGCGTCACGTAGTGGTCCTGCGTGTCGGCGAAGTTCTCTTGCGCTTTTTTGATACCGGACAGGGTCTCATTGAATCCGTCCACGGCGGCGCGACGTAAGCATCCCATCGAGCCGCTGCGGTCGAGGATAATCACGTTGAACACCTGCGTTTTTTTGTGTCTGTTCCTTTGCTGTTTTCCATAATCGTAGAATTATTTGTGAGTACATTTTTTGCCCTACATCGTCTGATCGTTTTATGCAGGGGAAATAATAAGAGATGGTAAAACTCTTTATGGATGGGGTTGTCCGTTGTTTGTCAGTCGCAGAAGTCGTTTTTCGGTGTCGTCCGGATTTCTCTGACCTTGCTTGTACCTTTGATTCGTTAGGCAAAAATACGCAAAGGTGAGCGGCGCAGCAAGAAAAAGTTCGCTTTTTTTGCCTAGTCTGGCCATGTCTTGTTTTCGAATCGCATGAATACGGATAATAGCCGACCCCGGCCATTACGGACGCTGTACCACGGTGGTCCTCCATGAAGCTGGCGCTTCGGAGGAGCTTCCGGGGGCAGGCGTCTCACCGCATCGAGGGAGCGTGAAATCATCGGTTTTGGGTATTGCTTCAGCGCGTGTCGAAGGCCTATCTTTGCACTTGCTATAAATTTTAATCAGACTGATGATGAAAACGATTGGTATTTTTTATGGTTCTACAACCGGTGCTACGGAAGCGGTCGCACAAGAGATTGCCCGCCAGTGCGGCGTGGGCGCGGCCGATGTGCGTGATGTGTCGAAGATGACGGCGGGCGCGTTGGCTGCCTACGACGTCATTCTGTTCGGAAGCTCGACATGGGGTGCCGGCGACTTGCAGGATGACTGGTATGGGGGGATTGATGTGCTCCGTGGTTGCGACCTCCGTGGCAAGACGGTCGCTCTCTTCGGCTGCGGCGACAGTGAGTCGTACCCCGACACGTTTTGCGGCGCTCTGGGGACTCTTTATGATGCCGCCTGCGCAGCAGGTGCGCATGTGGCAGGCACTGTCCCTGTGGATGATTATAGCTTTGAGGACTCGGATGCCGTCCGCGACGGCGTTTTTGTCGGGCTGGCACTTGATGAAGTGAACGAGGGCGCCAAGACGCAGGCTCGCATCAGTGCTTGGCTCGCCGACCTGAAAAACGAGTTGGCCTGACCGCGTAATCTGTCAGTGCGACAGGATTTTCTGTCAGCCGTCCGCGCAGAAGCGGAGCTTGTTCATTTTCCGCTGCCATTTGTGTTGACGCCTGTGGCTCGCCACCATAGCTTAGTGAGTGATGAATGCACCGCCCTCGCCGTTGTCATGGACATCGGTGAGGGCGGTTCGCGTTTGTCAGCGGACAAGGCGTAGCGTCCCTCCGTCGGACTGGGCGTAGCGACGGAGCAGCTCCCTGATGCGTTCGGCTGTGGCTTGGATACCGTCGGCCGAACCGTCGTAACCGTTGACGATAGCGGTGAGGCGGCGGGTATGGAGCGTGAGTTTGGTGCGTTCGTTGTCGCTCGTCGGAGTTCCCACTCCGCCAGTGTCGTCGCGCCAGACGGGCATCCCGGCGATGTTTAGCCCGCCGCGTCCGATGCCGTAATAGGGCTCGTCCTCTCGGCCTATTCCGAGACGCAGCGTGTCGCCTGTAAAGGTGTCGGCGTCGAAACCACCGATGGAGTAGCCTGACGCGAGAGAGGCCAGGTTGATGAGGTCGACAAGCGTGTCAATACGGTAGAGTTCCTTGCCTTGCAGGATGCGGCGCACCAGCTGTTCGCCCGACGGGCGGTAGCGGCTCGGATCCTTGCCGCAGCGCCGGTAGGCGTCGCGCGTAGCGGACACGGGACCAAGTGTTTTCAGTGTGTCGGGGGTCAGACTTTGGCGCAATGTTGCCGTTTCTTTTTCAATTTCGAACCAAAGGGCTTCCGGCGTCGCGCTGTTCACCACGTCGGCTTCGACAATGGCGGCCACGTAGTCCGGACAGCAGCGGCGTAGTTCGTCGGTGATTTCGTAGTTCATCTTATGTTTTTTCAGAATCTGCATAGCGTGGCGAAGGGGCAGTTCGCGCAATGTTCGGCGAAAGGCGTGGCCGTGAATGGCCGGCCGGTGTCCATGATTTCGGTCAGCAAGCCTGTGAGTGCCGAGCGGAACTCACTGGCAAGTGGGGTGAAGTCTGCCAGCGGTGTGCCTTCGGGCCCGAACGGGATGTAAGGATTGTAGTCTTCGCCGGCCGATTGGTGTACGAAGAAGAGCGCCGGAGCTATCGGCCGTTTTGTCGTTCCGCAGACGGTCAGCGCATAGACGAAAGTCTGGAATACATAGTGCGGATGGTCTATGGCTGGTGTCACCAGTTGGGCCACGTCGGTGGCTGCTTCGGGCTTTCCTCCTGTCTTGTAATCCACGATGCGCAACGTCGTGACTCCGTTCAGCTGCACTACGTCGAGGCGGTCGATGATGCCGCCGGCACGATACGTCCGTTCGCCCAGCGGTGTGGGTACGGTTATATCCGTATAGCTTTCTTTTTCCATGCCGACAATATCGAAAGGCGTCAGCCGCTTGTCGTTTTCCAAAAGTTGCATGAGGTACATGCGCACCACTTCCGTAATGACCGGATTCTCCACTAGCCCTTCGTCTGCGTAAGCCTGTCTGATATGTCTGACTAGGAGGCGTCCACCGGCTTCGGTCAGGCGGTCGAGCTGTTCGCGGGTGACGGCTGGCGAGGCCGACGTCAGTTCGCGATAGGCCAGTTCGGCAGCCTTGTGGAAGAGCGAGCCGAACGTGTTTGGCTCGATGACGTCGGGTGCGGGTTGCGGTTCGTTGAGGCGTGCTACGTGGCGGAAATAGAATTGCAGCGGGCAGCGCATGTAGGTGTTGATCGCTGAGGGAGAGAACTGCTTGAAGCGGTCGGGCAGATCGGTCGGTTTAGGGATGACGGGCGGTGGCGTGGATGTGGTTTGCCGTTCTGCTGACAGGGCCATGCGGCGTACGGGTAAATCCGTCTCGACGAGCATCTGGGTCATGAAACGCGACATCTCGCCCTTTGCAAGGCCGTCGGCTGTGCAGTTGTATACCATCGTCACATGACGGGCACGCTGGACAAGGCGGTAGAAGTAGTAAGCGTAGACAGCCGTGCGGTGTTCCGAGGTCGTGAGGCCGAAAGCACGCCGCAGTGCGTAGGGTATGAAAGAATTGTCGTTAGCGGCTGCGGGCAGATTGCCTTCGTTCACCGAGAGTATCAGCACGTTTTCAAAATCGAGGCAGCGTGTTTCGAGCACTCCCATCACTTGCAGGCCCGCGGCCGGTTCCCCGTGAAAGGGGATGCTGTCTTGGCGCATCACCTGCCGCAGCAAGCGGCATAGCGTCGTGCGCCCCACGTCGAGCCAGCCGCTCTCGGCCAGGAGACGGAGACGCCCTACAACAGTGTAGGCCCGGAAATAGGATTCGGCATACAACTGGGCGAGGATGTGTCCCCTGGTGTCGGTCGCTTCGTCGCGGTTGCGCTGTTCAAGGGCTGTCTGGCGGATGTGTCCGGATAGGTTGTCAAGAAAAGAGCAGGTGTCGAACGTCTCTTGGTCAGCCTGTTCCTTTATGTATTGTTCGACGAGCGAAAACGCAGGCGTATGGGTGAGCGGGAATCCTTTTGTCACGTTGATTTCCCGCACTTCTGGCGGAAGGGCATGCAGTATGGGCTGCAAGAGCTGTTCGTTACACATGACGACGGCCGTACGCTTCTCGTCGGCGGTCAGGTGTGTTTGCAGCCACGGTGCAACCGCCCGGGCTTGTGCATTTTCGGTCGGGGCGGACATGATAGTAATGTCTTTTTCCCCCCGCAGATTGTCGAAACATGTCTCGGGCAGTGCGGACGGGAAGCGGGCAAGATTGCGACGCAGGAAGGTGCCCGCTTCGAAATGGTCGTCATCCCCGGTATATGCTACGTCGTAATCCCAATAGAAGAGGGCTTTCCCGCGTTGCGAAAGGTAGTCGAAAAGAGCGGTTTCCACCTTGTCGAGCACATTGAATCCGACGAAAACATACAGGTCGGTGTCCGGCGGAAAGGCAACGCCTCCTTCTTGGAGCGCTTCGGCCACACGGCGGTAGACGGCACCCTCATAGGCCAGTCCGTCGGCGGCAAGAGAGGCGTTGAATTGCTTGTAAATCGGAAGCAGTGCCTCCCACAGGCTGAGGAACCTCTGTTTCACTTCGGAGTTCTTGGCCAGTGAGAAGTCGTGGAAGAAGTCTTGCAGAACGTGTTCCTGTTCCTCACTGAGCAGGTCGGCTGCGTCGAGGGCCTTGATGTCCCGCAGGTTGCGGAAGAGGCGTTCCGTGTCGGCCATGTTCTTGTCTACGTCGTCAAAGTCGGCCAGCAGGCGTTCGCCCCATCCGTAGAAGAAATCGAGCGTGTCGTCGCTTCCGGTGGCCTCGCAGTAGGTGCGGTGCAGGCGGCAGACGGCCTCGATCGGATCGGCCACGCGCAGCGGCGAGAGCGAGCGGAAGAGTTCGCTGATGGTGCGGTAGGCCGGCGCCCAGACGGGCTGGTTGCTCTCGGCAGCAAGGTAGTCGTTCAGGAAGAGGCTGGCGCGCTTGTTCGGAAAGACGACGGCCACTCGGCTCAGGTCGCGGCCGAAGCGGTGCAGCAGGTCGCGTGCCACCAGCGTCAGGAATGGTGTCATGGTCGGTCAGGAATTAACTTCAACAACTGTGTTCGTAAAAACGTACCAAAGGAAACCGCGCGGCGACGGACGGCCCATGTCGGAGAGCAGGCCGAGGTATTCACGCACTTGGGTATTGTGTTCTTCGCGCTGCTTCCCGAATTTGAAGTCGACGACGACGGTTTCGTCGTTCCGGACCATTACGCGGTCGGGCCGTCGGACAAGTAGGCGGCCCTCGGTGTCGCGCGAGAGGATGGCCACTTCGCGGAAGAGCTGCCACGACCCGTCGAACCACTGGGCGGTCTGTGGCGACGAAAGACGGCGGCAGATGAGGCGTCTGAGGCTGTCTTTCTTGATCTGCTCACCCAACAGGCCTTCAGCCTCAAAGGAATCGAGCACACGGTCGACGTCCGCAACTGTATCGAGCGCCGAGAAAATTTTATGGAGCAGTATGCCTTGGTCGATGTATTCTCCCTGGCGGCGGTCCGGGTCGCCAGCCTGCGCGATGAACTCTTGTGAGCGATTGGACTGGCGGAAGGACACGCGGCTCGGATAAGTATGGAAACTGATGCCAAGGGGCTCCGGTCGCGCAGTGAGACGGTTTCCGTCGTCTGTGTGTCTGTGTCCGACGACGGTGGTGACGGGAGAGCCGCTTTCAAAGGTGTCGTCAAGCTCATCGCCGAGCGTTTTCTTGATCAGGTCGCAGATGGTTGATGTGCCCTTTGGGCTGGCGTATCCCTTGGTCCAGACAAGAAGGTTCTTCTCGGCTCGGGTAAAGGCCACGTAGAGCAGGTTGAGGTTCTCAATGCGGCGTTGGAAGTGTTCGTGCTCGTAGTCGGCGGCATATATACTGTCACGCGCCATCGACCTTGTGGGGACGGGTACGAGAGGAAGTTCGTTGTATGGCGCTTCTTCCGGTTCGCACCAGAGCAGGTCGTCGGGCCGGTCGCGTTCGATGGGCCAGTCGCAGAAGGGGAGCAGTACGGTGTGGAACTGTAATCCTTTCGACTTATGGATGGTCAGGACCCGTAGTCCTTCTACTTCTGCCGCTGGGATAGAAACTCCTGAGAGTACGTCGTTCCAGTGTTCAAGGAAGAGGCGTACGTCTGATGGGTTGTCGTCGAGGAACGCGAGGACTTGGTCGAGGTATGCCATGAGGTATGCGGCCTGTCCCGGACGTTGGTCGAGTCCGAAGAGGCGGATGAGTTCTTCTTGCAGTTCGTAGAGCGGCAGGGTCAGCAATGCTTCGCGCCGTGAGATGAACTCCGTGTGTGCGAGTGCTGTCGGGCGGTCGCCCTCACAGGCGGCCCAGTCTGCCGCGACGGCGTTGCCGTGGCGGGCCACGAAAGCCAGCGCTATGGTGTCTGTCGGGTCTGCAAGGTAGCGCATGGCATGGATGAGTAGCTGTACGGCCTCAGAGGCTGCCAGCAAGAAAGCCTCGTCCGACACGAGTGGCACGTCGGGGCAGTCCGTCGCGAAGCGGTCGATGAGGGCGGCCGCTTCCTTGTTCCATCGGACAAGGACAGCCATGGCAGAATAGGGTAGGCCTGCTGCATGAAGCAAGCGCACCTGTGTTTCAAGGTCGTCCATGCGCAGGTCATCGGCCGAACGGTTGTCGTCTCCCGCAGCGCGACGGTCGGTGAAGTGCACGCGGACATATCCCCCGTCGCCGTCTGCGGCGCACTGTTGCGCTACGTCGGCGTAGAGGCGGGCGATGCGGTCGTCTCCTTCCGTCGGCGAGAGTTCGTCAAGTATTGCGGCGGCGCGGGCGAAAAAACGGTTGTTGAAGTCGATGACCCGCTGCTGGCTACGGTAGTTCGTGGTGAGTTCCTGCACGTCGACAGGGTGATGCGGAAACTCTTTCCGGATTCCATCGAGGATGCCCCAGTCACCGCCGCGGAAACGGTAGATGCTTTGCTTCACGTCGCCTACGAGGAGGCAACTGTTTCCTGCGGCCATGTTTTCGAGCAGCAGGGTCTTGAAGTTGCGCCATTGAAGGGTTGACGTGTCTTGGAACTCGTCTATCATCACGTGCAGGAAGGTTGTACCGGCTTTCTCAAAGACAAACGGGGCGTCGTCGCTGCCGATGAGTCGGTTCAGCAGGATGGGCACCTTGGCCAGCATGAAACGGTTGGCCTCTTCGTTGATGTGTGTGAGTTCGCGGCCGATTTCGCCCAGCAGGCGGAGCGGACCGAGGTTGGCCGTAGTGAGAACGTAGTTGCTGTGGGCCTGAGCATATTCCTGACGGAAGTTTTCGACCGTTTCAAGAATACTTCGGAGTTCCTCGCAGACAGCCACGAGCTCGGGGCGCTTTTGATCGGCCTTGCGGAGCCATTTCTCAGGGTTCGAAAGGTATGCTTCGACCGTGGCCGACGGAGCGTCGGGCAGCCTGTCGACCAGTTTGTGCAGGTATGTGGCCAAGGCCGATCCGCGCGAGAATGCTTCGAATCCCAGTCCGTGCTCCTCCATAACCTCTTCAAGGTAGCGTGCGGCACTCTCCATGTGGTCTGCGGCTGCCTCGTCCTGCTCACGAAGCCTCTGGCGGAAGCCGTTGAGACGCTCTTCGTCACTGAGCGCGTCGCGCAACCGATTTTCGAGCATCAGGTAGCGTTCGCGGAGCAGGTTGCGGGCCAGGCGTTTTACCTCGCGGGTGATGTCCCACCGGCGGTTGTCGTCGATGCGTTCACGGATGTAGCTGATGACCCAGCGGAGCACGGCCGTGTTGGGCTGCAAGCCGGCCATGAGTCGGTCTACGGCTTGGTCGATGACGTCGGTGTCGTTGATGTCGACGCGGAAGTTGGCCGAGAGGCCCAGTTCGTGCGCCATGTTTGTCACGACGCTTTGAAAGAAAGAGTCGATAGTCGTCACGCGGAAGCGGTCGTAATCGTGTACGATGCGGCGCAGCACGTCGGCTGCACGTTGGCGGATTTCTTCGTCGCTGAGGCCGGGCAGGGCAGGACGGACTGTGTTGAGGTAATCGGCCGACGACGGCAGACCGCGGCTGAGCCCGAAAAGCTGCCCGAGGATGCGCTCTTTCATCTCGGCGGTGGCCTTGTTGGTGAACGTGACTGCCAGTATGTGGCGGTAGCTCGACGCCGGAGCCGCCAGAAGCAGGGCTATACACCTTGTGGCCAAGGTGAACGTTTTGCCCGATCCGGCCGAGGCTTTATAGACAGTGAGGTTTCCGTTCATGTGTCAGGATGGTGGTGTTTTCTGTCGGTGTGACGGTCGCGACGGTCGGTGTCCCCGTCCGGACGGTCAGTGCGTCTGTTTTCGTCGTCAGGGCTGCTGCTGCGGCCGATCCCGTGCAAAGATAGTGCAAACGGGCGTAAAGCCAGTGGCGTAGCCTTATGATTTTCCCAGTTAGCCTGAAAAGCGTGTTTTTCCTTGCCTTGCCTCTCGTCTTTCAGTATCTTTGCAGCCGGTCAGTGAGGCGGAACCTTTTCATGCTGGCCTAAACCGGACAACGATATGAGCAAAGAACATTTGGAAACGCATTTGGAGCAAGGCAGAGCAGCCCTTTTTGACCTTGACGGCGTCTTGGTCGACACGGAATCACAGTACACGGAGTTTTGGGAAAGCCTCGGGAAATCTCTCGTGCCTGACGTGCCTGATTTTGCCAATCGGGTGAAGGGAGAGACAGACCGGCGCATCTTTGAAGTGTATTTCCCGGACGATTATTCCAAACAGGAAGCTATCAGAGCAGCCATAGCGCGCTTTGAGGAGAAGATGAGCTACGACTTGATGCCCGGAGCGATGGCTCTGGTGGACGCCCTGCGGGATAGTGGGTGGCATGTAGCAGTGGTCACCAGTTCAGCAAGAGGAAAAATGTCCCGCTTCTACGCCGCCAATCCCGATTTTAAGTCGCATTTCGACCGCATTTTCACGGCCGAAGACACTCCACGGTCGAAACCAGCTCCTGACCCTTATCTTGTGGCGGCGCGCTATTTCGGCGTGATACCGGAACGCTGTGTCGTGTTCGAGGACTCTTTGAATGGTGTCCGTTCGGGCGAAGCGGCCGGAATGGCGGTTGTGGGTCTTTCGACAACGCTGCCCGACGCGACGATAGCTCCCCATTGCCGTCGTGTCGTACCGGAACTGTCAGCCCTGACGCTGGCTGACGTCGAAGCCCTGCTCGCCGTGTGAGGGGCATGACCACCTTGCACGGTTGTGGGAAAAGCGCTAACTTTGCACCCGTTTTGTGGAAGGGCGGACTGCTGCCCGCCTTTCAAAAAGAATACAAAGATGTCAGGATATTTAGTTGAAGACACGCGGAAGGTGACAACCCTCCGTCTGAAAGAGATGAAAGAACAAGGTCGCAGAATAGCGATGCTCACGTCGTACGATTACACCACGGCCAAGATTGTGGACGGCGCAGGCGTCGACGTGATTCTCGTGGGCGATTCGGCGGCCAACGTGATGGCCGGCTACCAAACTACGCTCCCCATAACGCTGGACCAGATGATATACCACGCCCAGTCGGTTGTCCGGGGTGTCAAGCGCGCGCTTGTTGTCTGCGACATGCCTTTTGGCACTTATCAGGTAAACGCCGTCGAAGGCGTGCGCAATGCCATACGTATCATGCAGCAGACAGGCTGCGACGCGCTCAAGCTTGAGGGTGGTGTGGAAATCATTGACACCGTGAGGGCCATCATTGACGCCGGCATCCCCGTCATGGGCCATCTCGGACTGACGCCTCAAAGCATCAATAAATTCGGCACATACGCCGTGCGGGCCAAGGAAGAGGCCGAGGCCGCCAAACTCATTGCGGATGCACACGCATTGGCTGATGCCGGATGTTTCGGACTGGTGCTCGAAAAAATTCCAGCCACACTGGCCGCCCGCGTGACCAGCGAAATCGACATTCCCGTCATCGGTATCGGCGCAGGCGCCGAGGTCGACGGCCAGGTGCTCGTCGTGGCCGACATGCTCGGGATGAACGTGGATTTCAAGCCCAAATTCCTCCGTCGTTACGCCAATCTTTACGAAATCATGACGGATGCCGTCGGCCGTTATGTGGGCGACGTGAAAGACGGAAGTTTCCCCAATGAAAACGAACACTATTGACGCATCCCCGGCAGGGCGCCAAGGGCATTCGGGGGCATTGGCCGTGTGCGTGGCCGGCGCTCTCGTCGGCTTTTCGCTGGCTGCTCTCGTGGCCCTGACCACGTGGCAGATGCGCCATGCCGGCCACGGCGGCCTCCTCGTTGGAGCGAATGTATTGGCTTTTGCCTTGGGGGTGTGGCTTCCCGGCCCGCTGAACGCCTATCTGATAGAATGTTTCTACCGCAAGCGGCTGTTCTACGGTGCGGCCGCAGTGCTGATTGCTTCGGGATTGGCGTCCGGACTGGCTGGCACCGTGGCTGAAATCCTTGCATTGCGGATGGTGCAGGGTGGGGCGGCAGCCGTCGCGTTGTTGGCCTTGGGCACGCTGGCGAACGACCTGTCGTCCTCAACGCGCCGCACGCGCACCGACACGTTGCTTTCGTGGTTTCGGCGGATTGCTTTGCCGTGCGGACTGGGCGTCGGTGCATGGCTTCCTGGTGCAGTGGGAGCGAATTTGGCGTTTGTCTTTTCCCTCGTTCCGGCAGCCTGTGCCATGCTGGTGGTGGCTCCGGTGCACGTGCCGTTCAGGGCTCCCTTACGCCGGAGGCGATGTTCGTGCGACCGTTTTTGGCTTCCACGGGCTCTCCCGTTAGTCCTGAATCTGCTTCCGGCGGCTGCGGCGGCCGGCCTGTTTTTCGGGACTGTCACTCAGCCATCGGAATATGGCTGTATGGCCATAGGTTGCCTGCTGGGCGTATGGTGCGAGCGTGTGGCGCTGGCTGGTGCCGACGAGCGGGCGCAGATCGGCAGCGGCTTGCTCATGATGGCGGCAGGAACGCTTCTTTATGCTCATGGCGCGACAGCTGCGGCGATTCTCTCCTTGCTCCTGCTCGGCGCGGGGATAGGCCAGGTGATGTCGCGTTTCCTGCTCTATTTCTTGAAACTGCCAGGCCACTGCCAGCGGGCGACGGCGCAACATACGTATATGCTGACGGGCGAAACTGGACTTGCCCTCGGGTATGCGGCTGCCTGTGGCGGTGTGTCAACCTGTTGGGGGATCTTGACACTTGTCGGTTTCGCTTTGGCCCTCTATGTCTGGGTGGCCCATCCATGGTTCGTCAAACATCGTGACAGGGATTTCAAATTCCGTGAAGTTTAATACGCCCAGCCATAAACCGACTGGCACAAAAAACTGTAATTACTACGCTCCATTCTGCCGTTTTTATTAATTTTGCGGCAATTATCGAATAGTAGCACAGAAGCATAAGATATGGCAAAGAGATTTACCGAACGCAGTACGTTCAGCCTTCCTGAAATCAACAAGGAGGTGCTTGAAGAATGGGATGCTGCCGACCTGTTCCATAAGAGTATGTCTGAGCGCGAGGGATGCCCCTCGTTCGTATTCTTCGAAGGCCCCCCTTCAGCCAACGGCCACCCTGGCATTCACCACGTCATGGCTCGTACGATCAAGGACGTATTTTGCCGTTACAAGACAATGCAAGGATTCCAAGTCAAGCGGAAAGCCGGTTGGGATACGCACGGACTGCCTGTTGAACTGGGAGTTGAGAAAGAACTGGGTATTACCAAGGAGGACATCGGTAAGTCTATTTCGATCGAAGACTACAACGAAAAGTGCCGCAAGAACGTCATGAAGTTCACCCAGGAATGGACGGACCTCAGCCATCGCATGGGCTATTGGGTGGACATGGAGCATCCGTACGTGACCTACGAGAACGCGTACATCGAGACGCTTTGGTGGCTTTTGAAGCAACTTTATGAAAAAGGCCTGTTATATAAGGGCTATACCATCCAACCCTATTCGCCTGCGGCAGGCACTGGACTGAGTTCGCACGAACTAAACCAACCCGGATGCTACCGCGACGTGAAGGATACGACGGTGACTGCGCAATTCCGGATCATCGATCCAAAACCCGAAATGACGGGCTGGGGAACGCCGTACTTCCTGGCGTGGACCACGACTCCTTGGACCCTGCCTTCAAACACGGCTCTCTGTGTCGGTCCAAAGTTTGACTATGTGTGCATCCGTACATATAATATATATACGGGTGATGCCATTAGTGTCGTAATGGCCAAGGCTCTCGTTCCGTCATACTTTGACGTCAAAGGCCTCGAAGCGCCCCTCGACACCTATAAGCCGGGGGATAAGGTCGTTCCTTACCGTGTGGTAGGTGAATGGAAGGGAACTGAGCTTGAAGGCATGCATTACGAGCAACTGATGCCCTATGTTAATCCGGGTGAAGGAGCGTTCCGCGTCATCCTCGGCGATTATGTCAGTACCGAAGACGGTACGGGCATCGTACACATCGCCCCGACGTTCGGTGCGGATGACGCTTTCGTGGCCAAGCAAGCCGGCATTCCGCCCTTGCAGGTGATCGATGCGAAAGGGAAACGCTGCCCGATGGTTGACCTTAAAGGCCGGTTTTTCCGCATTGAGGACCTCGATCCGGTGTTCGTGCGTGATTATGTCAACGTTGACGCCTATAAGGAATACGCCGGCCGTTTCGTGAAGAACGCATACGACCCCACGCTGACCGATAAGGACGAGACACTTGATGTCGCTCTTTGTATGGATTTGAAGAGTCGTGGTCTTGCATTCAAGATAGCCAAGCATGTGCACAGTTATCCGCATTGCTGGCGTACGGACAAGCCCGTGCTTTATTATCCGCTCGACAGCTGGTTCATCAAGAGCACGGCTTGCAAGGAGCGCATGATTGAACTGAATAAGACTATTCGCTGGAAACCTGAGTCGACGGGTACTGGACGTTTCGGCAAGTGGCTCGAAAACCTGAACGACTGGAACCTGAGCCGGAGCCGCTATTGGGGCACGCCGCTGCCCATTTGGCGCAGCGAGGACGGCGAAGAGATCTGTGTCGGCAGTATCCAAGAACTCTATGACGAAATTGAGAAAAGCGTGGCCGCAGGCCTGATGAAGTCAAATCCGTTGAAAGACAAGGGTTTCGTGCCCGGCGATTACAGCGACAGCAACTATCATAAAATAGACTTGCACCGTCCTTATGTTGACGACGTTATCCTTGTTTCGCCAGCGGGAAAGCCGATGAAGCGCGAGACCGACCTGATCGACGTGTGGTTCGACTCCGGTTCCATGCCCTATGCTCAGATCCACTATCCGTTCGAGCATAAGGACGAACTCGATAACCGCACAGTCTATCCCGCCGACTTCATCGCCGAAGGTGTCGACCAGACGCGCGGCTGGTTCTTTACGCTGCATGCTATCGCAACGATGGTTTTTGACAGCGTATCTTTCAAGGCTGTCATCAGTAACGGGCTTGTGCTCGACAAGAACGGTAATAAGATGAGTAAGCGCCTCGGTAATGCTGTCGACCCCTTCGGTGCAATTGAGAAGTATGGCAGCGACCCCCTGCGTTGGTATATGATCACCAATTCAGCTCCTTGGGACAATCTGAAGTTTGACGAGGCCGGTGTACAGGAAGTGGCGCGCACGTTCTTCGGTAAACTTTATCAGACCTACTCCTTCCTTGCAATGTATGCCAATGTCGACGGTTTCGACGGGACGCAACCTGATGTGCCATTTGCGGAGCGTCCGGAAATTGATCGTTGGATTGTGTCGGAGTTGAATACGCTTGTGAAAGACGTGACCGCCTGCTACGAAGACTACGAGCCGACCCGCGCAGGCCGCTTGATAGAGAAGTTCGTCATTGATAACCTATCGAACTGGTTCGTACGCCTGAGCCGAAAACGTTTCTGGGCGAAATCGATGGATAACGATAAGTTGAGCGCATATCAAGCTTTATATGACAGCCTGCTCACTGTTTCCAAACTCATGGCTCCTATCGCCCCGTTCTACGCAGACCGCCTCTATCGCGATCTGACCGGCGCCGAAAGCAGTGCGGTGAGCGTTCATCTTGCCAAATTCCCTGAGGCTGACGAAACTCTCGTCGACAGCGAACTCGAAAAACGTATGGAGTTGGCGCAGGAAGTGACGTCAATGGTGCTTTCGCTCCGCAAAAAAGAACACATCATTGTCCGCCAGCCCTTGCAGTGCCTCTCCATTCCGGCCATCGACGCAACGCAGAAAGCTCGTATAGAAGCTGTGCAACAGCTCATACTTGACGAAGTGAACGTCAAAACGTTAAAGTTCGTGGACGGCAGCATGCTTGAAAAGACCGTCAAGTGCAACTTCCGCGTCATGGGCAAGAAATTCGGAAAACTCATGAAAGGCGTAGCCGGCGTTGTCGCCGCTTTGTCACAAGAGGATATTACCCGTCTGGAAGCGGAAGGACGCATAGGCCTTTGCGTTGAAGGTACTACTGTCACGGTCGAGCGTGCCGATGTCGATATCGTGAGCGAAGACATCCCCGGATGGGTCGTGGCGAATGAGGGAAACCTCACTGTGGCTTTGGACGTGACGCTTACTGACGAACTGCGGAATGAAGGCATGGCCCGGGAAATCGTGAAGCGCGTACAAGCTTATCGCAAGGAAAGCGGCTTTGAAATCACAGACCGCATTCGTGTGAAAATCCAGAGCAATCCTGAAATAGCAGCAGCCTTGTCCGCTTATGGTGACTACGTCGCCGGACAGGTCTTGGCCGACAGCATAGAGCTGGCTGACAGGGTTGAAGGTACGGAGTTCGATTTCGATGGCTTCAAAGTGAACGTGAATATCCAAAAAACTAACCAAAAATAAAACTACCATGGCCGAAAAAACACGTTACTCGGACGAGGAATTGGCTGAATTCAAGCAACTCATCCTCGAAAAACTCGAAAGAGCAAAACACGACTATGAACAGATGATGGACGTCCTGCGCAATCAAGACGGCAACGACGTGGACGACACCTCACCAACGTATAAGATTCTCGAAGAGGGCTCAGCCACGCAGAGCAAGGAGGAAATCACCACAATGGCGGCCCGCCAGCAGAAATTCATCCAGGGTCTGCAAGCTGCTTTGGTGCGGATTGAAAACAAAACGTATGGAATCTGCCGCGTAACGGGTAAACTCATTCCCAAAGAGCGGTTACGTGCTGTGCCCCACGCCACGCTGAGCATAGAGGCCAAACAGATGAAGAACCGCAAAGACTGACAGACGTTTTGGCAAAACTGATGCAAACGACGCGAATGCGTGCTCTTGTGGCAATCGCCATAGTCGTAGGCGTGCTGTGCTGTGACCAGCTCATCAAGCTGTGGGTCAAGATGAACATGTGCTTGTACGAGTCTATCCACGTCGCCGACTGGTTTTACATCTACTTCACGGAAAACAAAGGCATGGCTTTCGGTATGGATTTTATCGGAACCATGTTTTTGTCCGTTTTCCGGATTGTCGTGGTGAGCGCATTTGTGTGGTTGCTTGTCAAGGTGGTGCGCGGACGTTATCCAATGGGATTGCTTGTCTGCGTGGCGTTGCTCGTTGCCGGTGCGTCGGGCAACATTATCGACAATTGTTTCTACGGTCTTATCTTTGACGAAAGTACACCTGTCGAGGTCGCCCATCTTGTGTCCGCAGGGGACGGGTATGGCGGCTTCCTGACAGGTCATGTGGTCGATATGTTCTACTTTCCCCTTATAGACAGTTATTGGCCGGAGTGGGTTCCAGTTGTGGGAGGTGAGCACTTTGTCTTTTTCAGCGCTATTTTCAATTTTGCCGATGCCGCCATCAGTTGTGCAGCAGTGGCGTTATTGATATTCTATCCAAAGTATTTGGTAGGAAAGAAGGAGGATTGACAATGAGGCGGACTGCATGGTGGATGCTGCTCGTTGCAGCTGTTTTCCTGGCGTCGTGCGAAACGCGCACGCCGGAGGGCATCGTGCCTCCCGATAAGATGGAAGACCTGCTCTACGATTACCACCTTGCTCAGTCCATGGCTCGCCAGGCCCCCGACAGCACCGCCTATCGTTACCGGCTCTACACCGAAGCCGTCTATCGCAAGTACGGTATCAATGTAGTGCAGTTTGACAGCACAATGGCTTGGTATACAAGACATTCTGACCGTTTGTATAAAATTTACGAACGTGTCAATCGGCGTCTTGTCGAAGATGTAGGAGCCTCGGGCAACGGCACATTGCGCTCACGTTATACATCGCTTTCATCTACCGGCGACACGGCCAATGTATGGACAGGTATTCCGCGTTGTATCTTGACTCCCATGGGCGGCAACAACGTCTTTACCTTCTCCATGCCGGCCGACACCTCTTTTCATGCCGGCGACCGCGTGATGTGGCATTTCTATGTTGATTGGATTTGTCGCGAGGGACAACGTTCGGCGCAGGCTGTCTTGGCCCTGACGCTTGACAATGACTCGGTCGTCATTACCAATCAGTCTATTTACGGCAGCGGGGAACAGCGAATTACGGCACCACGTGCAGACCGCAGCATAAAGCGCGTGTCTGGCTTTGTTTACGTGACTGACACGTGGAGCGCCTCATTCAAACTTATGATTGTTTCAGATTTCTCACTGGTGCGTATGAGGGTTCGCGAGCCTCTTCCGTCATCAACCCCGGCCCAGTCGGCCGATACGCTCCTGCGTCGGTCAGCCGGCAATGAACGTGCAGACAGCGTCCGACCTTCCAAATCGTCCGACACGTTGCGCCACGGCCGCCCGATGCTCAATCGTCGCCTGATGATGCCCCGTCAGGCGAATCGTCAACGCATGACCCAATGAGTGCATTCCGCCGTTTTGCCGTCAATCGGTTGCACCTGCCCGACGGGCGGGTTTTGCCTAATCATGTGATTGAGTGTCGCGATGGCCGTGTGACTGCTTATTTCCCCTTGACCGAAGAGCTTCCTTCGACAGAGTGGCTTGGAGGAGATTATTACCTTGGCGAAGCCGAGTGACCCTGTTTTTCACCTCCGGCCGCCTTACGGGTGCATTTCTCCAATTCTGTCAGGCGTTCTTCTGCATTCTTTCCGCTATTCACATTCTCTTGTCGTTGAGTCCCGAAATTTTTATGCAATTTTGGCTATGTGTTTTGGGTAAATAAAGACTATTTCGTATTTTTGTTATCAGTTCGTTACACATTCGACACACTAAACGCAGAATTTTGCATCAGAGAAGAAAAAAAATACCGTCATCATCCATGAGAGTGCTGTTTGTAGTCCAAGGAGAAGGGCGTGGCCATTTGATGCAGGCCATTGCGGTGTCGCGCATGTTGAAGTCTGCGGGCCATGACGTTGTCGAGGTGTTGGTTGGAAAGAGTTGCGGACGCGTCATACCGCAGTTTTTCTATGAGCAAATCGGGGCGCCAGTCCATTGTTTCGACAGTCCCAATTTTATGCCGACTGTCCGTAATCAGCGCCCGCCGCTGCTTCGTAGCGTGGCCTATAACATAGTCCGTCTTCCGCGTTATGCGCTTAGCGTGCGCTTCATCTATCAGCGCATCCGTGCCGGGCGTGTCGATATGGTGTTGAACTTCTACGAGCTGCTCACGGGCATGCTCTATTTCTTCTGTCGACCGTCGGCATCACACGTGTGCGTCGGCCATCAGCTCCTTTTCCTTCATCGCGATTTCCGCTTTCCCGGAGCGAACCGCCTTTCGTGGTGTTCTCTGAAACTCTTTACGTGGATGGCCAGTTTTGGAGCTGAGCGCAAACTTGCTTTGTCGTTCCGCGAAATGCCGGACGACGAGTCCCACGACATCTTTGTCGTTCCGCCCCTGCTGCGTCGGGAAGTTGTCACTGCCCGTCCGTCTGACGGACGTTACATTCACGGGTACATGGTCAATGCCGGATTCAGCGAGAGTGTGGAAGCATGGCACAGGCAGCATCCCGAGGTTGAGCTTCACTTTTTCCGCGACCGCGGTGGCGACGGTGGAGCAGAGCGCGTCGATGCGACGCTCACGTTCCACGCCATCGATGACCGTGCCTTTCTCCGCTCGCTCTGTGGTTGTGCGGCCTATGCTACGACAGCCGGTTTCGAGTCTGTCTGTGAGGCCATGTATCTCGGGAAGCCTTTGCTTCTTGTGCCTGCACATATTGAACAAGAGTGCAATGCTTACGACGCTGCGTTGAGCGGCGGCGTCGTGGTGGCCGATGATTTTCGGGCGGACGACCTCTTGAGGATAGCCCGCCACCACCGTCGCGACATGGACTTTGTCCGTTGGGTCGACAGTTGTGATGCCCGTTTCATGGCACATCTCGAAGCGGCCGTGCCACTGCGGGTGGCGCGTGTGGCATGGGCCTGACCGGCGTTCCCAAAGACACTGTTTACACCCATAGGCTGTATCGCCTTGCAACCGCCGTGTTCCTTCCGAAAAGTCGGCTGACGGAAAATCCTGTCACCCGGACGGAATTTCTCGGTACGCAGACTGTTTTTTCTGTCAGTCAGGGCATCATGGCAGTTCTAGTCGGCGGTGTAGTACGTTTCCTTCCAAGGACAAGACGGGGAGTGGGCTTTTTTTCGCGCCGTTATAACTGCGAAATGAGGTACTGTACGCTGTGTATGCGATTTTCTTTCAGATTAGTCGCTCAATCCATCAGAAAAACATAAATTTGCCTGGAACAATCTAGTAAACACATTGATAGCGAATGAAAGCCAAAAAGATGATAGCCGCGCTCCTATGCTGTTTCGGCCTTAGCCACGGCATGGTTGCGCAGGAGATTTACGACGACGGGTGGGCAGCGCCCGAGGATGGTTTCGGCGTCGAAATACCCGGATCGAAGCATAGCGTCATGACGCGTTCCTTTTGGAGCAATTGGTACGTGTCGGCCGGAATTACCGACAATGCGTTCTATTCATCGCAGGAAGCCAGTGCCCTTTCCGGAAATCCGTTCGTCAAGGAGCGCAACGCTTTTGGCTTTGAGCTCACCTTGGGCAAGTGGTTCACTCCCGGCATCGGTCTGCGCACGCAGTTCGACGGCGTGTGGGGCAAGAGCCCGACGGCCGACGGTTCCGTCAGCAAGTTCCGCTACATGAACATCCACGAGGACGTCCTCTTCAATTTGTCGAACTTATTCTACGGTTATAATCCCGAGCGCGTCTGGAATTTCATCCCGCACACCGGTTTGGGCTTCGCCCGCAGCTTCTCGGCCAATTGCAATACACTTTCGTACAATGTGGGCATTCAAAACACGTTCCGTATCAACAGGCATCTTTCCGCCTACCTTGACGTGTCGGCCATGCTTGCCCCTGCCCGGTTTGATGGCTGTTCGGCAGCAAATCCCAAAACGTTCCGTATGCGCCATTGGGACAAGGCATTGACATTTTCGGTCGGAGTGACCTATTCATTGGGCAGGAAAACAGGCTGGGAAAAGTCTCCCAATCTCGAAGCCTTGCTGGCCATGGACCGCGAGCAGATCAGTGCGCTCGAAATGTCGCTCGAAGAGCAACAACAGGAGAACATGCGTCTGGCCGCTCTGCTCGAAAAGGATGGTTCCGGCGGATATCCCAGCGAATCGGTGGATACGCTCGCACTAGGTTCCGGCGGGGAGGACATTCCGCTCGACTCTATCTTTGTGCCGTCGCCAGAGGCTTTCGTGCCTCAGTCCGTTTTCTTCAACCTCGGCTCGGTGGAAATAGCATCCCGTAAGGAACTCGTCAATCTCAAAGCCGTGGCCGAATACGCCAAGGCGAACGAACTGCGCATCGTGCTGACCGGATATTCCGATACGCGCAGCGGAACGCCGGAAGTAAACCTCGACATCAGCCGGAAGCGGGCGCAGACGGTGGCCGACGAACTCGTGAAGATGGGCGTACCGGCCGACGACATCCGCGTAGTAGCCGGCGGCGGTGTCGATACACTCACTCCCTATTCCTACAACAGGCGTGTAGTCATCACGCTTGAACAATGAACCCCGGCGGCGGACGGTACAAACCTCCGCCGCTTTTCTTGTGATAAATCATGATGCAGACAAATCGCGTAATCCGTTTCTTGGCCGGGGCCGTCTTTTCTGTAGTGGTCGGGCTTGTGCCGACACCCCTTTGGGCGGTTCCCTCTGACGGCGACAGCCACACCGTGACGCTGGCCGTCTTTTCAATCAACGATTTTCACGGCAGTTTCCTTGCTGATGCCGACAAGGGCATCCCTGGTGTAGTGGCCTTGTGTCATACACTTGACTCGTTGAAACAGGCCTATCCTTACCACGTTACGGTGGCAGCCGGTGACAACTTTGGCGGCAGCTATTTTTCGACGGTCACTGAGGCCGCGCTTCTTCCTGTAATGTTCAATAAGATGGGTATCACCGTTTCAGCCATCGGAAACCATGAATTCGACAACGGGCAAGATTTCCTCGCACGCCGTTGGGCCGGAGCACCGATGCGGCCAGCAGGATGGGACTTGACTTATGTCTGTGCGAACGTCACGGACAGCCTCGGGCGCACACCAGGCTACGTCAGCCCTTTTGCTGTGAGAGAGGTGAAACTATCTCCGACACGGTCTGCAAATGTGGCATTTGTCGGACTTATCACGTCGTCGACTCCCGAACAGACGCGCGCTTCAAACGTGAGAGGACTGGTGTTTGACGGACGTTATGATGCCGTGCTCGACATGCTTAAAACGGCACGTGGCTTCGACAGCGTGCGGAATGCGAACGTCCGCCTGCTGCTGACGCATATCGGCACGCGGATGGATGGCGGAAAAGCTGTGTGGGACGATCGTGATGCCGCGCATCTTGAAGCCATCAACGATACGCTATATCACGGCATTCTTTCGGCCCATTCGCACCAGCCGGTATGCGGCACCGTAAGCCAGAGGCACTATCCCGTAGTGCAAGGCGAGTGGCATGGCGACTATATCGGAGTGATGAAAGTGCAGCTCGACACAATGTCGATGCGTGTTGTCGGCGCAGAACCGGTCTTGGAACGGGTGCCCTTAGGACGCTGCTATACTGACGCCGAAGCGCAGGCGTGGAACTGCCTGATCGACAGCCTGATGAATTCAACACGCATTGCCGGTGGTTATCCGCTTGGGCGGGTCTTGGCAACTTCGGAAGTGCTCCTCACTCACGACCGGGCCGACAAGCACACTTTCACGGAGCTAGGTACGCTCGTGTGCGAATCCTATGCCGAAGCTTACCGTCGGGCTGCCGGGGCAGCCGACGGGGACGTCGTGGTGGGTGTCTGTCACTACGGTACGGTACGCGCTCCTCTGCCCAAAGGCGACGTGCGGGTGATGGACGTGGGCGAGGTGCTTCCATTCTCTAACCGGATACGTACATTCCGCATGACGGGCGCTGAACTTATGCGCCTCGTGGAGTTCGGTCTGAACAATCGTCGTTATGGTCGGATGCAGTTCGACGGCCTCGAAGTCCTGGCCGACAGTGCCGATACGTTCCGCGTGCGCTCGTTGCGTTATGTGCAGCCCTCCGGGAAGCGCCGCGTGGAGATAAAGCCCGAAACGCCGTGCGTTGTGGCGGCCGACGAGTTCATGACGACAGGAGGCGACGGCTATCCCACAAGCCTGTTCCCCGATGTGGAGGAAATCAAGTCCGACCTTCCTACGACGACCGAGGCGTTCATCCAGCACATCGAGCGTTTGGGTAAGGTGCACGGCGACCCGGACCGTGTGCGCAAGTTATTCATCGCGAAGTGAACGGCCCGCTGCCACTGCAATACAGAGCTCCCCGTCTCTTTGGCAATTGTCAGAGAGACGGGGAGCGTTTTCCTGTATTCCTTGCGGCGGAATGGTTGAGGCGCTTGTACTGACTGTTTTTCCGGTTAGCCGACTTGTACGCGCAGGTCGGCTGTTTGTTTTTTCAGAGTCCGGTGGTCTGCCGGCTGTCATTACGGCTCGACGTAGTCCTCCTGCCCGCCGATAGTCAACTTTTTCAAGTCGTACATTGAACCGTTATAGATGTCGAAATCTACAAAGCCGTTGATACCCGGCAGACGGCCTCTGTCGGTGTGCTGCCAGAACTTCCATTTTCCCTTGTAGGTCAGTTTCGGCACATAGTAGTGCGCAATCCAGTAGGGATAGTCGTCGAAGACTTTGTCGCTGAGGTATTTCTGCTTGAACTTATAATAAGTGTAGATAATCGGTTTGACACCGACTTCTTTTTCCACCAGCCGCAGCCACGTGAGGGCTTCATGTTTGATTTGCGCGGCGTTGAGGTCGCCCACGTTCTCGATGTCGAGTACAGGCGGCAGGTCGCCGTCTTCGAGGTGTACTTGTTTGAGAAAATAGCGGGCTTGGTCGCGCGCCGGAACCGATGGCGAATAGAAGTGGTAAGCGCCGCGGATAAATCCGTTCTCACGTGCCTGATAGAAGTTGTCGTTGAAGTTCTCGTCAAGCAGTGAGCGCCCTTCCGTGGCTTTGATGATGATGAAACGGACGGGGTTGCCGTTGATTTTGGCATTGCGCAACAAGTCCCAGTCGATTTCTCCCTGATGATGGCTGATGTCAATGCCTTGGATGGAGTAGCCTTCGGGATATGTAGCGTCGCCGTAGATGGCTTGCCAGCGGAATGAAAACGGATCGACAAAGAAATGATAGAAAATGGCGGCGTAGATGACGGCAATGCCCAGTCCGCCGCTCCACAGCGCCCAAGACGGCAAGCGGCGAAGCAGGCTTTTGGGCTTTCTTCGTCGGTTGGTGCGCCGGATACGTTTGGGCGATGACTTGCGCGGGGATTGCGTCGTACGGGAGGCCACGGTGTTTCGGGTTTATGGTTGCCAATAACGAAGCGGGTGGGCCAGACGTAGGTCGGCCCACCCGGCTTCTATGCGTTCAACGGGTAGGGATTATTTTCCCTGTTCGAGTTTCAGGGTCGCGGTGCACTGGTCGCAGACTTCCGTCGGGCCGAAGTACTGGATTGGGCCGGGATAGACGAAGCATGTGTCCTTGGCCCACTCGTCGCGATGGGCGGCAAATGTCTTGAAGGGGGCACCGTCGAGCTTGACGAGGGCTTTCTTGATGACGGGCTTCATCTCGCCGTGGCGGCGTTCCATGTTCATCATCATCGTGATGGGCACTCCGCCGGCCACCCATTCCTCTGCGGGAGCCGTGGTGTTCTTGACGATGGCCATGTATCCGGTCTTGCCGTTGGCGACAAGCTGGGCAGCGCTGGTGCCGAGGGCGTAGCAGTAGTCGGCATCGTAGTTCGAGGGTGCTGCACAACGTCCTTCGTAGCCGAAGAAGTGATGCTGGGCAGCGAACTTACCTGCATATTTCCCTTCTTTCTTCCACTGGGCGAGTTTCTTGCTTACCATTTCAGAGAGGAGCTTTTCTGTCTCAATGAGCGACACCTGTACGTTTCCGTGCGGGTCACGTTCCATTGTCAGCTGACGGGCTACACCTTCGGGAAGCGAGGCGTAGATGTCGGCATTCTCCTTGCTGAGGTTCTTCATCACCCATTCGCGCTGTTCGTCGGCTGCCACTTTTGCGGCTTCCGGCTTGGCGAGCAGGTCGTTCAGTTCGGCGATGAGTTTCTTCATAGCGGGGATGAACTCGATGAGGCCTTCGGGGATGAGCACCGTACCGAAGTTGTTGCCGTCAGCGGCTCGCTGCGCAACTACGCCTGCAATGTAGGTGACGATGTCGTCGAGGGTCTGGTTTTTCGCTTCGACTTCTTCGCTGATGATGCAGACGTTGGGCTGGCATTGCAGGGCACATTCGAGCGCGATGTGCGAGGCAGAGCGGCCCATGAGCTTGATGAAGTGCCAGTACTTGCGGGCAGAATTAGCGTCGCGTTGGATGTTGCCGATGACTTCGGCGTATGTCTTGCAGGCAGTGTCGAAACCGAAACTTGTTTCAATCTGCTCGTTTTTCAAGTCGCCGTCAATGGTCTTGGGGCAGCCGATGACCTGCACACCGTAGTTGTTGGCTGCATAGTATTCGGCAAGGATGCAGGCGTTTGTGTTGGAGTCGTCTCCACCAATGATGACTACGGCCTTGATATTCAGTTCGCGGATAATTTGCAAGCCGCTCTCAAACTGTTCCTTGGTCTCGAGCTTCGTACGGCCGGAGCCAATCATGTCGAAACCGCCGGTGTTGCGATACTCGTCGATGATGTCGCCGGTCAGCTCCATATATTTGTGGTCCACCAAGCCGCCAGGGCCAAGGATGAAGCCGTAGAGCTTGTTGGCGGGATTCTGCTTCTTCAATTCATCGTAGAGGCCGCAGATGACGTTGTGGCCGCCGGGGGCCTGTCCGCCTGAGAGAATGACGCCGATGTTCATCGGGGCGTACTCGCGTTTCTCCGATGAGGGAACGAATTCAACCAACGGCATGCCGTAGGTGTTCGGGAAGAGTTTCTGGATTTCTTCCTGGTCGGCCACGCTCTGCGTCGGGGCGCCTTCTTTGATGGTCACGTTGCCGCGCAGTCCTTGGGGAAGTTTGGGCTGGTAAGCGGCTCTTGCGATTTGCAAAGCACTCTTTTTCATAACTAATCGAATTGTCGTGATTAAAATTGCTCCGCAAATTTAGCCCATTTTTTCAGGACAGACAAGCCGCCTGCCCAAAAAATGCGACGCAGCGCCCGGAGTGAACCGCGCATCATCGCGGAAAACGGACATATAAGCCCTCTCGGCCATAAGGCTGGCTGTAAATATCGTCGCTGTGACAGGATTTACGACAGCACTGACAGAAAGTCCTGTCGCAGCACTCCACGCCTTTTGCCGCCGTCGCGTGTCCTTTTGCGAGGGAGGAACTACGGGGGCACGTGGTGGTACGAACGGCTCAGGTTGTGGCCGTCTGTGTCAAGACTGTTGCATGAATGGCGGTTGTTTGCGGCGAAAGTCGTATATTTGCGGAAATTTATAAAGAAAGACGAAGCATGACACCTATCTTTATCGCCGGTCCTTGCGTCATTGAGTCAGCAGAATTGCTCGACACGGTGGCACAGCGGCTCGTCGCCCTGAACCGGAAACATGGGCTTGACATCATATTCAAAGCCTCGTTCGATAAGGCCAATCGCACGTCCATACGTTCGTTTCGCGGACCAGGGCTCGACCGCGGCCTGCAAATGCTGGCCGACGTGAAGGCACGTTACGGTTTGCGCCTGCTCACCGATGTTCACGAGAGCCAGCAGGCCGAAGCTGTCGGAGAGGTGGTCGATGTTATCCAGATACCCGCTTTCCTCTGTCGGCAGACCGACCTGCTCGTGGCTGCCGCCCGTACAGGCTGTACGGTTAACATCAAGAAAGCACAGTTTCTCTCGGGCGACGACATGCGCTATCCCGTCGAGAAATGTCGCGACGCCGGCGCTCGCGAAGTGTGGCTGACCGAACGCGGCAATATGTTCGGATATAACAACCTCGTCGTCGACTTCCGCAACATCCCCGCCATGAAGGCCTACACACCGACCGTCATCATGGACTGTACACACAGCGTGCAGCGTCCCGGCGCAGCAGGCGGGAGCACCGGTGGCGACCGGCAGTTCGTGCCGGCTATGGCCCTCGCGGCCAAAGCCTTCGGTGCTACGGGCTACTTCTTCGAAACCCATCCCGACCCCGACCATGCCCTCAGTGACGGCCCCAACATGCTTCCTCTCGACGAACTCGAAAATGTAATCACTTCCCTCTTATGAGCAAATGGACTGACACTGCTATAAAATGCCTGCAAGACGAAGCGCAGGCACTACTTGACCTCATTCCCCGGCTTGACGCAGATTTTGACCGGGCAGTGGAAATCATTTTGTCCTGCAAGGGCAAACTCATTGTGACCGGAGTGGGAAAAAGTGGACATATCGGCGCCAAGATAGCCGCCACGCTCTCTTCGACAGGTACACCGAGCTTCTTTATCAATCCGCTCGATGCCTTTCATGGCGATCTTGGCGTCATCACTCCCGCCGACGTGGTCCTCGCCATCTCCAACTCAGGGCAGACAGACGAGCTTCTGCGTTTCCTCCCTTACCTGATGGAGAAGCATATCCCCGTTATCGGCATGAGCGGTAACCCCGATTCACTCCTTGCACGCTATGCCACGGCCCATCTCAATGCCGGCGTGGCGCATGAAGCCTGTCCCCTCGGCCTCGCCCCGACGTCATCGACGACGGCTGCCCTCGCCATGGGTGATGCCTTGGCTT
>UMEP01024619.1_pt1 | contig 27009 bp, 17 predicted proteins | sample 1964771 | NCBI WGS metagenome assembly UMEP01 (sample SAMEA4836022, study PRJEB28245) | human gut metagenome | biome: gut microbiome; material: fecal sample | place: Denmark | collected 2008 | reverse complement strand
CCTTCCTCAGGATACCACTAAACCGCGATAACTAAACTTAATTGTCCAACAAAATCTTAAATCATCTATGAAAATAGAAAGAGCTACTCAGCTGCTATTCCTTTTGCTGATAAGTCAGGGAGGAAATGCGGCCTATGCCAACCTTCCGCGAGGAGCCAGTGCGTCTCCCGTACAGGTGTCGGCGCAAGCAAACAAAATCACAGTGAGTGGAACAGTCGTTGACGTCAACGGAGAACCTCTGGTAGGGGTGAGCGTGCTGGAAAAAGGTACCGGAAACGGTACGATTACCGACATGGACGGAAACTTCACCTTGTCCGCAGGCGAGGGGGCCGCACTCGAAATCTCTTACGTGGGGTATCAGAACCTGACGGTTGCTGCCAAGGAAACACTGGGCGTTCTGGTCATGAAGGAAGATACCGAACAACTGGATGAAGTAGTGGTAACGGCATTGGGTATCAAGCGCTCACAGAAGGCTTTGAGCTACAATGTGCAGGAGGTGAAGAATGATGTGCTGACAAAGGTAAAGGATGCCAACTTCGTGAACAGCCTGAACGGAAAAGTAGCCGGTGTGAGCATTCAGCGCAGTGCTTCGGGTGTGGGTGGAGGTACCCGCGTCGTGATGCGTGGAAACAAGTCTATCAAGGGAGACAACAACGTGCTGTATGTGATTGACGGTGTGCCCATGGGCAATCAGGCCGACCGCACAGGCGACGGTACGGGCTTCGGTGCAGGACGTACGTCGAGTGAAGGTATTGCCAGCTTCAACCCTGAAGATATTGAAAGTCTGTCGGTGCTGACAGGTCCCTCGGCTGCTGCACTCTACGGAGCCAATGCGGCCAACGGTGTCATCCTGATTACCACGAAGAAAGGTGCTGCCGGAAAGGTAAGTGTCAACGTGTCGTCATCGGCTGAATTCTCGAATCCTTTCGTGCTGCCGCGCTTCCAGAACACCTACGGAAACGTGAGTGGAGAGGCTGCCTCGTGGGGAGAAAAACTGCCGGTACCTTCTTCATATAATCCGGCCGACTTCTTCAATACCGGAACCACTTTTACCAACTCTTTTAATCTGTCTGTGGGAAATGACAAGAATCAGACGTATGTGTCCGGTTCGGCGGTCAATGCCAAGGGTATCGTGCCCAACAACAAATACCACCGCTACAATGCCATGGTGCGAAATACCACCAAGTTCTTCAACGATAAGCTGACCATGGACTTGTCTGCCAGCTACGTGCGTGAGTATTACAACAACATGCTGTCCTACGGTACGTATTTCAACCCTCTTCTGGGAGCTTATCTGTATCCGCGCGGAGAGAATTTTGAGAAGGAAAAGTATTTCGAACGCTATGATGCCGAGCTGGGCTACAATGTGCAGTCGTGGACACCGGGCGACTTCGGTATGGCTGTGCAGAACCCTTACTGGGTGGCTTACCGCAATTTGCGTCCTGAGGTGAAAGACCGCTACATGCTGTATGCATCGTTGAAATACGAAATTACCGATTACTTGAACGTGAGTGCACGAGGCCGTCTGGATAATACCTACACGGAGAAGGAAGACAAGCGTTATGCCTCTACGCACGGTACGTTTGCCAAGCCGCTGGGACGTTATGCTTATTCGAATGAGACTTTCCGCCAGAAATATGCAGACATCATGGCCAACCTTTCGAAGCCTTTTGCCGGAGACTTTTATGCCAATGTCAACGTGGGTGCTTCTTTTGAAGAATACGATACGAAGGGAAGGGGATACGGCGGACAGTTGCTTCTGGTGCCGAATCTGTTTGCCTATGACAACATAGACCCTTCTACCGGTGTGCCTTCACAGACGGGTGGTGACAACCGTAAGATGAACCTAGGTGTGTTCGGTTCTGCGGAAATCTCGTGGAAATCGGCCGTGTATCTCACACTGACCGGTCGTGCCGACAAGCCTTCTCAGCTGGTCAACAGCAAGTCGCCCTGGATATTCTATCCTTCTGTCGGACTTTCGGCCATCGTAACCGACCTGTTGCCCGAAACCATGCGCCAGTCCATTTCACCGGTGCTGGGCTTCCTGAAAGTACGTGCTTCCTATACGGAGGTGGGTTCGCCTATTCCTTACACCGGACTGACTCCCGGCACCATTACGCACTCCATTGAAGGAGGTGTAATCAAACCTTTCAAGTATTATCCGCTTCCGGAACTGAAACCGGAGAGAACCCGCTCTTATGAGGTAGGTATCGACTCCAAATGGCTGAACAATACCGTGTCGCTCGGTGTGACGTTGTATAAATCGAATACCTACGACCAGTTGCTCGAAGCCAAGTTGTCGGAAACGTCGGGTTATGACTATATGTTCGTGCAGGCCGGTAACGTAGAAAACCGGGGTATCGAACTGACGCTGGGATACGACCAGACTTTTGGCAATTTCTCTTACAGCACTTCGCTGACGGCTACTGCCAACCGTAATAAAATCATCGCACTGGCTTCGAACGTGAAGAACCCCGTGACCGGAGAGGCACTCGACCTGAGTGACATCAAGGTGGGACGTTTCCGTCTGCGCGAAGGAGAAGAAATAGGTACGATTTATGCGGAAGAACGCCTGAAACGTGATCAGGATGGTTACATTGTGTACAACGAAGGTCAGACCATTACCACGGAATCTACGGAACCTTACAAGCTGGGCAGTGTCAATGCCAAGTGGAACCTGGGCTGGAGAAACGGCTTTACCTACAAAGGCTTTAACCTGAACTTCCTTGTGACTGCCCGTCTGGGAGGTATCGTGATTTCCAAGACACAGGCCGTGCTCGACCAGTTCGGTGTGTCGCAGGCTTCGGCCGATGCGCGTGATGCCGGAAAAGTCATGGTGGGCAATGTGGCAGTTCAGCCAAAGGACTACTATGAATCGGTGGTGAACCTGGATGCGTACAATGTGTACTCTGCTACCAACGTCCGCCTGCAGGAGGCCAGCCTGGGATACACCTTCCCTAATTCCTGGTTCAAGGGTACCCCGTTCCATAGCGTGAACCTTTCCGTGTATGGCACCAACCTCTGGATGATTTACAACAAAGCTCCTTTTGATCCGGAACTGACGGCTTCTACCGGTACCTTCGGACAGGGATACGATTACTTTATGTTGCCCAGCCAGCGCACGTATGGAGTGAGCCTTAAATTTGGATTCTAACAAATCATGAAAAACAACGTATAATATGAAGATAAGAAACTATTTGATACCTGTATTCTCCGTATTGGCACTTGCATCTTGCAACTATGAGCAGATCAATACAAATATCTATGGTGTGACGGAAGAAGGAATGAAGACGGGCGGACTGCTGTATGGGGCTCCTTTCATGGACATGCAGAAGCTGGTTATTCCCATCGGTTCGCCCACTGAATCGACAGGACCGGGTAACGACCTGGCCAATACAGACATCATGTCGGCCGGTAACTACATCGGTTACTGGGGCATGAACAACAACTGGAATTTCAATACGGAGGCTACGTGGAACTTTACGGATGCCCGTATGAGCTATGCCTACCAGAATTTCTATTCGAAACTGTTCCGTGCATGGAATGACATCTACAAGCATACGAAGAATTCGGAAGATCCTGCCGACAAGGAAGTGCAGGCTGTAGCCAATATTGTCAAGGTGACTGCCTGGCTCCGTGCGACGGATGTGTTCGGTCCGATTGTATATACCAATGCCGGCAACGGAGACATTGCTCCGAAACTGGATTCTCAGGAGACCGTGTACAAGGCGATGCTGGCCGATTTGAAGGATGCTTCGCAGCTGCTGGTCAATACCGCATCAAAAGTGCTTCCGTCGTACGATGTGATTTATAACGGAAACGCTTCCAACTGGGTACGACTGGCTAACTCGCTCATGTTGCGCATAGCCGTCCGCGTGCATTTCAAGGATGAAGCGCTGGCAAAGGAATACATCACGTTTGCCCTTGATCCTTCTCACGGAGGTGTCATTGAAACCGTGGCACAGGAGGCCAAAATACGGAGTACGGACAAGTTGCCGCTGATGAACTCCATGCTGCCGACTGTAGAGGACTACGGAGAATGTCGCCTGGGAGCTACCATCTGGGCCTACATGCAGGGGTATGACGATCCGCGTCTGGGTGCCTTGTTCACGTCCGATTCTTACGGCTATTTCATGCCTCTTCCTCCTACGAACAACAATGCCCTTAGCTCCGCTGCCAAGACGGGAGCCTCCAAGCCCAAGGTCGATGCGGCTTCTCCTTTGTTCTGGTTGCGTGCTTCGGAAGTGTCTTTCCTGAAGGCAGAAGCCGCACTTTACAAACTGGCAGGAGGTAATCCGAAAGCACTGTATGAAGAAGGTGTTACCAAGTCGTTCGAAGAAAACGGAGTAAGCGGAGTGGCTGCCTATCTGGAGGTTACGGACTTTCCTTATGACATCAGCCGGTCTATGTTGCCTTACAACCGTCAGTATTCCTGCAAGCTTTCTACCGGAAATGTGTCTCCCAAGTGGAACGATGCGGATTCGGACGAAGTGAAGTTGCAGAAAATCATTACCCAGAAATACCTGGCACTCTATCCCAATGCCGTGGAAGCCTGGACCGAATATCGCCGGACGGGCTATCCTTACCTGCTCAAACCGGCTTATGACAAAGCTTACGTGAGCATAGGAGGTGAAGAAGATGCCATCACGCCCGAAAGATTCCGCTTTGCTCCGGCCGAATATGGTACAAACCCCAACATGTTGGAAGTGCCGGCGCTGCTGGGTGGTGAAGACCAGGGAGCAACCAAGCTGTGGTGGGTGCGCAATAACCGTCCCAAACAGCCGAAATGAGAAATGAGTTTTACGGAAATGTCAAACAAATGAAGTGATGAAAAGAATCATAAGATATGCAGGAGCCCTGCTGCTGGCGGCAGGCTTCGTGGCCTGTTCCGAATGGAACGTGCCTGAAAGAGAAACGTTCGAAAACCAGGAGAACCTGGAGAAATACATTCCCTTGCTGGAGGCGGAAAGTGAAGCCGACCTGACTCCCTCCATGCGCGATTATTTTGCCAAACTGAGAGAATACCGTCAGGCGCCTCATGTGAAGGGGTTCGGCTGGTTCGGTAACTGGACCGGACGAGGCAGTAATGCACAGAACTACCTGAAGATGCTGCCCGACAGCGTAGACTTCGTATCCTTGTGGGGTACGCGAGGAAACCTTTCGGAAGAGCAGAAAAAAGACTTGAAGTTTTTCCAGGAAATCAAGGGAGGAAAAGCGCTGCTGTGTTGGATTGTACAAGACCTGGGCGACCAGATGACTCCTCCGGGACAAGACCCGAAGAATTACTGGATTGTGGAAAAGGGAGGTGGTAATTTTGTGGAAGGTGTGAAGGCTTATGCAAATGCCATCTGTGATACGATTGAAAAGTATAATCTGGATGGTTTCGACATAGACTACGAACCCGGCTATGGTCATTCAGGTTCGATGGCTAACGGGGAGATTATCAGCGAAAATTCGGGCAATACGAACATGTTCGTATTTATCAAAACCCTTTCAGACCGTTTGCGTCCGGCCGGCAGAATGCTGGTAATGGACGGCCAGCCTGAGAAACTTTCTACCGAGGCTTCCAAGTACATCGACCACTATATTTATCAGGCGTATTGGGAACGTTCCACCGCGCAGGTCCTTAGGAAAATCAATCAGCCTCACCTTGAAAACTGGGAGCGGAAGACCATTATCACCGTAGAGTTTGAGCAAGGCTGGCAGACAGGTGGAGTAGATAATTACACCAGCGTGCGTCCGGAAATCAATGCTTATCCGGAAGGGCGTCAGATTTTTGATTATGCCACGCTGGACCTTCCCGACGGCAGACGCATTGGCGGCATCGGCACGTATCACATGGAATACGACTATGCGAATACTCCTCCTTACAAATGGCTCAGAGAAGCCTTGCACTTAGGAAATGTGGTTTATCCGGGTAAGTTAGATTAAAAATTGAATTATGAAAAAGAAATTATATTTCAGCATATTCGCAGGAGCCTTGCTGGCTTGTTCCTGCCAGAATGAATTATACAAGGATGCAACCAGTGAATACCAGTCGGCACAGGGGGCTTACATCAAGACTGGTGAATCTTCGCAGGTATTCGTGGAAGAAGGAAAGGAAGTCGATGTGAAGTCTATCACCGTATCGCTGGTGCAGCAGGAAAACGATGCCAAGACGGTGACGGTAGAAGCCGGCAGCAAGGAACAGCTGGAAGCATACAACAAGAAGCACGGAACGGACTACCTGATGCTGCCGCCCGAAATGTATGAAGTAGGCAAGGAGGTGGTGTTCAGTTCCAGGCAGACGCAGCAATACCTGCCGGTAAAGTTCAAGGATGTGAAATTCTCCTTGCAGGGAAGCTATGCTTTGCCGGTGAAACTGAGTGGAGGTACGGTCCCCGTGATTGACAGTGAATCTGAATCATTGATTGTACTGGAGCAGCGCATCAATACGAAGTGTCTTCGCATTGACGGATACGGCAGTGAAGATGCGAAAATGTTCCCGGACGATTTTAAGGTGGACCAGTGGACGATGGAGGTCATGGTAAACCGTAGCTCATACCAGAGCAACAACCGTTCTATCTGTGGTACCAAACTCGTGTCTGGGTCCGGTGCACTCGATGAAATCTATCCTCGCTTCGGCGACGTGACTATCTGTCCCGACCAGCTTCAGTTTAAGACTGGAGGTTCTCAGATTGACGTGCCGGCGGATGTCTTTGCGGCACAGGCCGACACCTGGTATATGTTGGCTTTCGTGTACGACGGTAAGAAAAACTATGTATATGTGAATGGGGAATTGGTGGCCGACCGTGAAATCCGTACAGGGCCTTACGGTCTGGTAGGTTTCTGGATTGGCGGTGCGAACGAGCTGGTTCGTGAAATCCGTTTCTGGAAGACGGCCCGCACACCTCAGCAGTTGAAGCAGTTCATGTGGAAAACGGTAGACGGAAGTGACGAGAATCTGGTGCTGTATTATCCGTTGAACGGCAAAAGGCGTGATAAGGACACCGGCGAAATTACAGATGACGAGACCATGCTTTGGGACTGGAGCAACAATGCCAAGCATCTGAAGTTCCCTTCCGGAGCCAAGTTTGACGATAATGGCGGTAAGGGCTTTGTCTTCCCGCTTGTAGACTAGTTTTAGATTTTGATTGCGAAAGGCTGTCATTTCCTTCGGGAGATGGCAGCCTTTTTTGTTGGTTTTTGTGGGGGAAAGAGGAGGGGATTTTGGAGTGAGGTTTATTCAACCTTTACGCATTTCTTTATATTGTCTGGGAGACATCCCCATGATTTTTCGGAATAGACGGGAAAAGTAATATGTATCTTCTATTCCGATTTTATAGCATATCTGGTTTATTTTCATATTGCTGAAATCCAATAATTGGCATGCTTGTTGTATCTTCAGTTGATTAAAGTAAGCTAATGGTGAATATCCAGTTCGTTTATTGAATAAAGTAAGAAAATGGGAAGTGGAATAACCTACGTGGTGGGCTATTTCTTCTAGGGTCAATTTCTTTTCGATATTTTCTTTCATAAAATGTATGGCTGTTGAGATGATGTCGTATTTTGTATCTACATTCCCGGCATCACGAAATTGTTGTAGGAACTTTAGAGTTGCCAGGTAATGATAGAATGTGGAACATGCCAACAATAGGTTGTCATGGCTATATCCCATTTCCAATATGTGTAGGATTTCTTCGAACAGTTCGTTTCTTACATGGATTCGTGAATGAACACAAGGTTTTATTTCTATGGGATCTTGCTTCTCTGGAATGAGATAGGTTGCTAGTTTGCCTTTGAAATGAATCCAGTAGATAGTCCATGGATCTTGCTCGTTTGCTCCATAGGCATGAGGAACGCCTGCAGGCAGGATGAAGTATTGGTTAGCTTTAACTTGATATGTATGCTCCTTTACGGTGAACCATCCACTTCCCTCGATACAATAAATAAGTACATATTGGTTGATAGGGGTGGGGCGTTCGCAATAGTGATAAGAAGCCTTAGGGTAATACCCGATATCTGTGATATGCAGAATGGACGACAGGGGATTCATTTCCATTGCTTTTATCACTGCAGGAGGAAGTATTACGGCTCTTTGTCCTTTAAATCCGATTTCTTTCTTAATCTGTGTGTCCATAGTTCTTTTTATTGATTTCAGAACAAAATTAGGAAATATTCTTTTGGGTATTATTGCTGTTGTTTAAAAACTTGTGTTCTTGCTTTTGAGAGTCTGCGAAATCGGGATATAGTCCATTTTATGTTCTTTTTATCTATTTTTTATGTCTCATTAAACGGCTTACTTTGTATCAAACTTAATCCTCTAATAGTATGAAACCTGATCTTGTTTTCTTACGAAGTTGTGTAATTGGACCTTGATGCAGGTCTTATACTTCTAGAGGGTGTCATTTGAGAATTTTATTGGATAGAGAGGTTTGCCGGCTGAAAATAAACCTTATTCCATAATGAGTTTATAATACTAATAATTTATGTAGAACAAGTCTATCCCGTTGTTATGGGATGGCACAATTAAAATCACATGAAACAGTTATATGCTTTATTGATTCTATTGTGTTGTGTCGCTTTTCTGAAAGCGGAAACAATACAGGTAGGTGCCAATAACCAATCTTGGGTTTTACAGACAAAATCCGCTGTTTACCATTTGGCTGTTGGCCGGAACGGTTTGGTTGAAATGTACTATTTTGGTGGAGATGGTTATCAACCTGAATTGTCTCATCAGGCTTTAGGCCCTGAGGTTACAGTAAGAGGTGGCTTCTCAGAAAAGACGCCCATGCTAGAAGCTGTATTTGATGACCATGTAAGGTCTTTGGAATTACAGTTTATTCGAGCTGAACAACGTGATATTGAAGGATATCCTTCATTGATAGTATATCAGAAAGATAAATATTATCCTTTGTCTGTAATTGAATATATCCGTGTATTGCCTGAATATGATTTACTAGAGAAATGGATAGAAATAGAAAATATCGGAAAGAAAAAATCTTTGTTAATAGAGAATGCACAGTCGGGTACGTTTTTTATTTCTCGTGGAAATTATGAACTGACACATTTGTCTGGAGCATGGGGAAGTGAGTTTCTTCCTAATAAAACTCTGCTTACACAGGGCGTGAAAACCTTACAGGTAAAAGATTTTCGGTCATTTGGATCTTCTTTTTTTACATTGAATGAGGCTGGTTGTGGAAGTGAAACACAGGGACGTTATTGGTATGGTTCTCTGCAGTATAGTGGAAACTGGAGAGTTGATTTTGAAAAATATGCTTCAGGAGAGGTCCAAGTGACTTCAGGTGTCAATTATTGGGATCAGTCAGTGACTTTGAAAGCTGGACAATCGATGGTGACTCCAAAATTTGTAATAGGTTACACAGAGGGAGGCATGGAGAGTGTATCTTTGAATTTGGCGAGCTATACGCGTGATCAGATTATCCATCCCAACTATAGAAAGATGGTGAGACCAGTACTTTATAACAGTTGGTATGCAACTACATTTGATGTGAACGAACAACATCAGTTGGAGTTGGCGAAGATTGCCAAAGAAATTGGAGTGGAAGTCTTTGTGATTGATGATGGATGGTTTAAAGGTAGAGTGAGTGATAAGGCCGGATTGGGTGACTGGACAGTTGATAAGAAAAAGTTTCCAAATGGACTTAAATCGTTGATAGATAAGGTAAACGCAATGGGGCTGGAATTTGGAATCTGGATAGAACCTGAGATGGTGAATCCTAATAGTGATTTATATCGAAGTCATCCGGATTGGGTTTTACATTATCCTAATCGAACGCTTCATGAAGGGAGAAATCAGCTTGTATTGAATTTGGCTAGGGAAGATGTTTATCAATATTTATATAAGAGTTTTTCTGCATTGTTGCGTGAAAATAATATACGGTATATCAAATGGGATATGAACCGGCCATTGGCCGATCCGGGGTTTCCGGCTTGTGAAGTAGAAGATCAACGTGCCGTGCGTATCAAGTATGTAGATAATCTGTATCGTTTGCTCACTGCATTGCGTACGGAATTTCCTGATGTCTGGTTTGAAAACTGTGCGAGTGGAGGTGGGCGAATTGACTTGGGAATCATGCAGTTGACGGATTGTAATTGGGTGAGTGATAATACGGATCCTATTGATCGTACGCTGATTCAATATTCATATTTGAATGCTTTCCCGGCAAATACAATGATAAGCTGGGTGACACAAGAAGATTGGCACCGACAGCATCCATCTTTGGAATTTAAGTTTGACGTTGCAATGAGTGGAGTTCTTGGTATAGGATATGATATCACAAAATGGAACGATGAAGAAAAAGAATTGGCACGCAAGAAAATTGCTCAATTTAAGTCTATTCGTGAAACTGTGCATCGTGGTAACTTGTATCGGCTTGTTTCTCCTTTTGAAACCAATCGTAGTGTGCTTCAATATGTGAATGAATCGGGAAGTGAATCGGTTGTGTTTGTCTATAATTTAGCTGAATATCTTGAAAATGCAGTATCGAAAACGGCTGCTTCTCCTATAGTCAGATTGAGAGGATTGCAAGAAACAGCAAAATATCGAGTAGAGGGCTCTGAAACGGTCTATACAGGTAAAATGCTGATGAATGTGGGGGTAGATTTTTCTTTGCGAGGTGCTTATAAGAGTCGTATCATCCGTTTGATACGGGTGAATTGAATTGCTTATTTGGACTATGTAATCAATGTATCAACTAATAAATTGTGCTATGAAAGAGAATGAAAGAAGAAGATTTTTTGGTAATGCGGGTAGATTTTGTAAAGTAGCAAGTCTGCTGTGTTGCGCCATGACTGTTCAAGTTGTGGGAATGATGCCTGTTGCATCTGCCGAAACTGCGGATCATAATTCCGTATTACAAACAAAGAAAGTGACAGGAATTGTTAAAGACGAGGCTGGAAATCCCTTAATTGGGGTATCTGTCATAGTGAAAGGGACTTCGAACGGAGCCATTACGGATTTGGATGGGAATTTCTCTGTGTCTGTTTCTGATAAAGATGTACTGGTATTTTCTTATGTAGGTATGGTGACACGTGAAATAAAAACAGAAGGTATTAATACCTTAAATGTCATTCTGGAGGAAGATGCAGCATCTTTAGAAGATATTGTGGTTATTGGGTATGGTACTGTGAAAAAAAGCAATTTGTCTGGAGCCGTATCTTCTGTATCAAGCAAAGAGCTTCAAAAGCTTCCTTCTGCAAACTTGAGCCAGGCTTTGCAAGGAAATATTGCAGGTTTGTACACTTTGCAAAGCGATCGTGCACCAGGTGCGAGCGTATCTTTGAATATTCGTGGTAATAACTCTTTCTCAGGTGGCTCTCCTTTGTTTATCGTGGATGGTTTTCCTATTGCATCAAATGGAGGAGTAAATTCTATCAATCCCAATGACATTGAGTCAATCAGCGTATTGAAAGATGCTTCTTCTACGGCGATATATGGTGCTCGTGCAGCTAATGGTGTTGTTTTGATTACGACAAAGTCCGGAAAAGTAGGTAAACCAGTTTTGGAGGTAAATGCGTATTGGGGTATCAACCATTTCAATAATCCGATTGAAGTGATGAATGCTGAACAATTCGCTCAGCTGCGAAGAGATTCCTATGCTATGGATGGAATAGAAATGCCGGCCAATGCTTTTTTATCTACGGAACTTCAAATGCTCGATGCAGGCCAGAGTACCAATTGGTGGAATGAAGTAACGGGACAGGCACGATTGACTCAAAATTATCAGATTTCTTTTAGTTCAGGAACAGAAAATACAAAAGTGCATGTAGGTGCCGGATTTTTTGATGAGCAAGGTATTGTAAATAATACTGGATTTATCAGGGGAAACTTGCGTTTGAATGTTTCTCAGAAATTTGGTGAGAGGGTTACATTGTCTACTTTCAATAATGTAAGTTTAGTGTCACAAAAAGGAACAAATGCTACTAATGTATTGTTCCCAGCCATGGTTGGTAATCCAATGTCGCCCGTAAAAGATGAGAATGGAGAGTATTATGCTATGATACAGAATGCGTTGGGAACCCCGAGAGCCAATCCTGTCGCTTTTTCGGATTTACCTAAGAATAATGTCATGGAGCCTCTTATAACCTCTTCTTTGGCTTTAGACGTGAAATTGATAGATGGATTGAAGTTGAGAACTCAACTGTCTGGAGAAATTGATAGCTGGAGACAAAATTTTTATAATCCTCGTTCTATCAGTGGTGAAGATGAAATGAATGGAAGAATTAGTGATGGATATGCTTACATAACTTCTACGGTTAACTATAACTGGATTAGTGAAACTACATTGTCTTATAACAAAACATTTAAGGATATTCATAATATTGATGCAGTAGTAGGTTTCTCTGCTCAAAGAAACCGTTGGGAAACGGTGACTGCATCGGCTTCTGGTTTTGCAAGCGATGTATATGAGTCTTATAATTTAGGTGCATCAACTGGTGAGGCACGTAAGCCATCTTCGGATTTGCAGGAATGGAGCATGTTGTCCTATATTGGTAGAGTGGTATATACCTTGAAGGATAAGTATATATTTACCGGCAATATGCGTATAGATGGTTCATCACGTTTTGGGGCAAACAATAAATATGGTTATTTCCCTAGTGGAGCTGTAGCTTGGAGAGTGTCGGAAGAAGATTTTATGAAAGATTTGAGTTGGCTTTCCGATTTGAAGTTGAGGGCAAGTTATGGGTTGTCCGGAAATGCAGATGCTTTATCGCCATATCAAACAATGGCCCGATTGAGTACTGGGTCGTATAATTTCAATGGAAGTGAAGCTGCAGGATATTATGAATCAACGATGCCGTCCACCGATTTGAAGTGGGAAACCACTAAACAGTTCGATTTTGGTTTTGATATGTCGGTCTTTAATCGGCGTTTGAGTTTAACGTTTGACTACTATTATAAGAATACCAAAGATTTGATACGTAATATAGAAATCCCAGCAATAGCCGGTTTCCCTGATACGTATGCCAATCTGGGTAATTTGCGAAACCAAGGATTTGAATTGGAGATTAATTCAGTCAATTTTGATAGTGATTTTGTATGGAGAACTTCTTTTATGATTGCGGCAAATAAAAATAAGCTTACGTCATTAGGAGATGGATCAGACCGTATTGGTACTACACATTGGGTTGGGAAACCGCTGGGGATAGGTAATAGATATATGATTCAGGCTAATGGTATTTGGCAGTCAGACGAGGCGGAAGAAGCTAAGCGATATGGAAATGTTCCTGGTGACGTGAAATATGTAGATCAAAATAATGATGGAGTCATTGATGATGAAGACCGTGTATTTTGTGGGTCGTATTATCCCAATTTTTATGGTTCTTTGACGAATGATTTTTCTTACAAGAATTTTGATCTGAACATTTTTATGACATTCTCTCAAGGACGTGATGTTTATAATGGTAATAATTATATTTTACTGTCGGGATCTTCCGCAGATAATAATAGAATAGAAATGTTGGATCGTTGGACTCCTGAGAATCCTAGTAATAAATATCCTCGTGCATCATCAACTGGAAGCAATAGATTGAGTACAACTACCAGCGAATTTTTGGAAGATGCCAGTTATTTGAAGGTGAAGAACATAACATTGGGATATACATTACCTCAGAATGCAGCATCTAAGCTAGGTATGTCTCGTTTGAGATTCTATTTATCTGTAAGTAACCCGTTCACTTTTACAGGATATACAGGAATGGATCCTGAAGACGGAGATGTATGGAATGATACTCGTAGTAGTTCATATCCTATTACTACAACATATACATTTGGTTTACAAGCTCAATTTTAATGACTAAAATTATGAAAAAGATATATCTTAATATTGCTTTGTTGGCCTCACTGTCTTTGGGGGCATGTACAGACTTTTTGGAAGAGCATCCGAAATCATTTCTTTCTCCAGATAATTTTTATCAGACAGCCGAAGATATTAATGCAGGGCTTAATGCCGTATATCGTGCTCCACAAGACCGTTATTCGCGTAACTGGGCTGGTCCATGTTGGTTCGAATGGGGAACTGATATTTGTGAAATAACCGATAAATCTACTTGGGCGCATCACAATGAGATTGCCCGTTTGCCTTCTACATTCAATGCTTCTTCTGAAATACCTGAAGATTTCTGGGAGTATACCTTTAATCACGTCAAAGATGCAAATAATTTGTTGGCAGTATTGTCCAATGCACCGATAACAGAAGAAGAAAAGTTACTGGTAGAGGGACAAACCAGAGCGTTAAGGGCCTTTTTGTATTTTGATGCCGTTCGTGTGTTCAATGGAGTACCTCTTCTGTTGGAAGCAAATTCGGATATTGACTATTTGAAGACAGCCGTACGTGCTACTCCTGAAGAAATATATGATGCTGTGATTAAGGATCTGCAATTTGCCATCAGTGTTCTTCCGGAACAATGGGAATCTGCAAATGATTATGGTCGTATTACTAAGGGAGGAGCTGCTGCGATGTTGGCCAAAGTTTATTTGACAATGGCTGGTTATCCGCTTCACCAGACAGACAAGCTGATGGAGGCAAAAACAATTCTTCAGGATTTTGTGGAGAATAAGGCTTATGGTTCTCAATATGAGTTGTTGCCGGAATATTCACAAGTATTTGATGAAAACTCAGGTCCGGGCAATGAAGGGGTTTGGATTATCAATTTTACACGTGGCACTTATGACCAAGGAAGTCGTATCCATACCGAATTCGCTCCTTTGGAACTTTATTATGCACCTGGATTAGGTTTGACTTATGGAGGTGGCTGGAGTGATGGCCTTCCGACAGACCGTTTTTATAATAGTTATGACAAGGAACATGATAAACGTTTTAAATTTACCTATTGGACATCAACTGCAGATATTCCAGAAGAATATGATGCATTGATGCCGAAAGATGAAAATGGAAATCCGGAACACATTACATTTTATCGTCCTCATATCAAAAAGTTTAGAGAGAAAACTCCTAATGATAATTCTCAATATACGAGTTTGGATCATTCCATTATTCGTTATGCAGATGTGCTGTTGATGTATGCTGAGGTCTTGAATGAATTGGATGATGCTAAATGCTATACTTATTTGAATATGGTACGTGCACGTGCAGGATTGGAACCGGTGGCGAATATGACGAAAGACGAGTTCCGTAATCATTTGATGTTGGAACGTGCATGGGAATTGTGTTTTGAGGGAGACCGCAAATTTGACTTGGTTCGCTGGGGAGTTTACGCTACCAGAACTCCAGAATGGAATCCACAGGTTGTTGGTAATATTAAAGCAAACAAGCATGAATTCTGGCCAGTACCTCAATCACAAATTGATATTGATTCGAATCTGACTCAGAATCCGGGATGGTAATTTTTTAATTGATCAGCCGGGTATATATTGCCCGGCTGATTTCTGTTGATGATGTTCTAATATGTAAATAAAATGACGTATCCTGATTTTGTTACATTGCATAACTCACATGGTTTAATTGCAAGATTTTCATCTTATGGTGCAAGGTGGATAAGTATGGTTATACCGGATAAAACAGGTGGCTTTGATGATGTGTTGTTAGGGTTCAAAACATTGGAAGAGTATCAATCGGCTACAGAACATTATTATGGTGCAATTGTTGGTCGGGTTTGTGGAAGAATTGGGAATGCAAAGTTTAGATTGAATGGACGTAGTTATAATTTAACGGCAAATGAGAACGGGACGCATCATTTGCACGGTGGTATACATGCTTTCCATAATGTATTTTGGAAATCTTACTGTGGCGTGGGTTTACATGGAGATCAATACGTGTCGTTTATTCACGAATTTTGTGATGGAGAGGAAGGATATCCTGGTAATTTATGGGTGGAGATACGCTATGTTTTAACAGAAACTGACATTCTGAAGATGGTGTGTACGGCTATTTGCGATCAAGATACAATCGTAAATCTGACTAATCATGCTTTTTTTAATTTGTGTGGCAGCAAGGTGTCACATAATATATTTGGACATAGGCTGTTTTTAAGGTCATCTGAATTGATTGAATGTGACGAGAACTTGATTCCTACAGGAAGATTATTGCCGTTAGACAATTCTTTACTTGATTTCAGAAAGGAAAAATTGATTGGTGATGCGTTGGATTCCGATTTGTTTCAGATAAAATCCAACAAAGGCTTTTCTTTGGCATATTCCATGAATCCTCCTAATGAATTACCGAATGGGAATGTACGATTAGCTGCAATTCTATCGGAAGAAGAAACGGGGCGTCGATTGGAGATTTATACCAATCAGCCATCAATGCAGGTTTATACAGGTTATTGTTTGGATGGTTCTGATATTGGAAAAGGTGGCTTCTCTTATTATGCGGGAGCTGGTATTGCATTGGAACCACAAGGTTTTCCCGATGCGGTGAATCATTCCAATTTTCCTACTATTGCATTGCTGAAAAATGACGTTTACCTACATGTCACGGAGTATAGATGGAGTGTTTTTTAATAAATAATTATTTGTCGATGAGGGCTTATGAAGAAAAAAATTATAATGCGGAATATAAAATTTCCTGATTATGTTTTCCCTTCGGTTCCTGCTCCTCCTCAAGTTCAGGAATTGGAAGAAAGGCTACAATGTTGCCGGAATAAAATGATTGTTCATGGATTGAGCCATCTGATAGTTTATGGAGATCGTGAGCATTTTGCCAATTTAATGTATCTTGTTCATTTTGATCCAAGATTTGAAGAGGCACTCTTGATTATGAGTGTAGAAAAATTAGCTCCATTAATTTTGGTTGGAAATGAAGGGGAGGGGCATCTAGGTGTCTCTCCTTTGTTTCAGGCAGGCAAGCTACGTTGTGAACGTTTTCAGACTTTCTCATTGATGAGTCAACCCCGTGACACCAGTCGAAGCTTGGAAACTATATTGCGCGAGGAAGGAATAACTGATAAATCAAAGGTGGGCGTTGTCGGGTGGAAATATTTTATTTCAGGTGAACTGAAAGATACACAGCATGCTAGTGATATTCCTTCTTATTTAATGGATATTTTACGTTCTTTGGTTGCCTCTGCGAATTTAACGAATGCTACGGATTTATTGATTTCTCCAGAATATGGCATGAGGTCTTTTGTATCTCCTTCTGAGATAGCTTTCTTTGAATATGCAAATGTATTGGGATCAGAATCAGTTAAGCGCGTTTTAAAAAATTTGCAGATAGGCAAGACTGATTTTGAGGTTATGCAGTCTGCCGGTTATACTGGGTTTCCGTTGTCTTGTTATATGACGATTAAAAGTTCGGGTAATCAGAATTATGGTTTATCTAGTCCGGTGGGAGCTAAGTTGTGTTTAGGACAGCCTTGTTCAATCAGCATTGCACATTGGGGAAGTAATGTTTGTCGAGCGGGGTGGTTGGCAGCCGATATAAATGACTTGCCAACTATTGCAAAAGGATATATTTCAGAATTTGTGGCTCCCTATTTGGAGGCTTTGTATGAATGGTTCCGAAATCTTAGAATAGGAGTTACTGGTGGAAGTCTATACCAATTGATAGAGAATCTGTTACCTTATGATAAGTTTAATGTTTACCTTAATCCTGGGCATTTGATTCATCTTGATGAATGGACAACATCTCCTATATATAAGGGGTCTACCAATAAAATATTGTCAGGCATGTATATACAGTCAGATATTATTCCTCGCTCTCCTGTATATGGGTCTTCGAGGATGGAAGATGGGTTTATTATAGCTGATCAGTTGCTACGGCAGAAACTGATGGAACTTTATCCTGCTGTATATGAACGTTGCATGTCAAGGAGGAAATTTATGGAAGAATTAGGTTTTGAACTTCCTGAGGAAGTTTTGCCTTTGTCTAATCTTGCTGGTATGGTAGTACCTTTTTTCTTGCAATGTAATTGTGTGATGAGTTTTGTTTAAATGAAAATATGGAAATGAAAAATTTAATTTGTTTGATTGTTTTTTCTTTTTTGTTAGGTTCGTTTTCTTATATACGAGGTGAGAACAGTGGAAAATTGCGTATTTTGACCTGTGGTATAAGGCATGAGTCAAATACTTTCTCTACGCTAAGAACCGGTTTGTCCGATTTTAGAGTTCTGAGAGGGCAAGAAGTATTGGGTGAAAAACATTTATGGAGTGATTATTTGAAGAATGCAAAGGATGTGGAAGTTATTCCTATATTGCATGCATATGCTTGGCCCGGTGGAGTTGTGACAAAGGAAGCCTATGAACAATTTAAGAATGAAATTTTGAATGGTATTAGGTTGGCTGGTAAACTAGATGGAATTTATTTGGATATGCATGGGGCTTTGCATGTAGAAGGGTATTCTGATGCCCAGGTGGATTTGATAAAATCTGTGAGGTCGATAGTTGGTAATGAGGTGGTAATTAGTGCTAGTTTTGATTTGCATGGGAACCCGTCTGATGAATTTGTCGAAGGGCTTGATTTGGTCACTTGTTTACGTACGGCTCCTCATCGGGATGATGAAGAAACGAAGTTGCGTGCGGCGAAGAATCTGTTGAAGGTTCTTCGAGGAGGACTGCATCCTCAAATGGCTTACGTTACGATTCCTATCTTGGTTCCGGGAGAAAAAAGTATTACAGAAGTTGAGCCTTTACATTCTATCTATGCCAGTTTGGACACATTAGTTCAAGAGAAAGGGATAATGGATGCTTCTATATTTGTAGGTTATGCTTGGGCTGATCTGCCACGTTCTGCCATGCGTGTTTTTGTGGTGGCAGAGGGAGAAAAATTTTTGGAGAAAGCAGAAAAAATAGCTTGCTGTCTTTCAGAACGCATTTGGAATATCCGACATCAGTTAGAATTGGATGTTGAGTCGGGCACAGCTGAGGAAATGATTAAACGAGCAGGGCAATTGCCGCAAAGTACGGTTTTTATATCTGATTCAGGTGATAATACGACAGCGGGAGCTCCTGGTGATAATCCACAATTTATAAAAGCATTGCTCAAGCAAAAAGTGAAGAATGCATTGTTTGCCGGCTTAGTTGATGAAGAAGCTTATCATGAATGTATTAAGGCCGGAATTAATGGTAAGATTACAATGACCGTTGGTGGGAAAAAAGATACAGTATTTGGTCGGCCTTTAACTTTGGAAATGACTGTCAAGGCCATGGTACCAGATTCATTATTGGAAACGTCTCAAGGTGCTGTGCTGGTTGAATCAGGTGGAATACATATTGCAATAATCAATAGTCGGCGTTCTTTTACCACACTTCGTGATTTTGAGAATTTGGGTGTAAATCCATTGGATTATAAAATAGTAGTTGTAAAGCTAGGGTATCTTTATCCTGAGTTGAGAGATATTGCTCCTATTCACTTAATGGCTCTCACTTCTGGGTTTTGTAATTTGGATATGAGATCTTTGCCATTTAAGTCTGTAAATCGTCCATCCTATCCTTTAGATTTGGAGATGACATGGAGTGCGATAGCTAAAACAACACAAAAAAATAAATGACGGGTTAGAAGATTTGTTTTGGGGTAATGGAATAAGATAGGGGTGCGATTCTTTATATGAAGAGTTGCACCTCTTTTTTGCAGTTTAGAGAGTGGACTTAGAGAATTGTCATCTGCATCTCATACGATTTCATGGATGGTTTAAAATGCTTTTATATTTTATCTAAACTTTAGTTATGTTTTGAGGTGAAATGTAGAGATGTGTAATGGATTGTAGATGTAATGGAAAAAACTTTTAATCGTACTTTATGGAATTATTTGAAGGATAAGTGCGGTATCTGTCATTCCTGTTTTTAATTGTACCTTATGATATCTTGTTTCTGAACAGAATGGTATAATAAGTTGTGTTAGAGTCATAGAAGATAAAAGGTAAATCATATATGTGCTTTCTTAAACATTAAGCTGATATCCACAAAAAATCCCCTCCAAAACTCATTCATTACAAATAGTTCTGGAGGGGATTAATTTATCTATATCTTTAAGTGGTACGGATTATTTGTATTCGTCCCAGCTCTTGATAGCGATGTCGTCAATGCTCATAGAGCAGAAGGCATTGATGAATGCACTTGCCAGACGGGCATTGGTTACCAGAGGAATGTTCAGGTCGACTGCGGCACGGCGGATCTTGTATCCGTTTTCCAACTCAGTAGGAGTGAGGTCACGCGGAATGTTTACCACCATGTCGATTTCTTTCTTGTGCAGCATTTCCAGTGCCTGAGGCTGACCTTCTTCGCTTGGCCAGTATACGCGGGTGTTTTCCACTCCGTTTTCTGCCAGGAACTTAGAAGAACCACCGGTAGCGAAGATGTTGTAGCCTTTGGCCTTGAGGGCGCGCGCTGCCTGCAGCAAATCTACTTTCTGTTTCAGTGTACCGGTAGACATCAGGACGTTCTTTTCCGGAATGCGGTAGCCTACAGACAGCATGGCTTTCAGTACGGCACATGAAGTGTCGTCGCCGATACAGCCAACTTCACCTGTAGAAGCCATGTCTACGCCCAGTACAGGGTCGGCCTTCTGCAAACGGTTGAACGAGAACTGGCTGGCCTTGATACCTACGTAGTCGAGGTCGAAGAGGTTCTTTTCGGGCTTTTCTACCGGCAAGCCTAACATGACTTTGGTAGCCAGTTCGATAAAGTTAATCTTCAGCACCTTGCTGACGAACGGGAATGAACGGCTGGCACGCAGGTTACATTCGATTACCTTGATGTCGTTTTCACGAGCCAGGAACTGGATGTTGAACGGACCCGAGATGTTCAACTCTTTCGCAATCTGACGAGAGATACGCTTGATGCGACGTACGGTTTCTACGTACAGTTTCTGCGGCGGGAACTGGATGGTAGCGTCACCTGAATGTACACCGGCAAATTCGATGTGTTCAGAGATGGCGTAAGCTACGATTTCACCGTTCTGTGCCACGGCGTCCATTTCTACTTCCTTGGCGTGTTCGATGAACTGGCTTACTACTACCGGATGCTTCTTCGATACGTTAGCGGCCAGCTGCAGGAAGCGTTCCAGCTCTTCCTGATTAGAACATACGTTCATGGCTGCACCAGAAAGCACGTATGACGGACGAACCAATACAGGGAAGCCTACCTTTTCAATAAACGCGTTGATATCTTCCATAGAAGTCAGTGCGCTCCATTCAGGCTGGTCTACGCCGATACGGTCGAGCATAGCCGAGAACTTGTCGCGGTCTTCAGCGTTGTCGATGCTCTTGGCAGAAGTTCCCAGGATGTTTACCTTCTGTGCATCCAGGCGCAATGCCAGGTTGTTCGGAATCTGTCCGCCAGTAGATACGATGACTCCGTGCGGGTTTTCCAGGTCAAGGATATCCATCACACGCTCGAAAGTCAGTTCGTCGAAGTACAGACGGTCACACATATCGTAGTCGGTCGATACGGTTTCAGGGTTGTAGTTGATCATTACTGAGCGGTAGCCTTCCTTGCGGATGGTGTTCAGCGCCTGTACGCCGCACCAGTCGAACTCTACGGATGAACCGATACGGTAAGCACCTGAACCCAGTACGACGATACTCTTGTGGTCGCCCAGGTAATGCACATCGTTAGCCACGCCGCTGTAAGTCAGGTACAGGTAGTTGGTCTGTGCCGGATATTCGGCTGCCAGCGTGTCAATCTGTTTTACTACCGGCACGATGCCTACGCTCTTACGGTGGTTACGGATTTCCAGGATACCGTCTTCCATATCGCCTTCGTAGCCGATGGCACGTGCTACCTGGAAGTCAGAGAATCCCTGACGTTTTGCCTTGTAGAGCAGTTCGTTCGGAAGCTGTGAAAGCTGTGTATGGTTGTTGCCCCACTCGTGGAGTTCCTTTGAAGTCTGCATGATGTTCATCAGCTTGTCGAGGAACCACTTGTCAATCTTGGTGAGGTCGTGAATCTGGTCTACTGTGTAGCCTGCACGCATAGCCTTTGAGATGACGAAGATACGTTTGTCGGTCGGTTCGCGCAGTGCTTTGTCAATGTCTTCGATAACCAGCTCCTTGTTTTCCACGAAACCGTGCATGCCCTGACCAATCATACGAAGACCTTTCTGGATGGCTTCTTCGAAGGTACGTCCGATGGCCATGACTTCACCTACCGATTTCATGCTGGAGCCCAGTTCGCGGTCTACTCCGTGGAACTTACCCAAGTCCCAGCGAGGAATCTTACATACGCAGTAGTCCAGTGCCGGTTCGAAGAAGGCAGAAGTTGTTTTAGTTACTGAGTTCTTCAGGTCGAACAGTCCGTAGCCCAATCCCAACTTAGCTGCAACGAAAGCCAGAGGATAACCTGTAGCCTTAGATGCAAGAGCAGAAGAACGGCTCAGACGTGCGTTAACCTCGATTACGCGGTAGTCTTCTGATTCAGGGTCGAACGCGTACTGTACGTTACATTCACCCACGATACCGATGTGGCGGATGATGCGGATGGCCAGTTCACGCAGTTTGTGGTATTCGCTGTTGGTCAGCGTCTGCGACGGAGCGATAACGATAGACTCACCGGTGTGGATACCCAGCGGGTCGAAGTTTTCCATGTTGCAGACCGTGATACAGTTGTCGAAACGGTCGCGCACTACTTCGTATTCCACTTCCTTCCAGCCTTTCAGACTCTTTTCTACCAGCACCTGCGGAGAGAAAGAGAACGCTTTTTCGGCCAGCACGTTCAGTTCTTCTTCGTTGTCGCAGAAGCCTGAACCCAGACCTCCCAGTGCGTAGGCTGCACGGATGATGACCGGATAACCCAGTTCCTTTGCCGCACGGCGGGCATCTTCAATGTTTTCTACCGCCTCACTCTTGATGGTCTTCACGTTGATTTCGTCCAGTTTCTGTACGAAGAGTTCACGGTCTTCCGTATCCATGATGGCCTGTACCGGAGTACCCAGTACGCGGGTGTTGTATTTCTCGAACACACCGGCTTTGTAGAGAGCCACACCGCAGTTCAAGGCAGTCTGTCCACCGAATGACAGCAGTACGCCGTCGGGACGTTCCTTGTCGATGACCTTTTCTACGAAATACGGAGTAACAGGCAGGAAGTAGATTTTGTCTGCCACACCTTCCGAAGTCTGCACGGTGGCGATATTCGGGTTAATCAGGATGGTTTCGATACCTTCTTCCTTCAGTGCTTTCAGGGCCTGCGAACCAGAGTAGTCGAATTCACCTGCTTCACCGATTTTCAGGGCTCCTGAACCTAACAGCAATACTTTCTTTATGTTTTCTTTCATTGTTTTCTTTGTTTTTTAGTGGATTACAGCAACTTTACAAACTCATCGAACAGGAATTCCGTGTCGGTAGGACCGCTGGCAGCTTCCGGGTGGAACTGAGCCGAGAACCAGGGGTTCTTCTTGTGGCGGATACCTTCGTTCGAACCGTCGTTCATGTTGATGAAGAGCGGTTCCCAGTCGGCTCCCAGTGTGTTGTTGTCTACGGCATAACCGTGGTTCTGCGAGGTGATGAAACACTTTTCCGTGCCTACCATGCGTACCGGCTGGTTATGGCTGCGGTGACCGTATTTCAGTTTGTAGATTTTGGCACCTCCTGCCTTTGAAAGCAACTGGTTACCCATACAGATACCGAAGATAGGAAGTTTTTCGTTCTGCATGGCCTTGCGGATGTTCTGTACGCCTGCATCACAAGTGTCAGGGTCGCCCGGACCGTTGGAGATGAACAGACCGTCGAATTGCAGAGAGTTGAAGTCGTAGTTCCAGGGCACGCGGATGATTTCCACGTCGCGCTTGAGCAGGCAACGGATAATGTTTGATTTCACGCCACAGTCTACCAGCACAACTTTTTTCTTGCCTTCGCCTTCGTTGTAGCGAATCACTTCCTTGCAAGAAACCTTGTCTACGTAGTTCACACCTGCATAGGTAGCTTCGGGAATGTTGTCCGGCTCATCGTCGAACACGATTTTTCCCATCATCACTCCATGCTCGCGCAAAACCTTTGTCAGTTCGCGTGTGTCGATGCCTGTGATGCCCGGAATCTGTTCGCGTTTCAGCCAGTCGCCCAGACTTTCCACAGCATTCCAGTGAGAGTATTTTTCACTGTAATCGCTTACGATAATCGCTTCGGCATGGATTTTTTCGCTCTCCATGAAAGTAGGCAGTCCGTTTGCTTCGAACGTGAAGGGAGGCACACCATAGTTACCTACCAGCGGGTAAGTCAGTGTCATCAACTGACCGGCATACGAAGGGTCGGTCAAGCTTTCGGGGTATCCGGTCATTGCCGTGTTGAAAACTACTTCACCGGCTACCGGTTTCTCATAGCCGAACGACTTGCCATGAAAGCGGCTCCCGTCGTCGAGGATCAATGTTACATTTCTCATTACCTTGTTACTAATAATCTTTATATCTTGTATTTTTTTCTATTCTACTCTCGTATATACGAAAAAACGCCCGGACTTGCCGAAAAGCAGTTCCGGGTGTTTGAAAAAATAGGAAATCTTAAATATTCAGGAAATAAGTGACATAAAAGAAAAAAGAAATAGCTTCCGGCATTTGTCCATTCCGCCGGAACTCCGAATGTGCGCTTATTCTTTTTACTATGTGTTATACAGTAATACATCAAACTCTTTTGTCACGTCATAATTCGGAGTGCAAAGATAATGTTTTCTGTTCAAATGAAAGGATGTTTGCCAAAAGTTTTTACAAAAATATTTCATTTTCCTCTTTTTATTTCTTTTCTCCGCTGTTTCGGGCGGCTCTTTCGCGCATGATGCTGTCCGACCATTCCTGCAGGCGCTTGTACTCTTCTTCGGTGAGCCGCATGAACGAGCCGTGCTGCGGATGTTTCACGCCCTCCATAGTGACGGGGGAGTGGAAGTTGCCGAGTTTTTCGTCTGCCTGGCAGATGCGGTATCTTTTGGGTTTGGAGGAGTATTCGATGTAGGCCACGCGCCAGGTAGAGTCGCCCACCAGCTGGAAGGCAGAGCAGCCCTCACACTTCTTGTTGCCTTCAAACTTCACATAGTCATTTTCATCCTTTATCTTGTATGGGCCGGTCAGTTTCGTGGCCGTGGCGGCAAAGATGCCGGGTGTACCTCCTTCTTTCTTGATGAGCATGTGGTAGAGTCCGTCGGCCGGCACATAGTTGATGTCGGCATCGATGGTAGCATATCCCCAGTCCACCAGCAGGCGGGGCTTGGTAAGACGTGTAAAGGTGGCGTCGGCATAGGAATAGAACACGCGGTCGTACTGGTCTTCTGCCGGATTGAGCAGTGAATAGTATATCATGTATCCGCCCTTCGTGCCATCGGCCCATACGTACGAAGGGTCCCAGAAAATCTGCGGTGCCCATACGCGCTTGATGGTGCTGTAGTCCTTATAGACATCGGGCGACTGAGGGTCACAGAAGATGCCCGGTCCCTGGCGGAAGTCGAAGGTGGTAGAAGTCCAGTGAATCAGGTCGTCACTTTTCAGCAGGTTGATGCCGTAGTTGAACCACGAGCGGCTCTTGGCGTTGCTCATGTCGGTAGTCACCATCAGGTAGCCCTTTCCGTTGGACGTGCGGCAGATAAAGGCATCGCGTGCTCCTCCCTCTATTTTTGACATTTCTTCTACATTGTATACGGGGTCGCCATCAATCAGGTCGTGAAAGTGTACGCCGTCACGGCTCAGGGCGTAGGCCGTCCATTCCCCTCGTCCGCTCATGTGGCAGTACAGGTATCCGTAGTCTCCCTTTTGCAAGTTTTGTGCTCCGGCTCCCAGTGAAGCCAGCGCCAGCAGTGAAATCATCAGTTTCTTTTTCATGGTAGTGTAATGTTTCATTTTGCGGGTAAAAGTAGGAAATCGTCAGAAGGCAGACAAGGGACTATTGTACAAATTACACGTAATAATGTGTCAAATGCCCCTGTGATGTAGCAGAAACAGGTTGTACGGGCCGGAAAAATGTAGTTTTTCGGAAAAAAATCTCTTTTTTATTTGGCAGGTTTCAAGAAAAGAGTAATTTTGCAACCGTTTTCAACGAAACACGTTGCCGAAATAACTCAGTTGGTAGAGTAACTCATTCGTAATGAGTAAGTCGCGGGTTCGAGTCCCGCTTTCGGCTCCGACTTAAAACCGCTTATTACATTGTGAATTAGGCGGTTTTTCTATTTTCTATACTCATATTAAACACCTAGTACTATATTGGCGTCAATATTCAATTTCTGGCTAATTTCGCGGGCTACTTTCAAGGTCGGTTCACATTTACCGGAAATATAATCACTCAAGCGTGAAGGACTGACCCCGATTAATTTTGCTAAAGATTTCTGATTAAGCCCCATCTCATACATACGAAGTTTGAGGACATCAACCAGCGTTGGTTCTCCCAGTGCGAAATGTTCTTCAGAATAATCTGCAACGAGATTAGAAAGTAATTCCAACTCTATACTGTGAGGATTATCCAGAGGGGTTTCATCTGTAACCAGTGGAAGTAATTCCTCAACTCTTTTTACTGCCCAATCGTATTGAGCTTTTGTTTCTATCTTTGTCATGGCTCTTGGTTGATCGGTAATTGCCGATTCGGTTTAATTATAAAACTGAACAATCAGCTATCTTGTCATATTCGGCATGAGTGCCTATAAAACGAATATAAACGAACTTTATAGTGAATTTTATCACTACAATCAGTCTGTAGCTATTGCCTTTGATATTGAATACATAATGTTGGTTACCCACATTATCTACGCTATTAAAGGTCTTTTTTACGTCTGCAAAGCAAGTCCATTCGCTTCTTTTGACTATGGTAGTCCATTCTTGCAAAGCTACTTTTGCATCAGGATGCGCTTCTGCATATTCTTTTATAGCTTGTTCTGTAAATATTCTCATTAGATTCACTCGATTGTCATGTGGCAAAGATAAGAATAAAATTCTGATTTTTAAAATAAAATTCTATTATTTGGAATCATGGTAAGCGCTTCTAAAACGCCTAAACGTTTGCTTTCAAACGCAAGTGCATTTAAAGTAAAACGCCCTTGCGTTTTATTTAAAACGTAAAGGCGTTTAAGTTAAAACACAAAGGCGTTTTTTCAACCCTGTTTTAAAGCCTGAGGTGTACTGAAAATAGTTGTCAGTTTGAAAATTTATT
>UMEP01003020.1_pt1 | contig 27046 bp, 22 predicted proteins | sample 1964771 | NCBI WGS metagenome assembly UMEP01 (sample SAMEA4836022, study PRJEB28245) | human gut metagenome | biome: gut microbiome; material: fecal sample | place: Denmark | collected 2008 | reverse complement strand
AGTAGGGTGAATTTCCGAAATATTTTGTATCTTAGCCATATTGGAAAAGCCAAACAAATTTGCCCCCTTTGGCTAAAAAGAATTGCCCCTTTTGGCCACAATATGATTACCCCTTTAAAAGTCCTGGTGATGGGGTCAATTTTATTTTACCCTTTTAATTTTATCTGTTTTTCTTAGACCTTAACTTACGCATACTTTCACCATACAGCTCTATGGTATGAGCCGTGTGGATGATACGGTCAAGGATAGCATCGGCTATTGTCGGATCACCAATCATGTCATACCAGTTGGATGTGGGGTATTGAGAGGTTATGATGATGGATTTCCGTTCATGCCTGTCTTCAATAATTTCAAGCAGTATGGGACATTCTTTGGCATCAAGCGGCACGAGGAATAGGTCATCGAGGATAAGCAACTGACAGCGTTCAATCTTCTTGAGTTCCGCTTCAAGTACCCCTTTGATTTTTGCCACTTTCAGTGCGCCAAGCAGTTTCGGTGCATTGGCGTAGAGACTCCGGAATCCTCTTTTACACGCTTCGTGACCAAGGGCGCACGCCAGATAACTTTTCCCCGTACCGGAAGAACCGGTAATGAAAAGATTCTGCCCTTTATGCACAAAGTCAAGGGTAGCGAGGCGTTCCATCTGATTGCGGTTCAGTCCCCGGTTTACGGCATAGTCAATCTGTTCAATATAGGCCTTGTAACGGAATGAGGCATTCCTGGTGAGCCTTACTATTGCAGCCTGGGCACGATAGTCCCATTCGCGCGCAAGTAGCATGGACAGGAAAGAGTCCGCGGTCATGGACTGTGGTATGGTGCCGGCAAGACTTTCCCTGAAAGCCTCTGCCATACCGTATAATTTCATACGGTTCATTAAATCCAGTGATATGGTATTCTGATCCTGTTGTCCCGTAATGGGAGCAGTCTTGTTGTTTATTTCCATAAAATAGAGTTTTATTGTTCTTGTTTGTCTTTTTTGTAATATTCACGTCCACGTATGTTTTTGTGAACCAACGGAACCGGGGAAGTCACCCCGGGTTGTATTCTTCCGTCTTCATCGGGAAGGAAATCCGCATCTTCTCCCAGTTCAAGTACCTCGCGTATGGCCTGATATCCGTATTGCAACTTCTGGTCTGCGCAGGCGCAGGCTGCGACCAGACGGTCACGGCCATATTTTTTCTCCAAAGCCAGTATGCCCCGGCAGGATCTGAACGCTTTGGGAGGATATTGCATGACGCGTTCCACTTCCCGAAGATAATTCAACACGATATTGTCCATTTCCGAGGCACGCCGGAAAAGTTCCTCCAGATCCTTGTCATAAGGACCATAGTGTCCCGGCAGGTTGTGTTCCTTTTTCCATGAATAAGTATAGGGGATATCACAGCGGTCGTGGGTGGCAATAAGATTCATGCTGCAGTAGATTTCTACCGTATCAGCATTGTAGAGAATGGTCACACGTTTTCCTACATATTCCTTTGGAACACTGTAATGATGCTTGAACAGTGAAACGTACGAATTTCTGCCTACAGTCATAATTTTTCTTTCCTTCAAGACATAACGTTTGGACGGAAGAGGACGGAGATAGTCTTTCTCGCCGTGCAGAAACATTTCCTTGCGTGACATTTCCCGTCCGGCCATCACCTTTTCGTTGAATGCAAGTAAGGAAATACGGATGGCTGTATTGAGCTCATCCAGACTTGTAAATGTCATTCCTTCTATGTCCGGGTAAACGGAACGGTAGAGGAGTTTCACGGCATTTTCAACCAGGGCCTTATCCTTGGGATGACGTACACGGGCCGGATAGACCACACAGCCGTAATATTCCGCAAAGGCGGCAAAATCTTCATTGATGACAGGCTCGTTACGGTCGCTTCTCGTTACAGCGGCTCTCAAATTATCAGGGACAATGGCCGCCGGAACACCTTCAAAATAACGCATGGCGTTCTCGCATCCCCTTATCAGGTCTTCCTTGCGTTGCGACCATACGGCTTCGCAGTAGGTATAATGACTGAACGGAAGGACGGCAACGAATATTTCGGCTTTCTTTGTCTCGCCCGTCATCTCATCAACAACCCCAAGTCTGTCGCCGGCAAAATCAATATACATCTGATCACCTGCATAGTGCTCGACGTGACCGACAACCTTGATGTGAAACCTGTATTCGCGGACAATCCGTTTGAAGGAAGACAGCTGATAGCCCTCAGGATATTCGGCATGATATTCCTTGAACAATTTTCTGATACTTGTTCCTTTGCGTGTCAGACGGGATACATACCCGGGAAGCAAGGCTTCCAGTTCAATCTTTCTGGCAGAAGGTTCCCGATGACGGGACTCCGGACAACCGAAGATCTCATGCAACTGTTCATCGGAAAGAGAAAGAAGCTGTTCAATACTTTTCCCGCTTGAAAGAAACAGACGGACATACTTGCGGACCGTGTTACGGGAAGTACAAAACAGGGATGCCGTTTCCTTGATTCCCATTCCGGACGCATAACATCTTAAAATGTTTTTAATTCTTTTATCCATTTGTATAGATTTTATTAATACCCCGTTACACCAGGACTCGGGGGCTTAAATCTACACAAAAAAATCTCTGGCAATATGCGTGCTAAGTGGTCAATGTTATTTGGACCAGAAGGGTCAATCATATTGTGGCCAAAAGGGGCAATTCTTTTTGGCCAAAGGGGGCAAATTTGTTTGGCTTTTCCAACAAGTACAGTCCCCGTTACAAATATAAGTGTTTTATTTTTAACTAATATTGTCGAATTATATTTTTATATCTGACTTATGATTTGAAACCGATTTTTTTACGTACAGACACATTTTTCCATACATATTGGCCGACATCCTCTTTTATAACTATTCCGCTGAAAGCACTTTTGCTCCGGCTGATACGAACCAAGTAATGATTCATGATGTTACGCGACAATATAGACATCGTCCTGGCATTCGCATAGCCTAAGTTTCTATTTTCATACAGATGTCCAATATAAGACCTCATCATCTCTTCCGCTTCCGGTTCCAGAACTAATTTTCGTTTCTCCAGACAGACTACTAAGATTGACATCAATTCTTCAGGTGAGTAATCCTCAAAATAGAATGTATGCCCCATCTCAAACAGAACATTCGGAGCTTCACCATCTCCTTGCAGCCGTCCATAAGGAGTTTGTTCAGCAATCACTACCGCATAGTTTCCCGGCAGTTCCATCATCAGCGAGTTCAGTTTAAAACGCAATTCCTCCCCATTAAACCAGGTCTGCGGATTCTTGAACATCGGTGCGTCTCCATCTACGAATAACAATCCCTGTTCCGATTGCTTCATTGCATTTCGAATAATTTCATCCACCTTATAGTCTGGCACATTATATAGATTCTCCGCCTTCAATTCCACCAGATTTCCACGGTTCAACACGTGCATAGCCCTAAGTATTTCCCCTAAGATGCCTGCCACCGTACTCTTTCCGGTACCTGTATTCCCGATAAAATTCCATCGCAATGGTTCATCACGAAAATAGGATTGTCCTTTCTTCTGTAAATAGCGAGCAACTGTCACAAAGTCATGAACTGCTTCCTTTACTTTCTCCAACCCTACCAGTGCATCCAATTTTCGAAGCGCATTTTGAATTTCTTCTTCATTGAAAGGCTCCGCCTGATTCAACGTATCACATGCTTTTATGTCTGCCAGACAGATTTGTTGGAGCACTCGTTCGTTTTCCCGCTTCTGGGCAGGCAGGGCAGCTACTCTTTCGCTCATGGCAGGAAGAATCTGCGAAGAAATCAACCGCACAATATAACGTGCGTTTCCCCAGTACTCATCTTTATCTTCATATTGACGTTCTACCAAATTACGTAATTCCTGAAATGCCTTCGGAGTGAAAAAATAATTTTTACTTCGCACATAATTCTTAGCAATCTGCATCAGCTCGTCTACCGAATAATCATTGAAATAGAAGGTGTAAGGAAAGCGTGAAGGTAGTCCGGGATTCGTCTCAAGCATTCTTTTCATTTCTCCCGGATATCCGGCCAGAATTACCAACATATCTATCTGATCCTTATCCAATACAGTCAACAAAATTTCAATTACCCGATGTCCGAAGTCCTTCTCGTTTTCGTTTACACACAGCGAATACGCCTCATCGATGAACAGCACATTACCCTCGGCACGCTTTAAGTATTCCAAAGTTTTTTTTTCCGTATGGCCTATATATTGTCCCACCAGATCCTTGCGGGAAACCTTAATGACTTTGCCCTTTGACAACAGCCCCATCGAAGCATAAATTTCCCCGATGAAATCAGCAACCGTAGTCTTCCCCGTTCCGGGATTACCCAAGAAAACCATGTGCAGGGGAGGCATAAATGTCTCCATTCCCTTATCCATTCGCCACTTCATCATCCTCACCATATTCAGATGCTTCTCAATACTGGTTTTCAGCATATTCAATCCCACCATCCTGTTCAGCTTCTGCATATTTCCGTCATTTTCTCTTGGAGTGATCAGAACATCCTCTTTTCTGATTGTCATCAGTTCCATAACAGTCGGCATTTTCAGCTTGCTGACACGAAGGGCCATAGCTTCCAATATTTCATTGGTAAACAGATGCTCAATGTATTCCGATTTATGCTCTCCCCCGGCTGCTAAAACAAATTCCTCCTGAATCTTCATGCGCAACGCTTCCGCTGCCTCTTCAGTAAGATGATAATGATGTTTTCGGCAATACGAACGAGCTATCTCCATCCACTCATCCTGCGAATAGTCCGCAAAATAGAACCTGTTCTGCGGAGGAATACTGTCTCCCAATTCCACGAAATGGCCGATCGTATCCCTTACCGTCTGTTCGCTGCCTGAGATAACCAATATCCAGTCTGTCTTTTTGTTATCCTGCAACCGCCTCATCAGTTCATTCCATGCTTCTTCACCTACGTTGCGATGCCCATTATTGTCATCCCATATTGATGGTAAAGCCACTTGGTCGATAAATAAAATCCCCCCTTGAGCCGCATTTATCTCATTTGTTAGCGATACTTCTGTCGCATACGAGTCGGTTTGTTGTGAGAATTTCTTTGTCAGCTTGTCCCAATTGACATAAGCTACCTGGCCGTCGGTCAAGAATCCAAGTTTATGCAGCAGGCGTCCCAGCAGTTTGGCCATTTCATAATTTCTATCGGCAGAATTCCCCATAAAAGCCATGTGCAAAGGAGGCTTAGGTGTTAAAATCCCCTTATCCATACGTTGGTCCGTGTAATGTTTATAAGCAGCCAGTTCATTGATTCGCTGCTTGAATCCATCCATTCCGGGCAGTTCTTTCAGTTCTTCATATGGATCAGCATAGAGCTTTTTAGTAGTATCAGAAGTCGGATTCTCTATTTCATTCCAAGTCCAAGGCGAGATTTCGTCTTCCCTGTAGATACCGGGAACATCATTTTTCCCTACTTCAAAGATAGCCGATATCACCACTTCATCATTGAATCTCAGTTCAAGCAGGTAACGGGCTTTTTTCCACACGATACCGTCAATATTGCCAAACCGCGCCGAGGCCACAATCTCGTTTCTGTCTTCCGGACAAGAAATCTCCATGAATTTTTCTGCCAGCAGACTGCCGTCTTCACCATAAAGTCTGCCAAGCAACATCACCGGCAACTCCCTTCCCCAGATGTTTTCTGCCTGATAAACAGCCCAAACATCGTGCAATCCCTTTTTGGAAAAACAGCTCAATGCAGTACTTTCCAATCCCTCCGGATCAAGGATGTCATTCCGGTGCAGCTGAAATTTTATGAAACGGAGCGTGCCGGGAACTCCCGGCAGGTATATCCATCGTAAAGGAATGGAAGCCAGTTCCATTTCATCTTTTACAATCAGAATCTCGCCGTCAATCCATTCTTCTGCAATATACTTTTCTTCCTCTGGCAGCCCCCCCAGGCAGACCCCGCCCCAATTGTTCTTTCGGAAACTATAACTATGTATCCACTTCTTACTCAACACACGCTCTTCATAGTCTATAAGGTACACCGCAGCTCCTTCAACATAATCGAATAGCACCGAATCTTTGTCCTCGACAGGCAAAGCCCGTACCGACAGTTGCGCTTCGTACCATGCAGACCATTCCATTGTTCCTACTTTCCTCCATGCCTTCAGGAAACCAGGAGCACCGTATGCGGCTTCCCAGCCCAACTGTTCCAGAGACTGATACAGGACACTCTCTTTGTCTAGCATTTCCCTCCAATTCCCCTTTACAATAATATCCCTTTTCATCTTCTCCTGCGGCAGAGTGTCTTCCGGATCCTCATCTTCCAATTCACCCGCTATAAAATCATTCAATATTTTCTCAAACTCATCTTCCGATTCATCAAGATCATTCTCTATCTTAGTTTTGTCTTTACCAGGCAGCAACTTTTCCTTTAAATCCGGAATATTTTGCTCCAGCAGTTCCAATAAAGCTTTCGAGAGCCTTTCGTCTTTCAGTTTGTCCATTGATCCTGCTTTCAATCCCACAACGGACCGGCAGGAAGAAATCACCCGGACATCCTCCTCTTCCCACACCTCCAGCATATCCTCTTCGTTGATGACATTATAATTGCATAAAAGCAGAATTGATATATTATATTTCTCTTCCGGTAAATATTCAAAGAGAAACGACCGGAACAGATTCATCAGAAACACTGGAGACATACGATGTGCATTCACCGAAAAATAGAGAGGTCCCTCATCGTTAAATCTCTCCTCATCCGCCAGCCAGTCATTTTCTTTCTCTTTAGCAAGTTCATCCCAGCCAATCAACAATACCTGCTTTTGGTGGATACAAATTGCGTATAGCAATTCCGTAATGTCCCCTGAGTAATCCAACTGTTCTTTCAATGGGTGTGGAGTAGGGGGAACAGGAATAACCAGACAGGCACGGGATAACCTTTCCAAGGCCTGAGTCAGGTTGGAAGCATCTATATTGTCAAAAAAGGAAGAAAAGAAAGACATAAATTAAGGAATTAACAAATTAAAAAAACATTGTATGTGGCAGGAAATACACGCTCAATTATTGGGAAGGTGTGTCAAAATGAAAAAGTATAATCATTATGTAATGTCATCCTGAACGAAGTGAAGGATCTTGATACATGAATAACTACTTTCGAGATTCTTCACTTCGCTCAGAATGACAAAATGCAAGTATTTCTTTATTTTGACACACCCTCGTGCTTTTCTTCCCTGCATATTCAAAAAACTTCCCGTTATAATGATAGACATCATAATAATCAAGATTGGACAAGACATATAAATTCTTTTTTTTCGAATCATAGACAGTCATCCGACGCTCATCTGTATCTGAAGCAGCATTCCAACCAGGTTCATTTTCATAGAGAACCAATTGATGTGTCCCCCCAGGAAAGACCGGTAGATAAATCAAACTCCCGTTCCTGGCAGCTACACTCTCCAACCACATGGAGGAGTTTGTGGAAGAAGCTCTGGAGTAATAAAGAACAATATAAAATACCTCCTTATCCAAGCTTTCAATCGTATGGAGTTCCAATGGACAATTTCCATAGTCAACATAACCATATACTTTCCCTTCGGATTGATATTGGCAAATCAGTTTGTAAGATATGGCAGTACCTCCACGTCCGTCATCCCAGCAATAAAAACGCAAATGTCCGTCCTGCGAAGTCAGAATATCTACATATTCCCGTTCCGCAAGTCTCGCAAACGGATAGCCAAGTGTTTCCGGATGATTCATCACCACCTCCACCAGTTCATTGTTATTCCGATATCTTCCTCCGACTTCATCCTGCACATAAGGATCCAAAATAGCCATAAGTTTGGTTTCTGCCTCATGCAAAGAGTCAAAGCTGACGGTAAAAGTTCCTTTCACAGTTTTCTGCTCCTCGTTCTCCACATTGGCGTCAAGCAAAAGTTTTTTGATGCAAACTGTATCTTCTGATACAGATTCCTCTTTACATTCCTTTTCACTCATATGCGTTTCTTTGGGAAAATGGCATCCTGAACATAGCAATACCCCAAGAAGAAGCGCTATTAATAGATCTTTCATCGTTTTACTTTTCTATATCTACTGCTTTAACAGAAAGAGTATGTAACACAGATTCTGATTGGCCATAAACTATTCATGAGCAACTGCAACGAAAACTTAGTTCCGTTTAATTGCTCATGAATACTTTTTCTATTTCTTTACTTAACAGATTCGAATTGGCCATATCCCACATTGGTCTTAGCACCAACACCTACTATTTCAAGAATATCCTTAAATAGCTTCTTTTTCTCTTCCGCCTTAAAAACATCACCTTTATACGAAATAAAATCATTCAAACGGAAACGAAATTCAATGATACATCCAGGTGCTATTTTTAGCATCGTAATGGGGATAGGATCCTTTAGCGCTCCCTCCTTATGCGGGGTAATGGAATCATCATCTACTATATGCTCAATTCCTTTTTTATCTTTGTAAGCTTTTACGATGACAGCATCATAAAAAACATCACGCTTATAGATAGATTTATTGACATAAACCGGTTTCCTATTGGCATCTTCTTTTAGAGTTCTCCCATTGAAAATATCCTCAAACAATTCATTGATATTAATACCTCGTTGAGCGATAGGCGTAAATAAATCGTCATCATAAGAAATTGTTTCTGTGCCATCAGGATTCACCGTCTTTACACAAGCTTGTTTAAAATAATCACGCAGCACTCCTTTTACAGAAGAACCATATATATTAGGCATACCGTAAGTATAGTTAAAGTGCATACCCAAATTATATCCACCTGTTAATTTTTTGGAGTCGTGAACAATTCCAATGCCAGTAACCAATCCGGGATATGCAACTGTCTTCTGAAACCAAATGTTAACCGGCAGATTTTCTCGTTTTATCTCCACCAGTTTGGATTGTTTGATGCGAGCATTTTTCGCAGCAATCGCAGCTTCATTTTGAGATTTTCCTTTAGAGTCTTTCAGGACATAACTAAAATCAATATCTTCATAATAGTCCTTAAAATAAAGATAATATATATTCTGAATCGCAGTCATGATTATCCTAAATTATAAGTTCGAACAATTTCTTTCAGTGCGATAGAGCAATTAATCACATCTGACGCTTTCACCTTACTATCCACAGCAATGACAGCCCTACACAAATCTGCCGCATTGCTGAAATGATATTCATCGGAACGGTATTGCGTAAGCATCTTTGCAATTACATCCAGAATACACCTTCGATATGCTTCATTATTATGGCCTTCCTGTTTAGGAGCATCCTGATAAAATACCGATATGGTGGGTTTTAGCCCAATGGTCAAGATAGAAACCCCAAATGAGGCTATCTGTCCATTATAACTATCAAAAATTGTATCTTTACTTTTAAATAGCGGACAATTGGGTGCATTCAGTACGTCTTCTGCTATACCCATAAGTTTGGCATTCGTCTTTTTATCCATAAGGCATTAATTCAATTTGACAAATTTACAATATCCATAACCAATTGTCGCGTTCGCTCCAATCTGTACAATCCGATTGTTTAATGCATCCATCTGCCCCTTTTCTTTGGTAACAATGATTGTAGCCAATACAGAAAGGGAAGGTAGAACTTGCTCGTACCACAAGTTTACACTTTCTCCATTTTCTAAACAATTACGTGAAATAATCGGCAATGAATCATCATCACAACAGTCTTTAAATTTCTCTTCTTCAACAGGATTTTGAGCAACGTTTTCATTGCCCATAATCGAACGGACAGTTTTAAGTATATCATCCTTTGATATGCCTTTCTCTCCTATAAGATTGTTGACTTTATCAGAAAAATTTTCCAACACTTTATCACAATAAATCAGTTCGTACGTTTTTCCGTTCGTACACTGCTTAGGAATAAACAACAGGGACGCATCAAAAAAAGACACACTTCCTTTTTTAATGCTTGTTGCGTCCGATTTTATGGATCCGAATATATCTTTTATCATTTGATCTTTATCCTTAAGATCCAGTTCTTCTGTCATAAACTCTTTAATGGCACCTTTTAATGAGCCGGAATTGATACAAGGCAAATTCGTCGTTGCATCACGCTGAATAGCTTTATCTATCACGCTGAAGTTTACTGTGCTTTCATTTCCCACATGCAAGTTAGTTTGAGGTATAATTAACCAAACGCTGACATTTTTCATTTCTATTTGATTTTGTAATTAACAATAATGATTATATCCTATCTGCTTAAATTCAGCAAAACTGTCTATATGACGACAGAATTGATTTTTATCTGCCACATTTCTGAAATAGAATACAGAACCTGCCTGATATAAATCATATCGTTTGGCAGGATAATATGATTTATCTTTTATTACATTTACCACATTATAGCTTTGGGCATCTGTATTATTCTTAAAAAATAAGAAACGGAATGGACGTATTTCTGTAATAGCAAAAGAAAGTTCGCACTTTGATAAATCAGTCAGATAGGTGTCCGATAACAGAACAACCTTCTTTTCACTCCCCCACACCGGGTAATTGATTCCGTCAGTTTTTTCTGCTTCAAAAACAAAGCTGGAATCATCGGCTCCTAATTTAACAATCTGTTTTTGATATTTTTCATCTGCCAAATTAATAGAATCTGCAACTTCTACCTCAAAAGCAAAACAAAAACTCTCGCTTAGTCGATAAGAAATCTGTTTATAGAACGCTTCACTTTCCGTCTTTCCAGAATAACTTTTGTTAATTCCAATCCGGCTATCCTCTTTGAACAACTTCTCCTCTTTCAATTTCTCCCCCTTGATTGTCTGATAATAATGAGGTAAAAAATCTTTTCCAGTAAACAGACGCGTCTTATCTCCATCCTGAATATTTATAATTGGTATTTGGCAAGATTTTCCATTTATAGTGGCATCTATCCCATTCGTCCTGTTGTCTATCTGTAAGTCTAAGTCTCCGGCTCCTTTAAAATAGGATTTCCCTGTTTGGGTATCCAACACAAAACACGGGCCTATTTTCAGCACAGACTTATAATCGTTCGCGCAGTGATTTGGAGAAATAACAAAGCCACTATTCCCTATTAGTCCATTTGCTTTTTCAACATCATTGATGCAATTCCTTTCAACAGAGAAAACGCTTTTGTCATTAACTTTTGATAGAATCAAAAAACGCATCATTCCGAGAATTGATGTTTGTTGCGGAGTCATAAAAGAATGAATGATATAGCTTGAAAAAGCCGTCTCCTTATTATTTACTTTGAACGCCATATCGCCACCAAAGAAAAACTTCCCCAATGGTAGCAGTTTAACCAAATATTTACTCATCACTGTCCCCCTCTCCATTTATAAATTTAGCGGTACGCAACATACCATATAATGTTTCTAAAATTTCTTTAGTGCTCTTTGCTTTATCTTCCGGTTTCGAGTTTTCCAGCTCTAACAACTCCCACAGCAGGTTCCGGGTGATGCCCTTATAGGATTTATCATCCAACGGATTCTCTTCCATTATTTTATTGTAAAAAGCCTTGATTCTATCTTCTTGATCGCTGTGACGAACAATATTCAACAAATCCTGATTCTCACGCAATTTATGAGCGATAGCTGACACAGTAGATTCATCAACTGAAGTTCTCATCAATTTGGAGAAAGATGTATATACATTTGAATTCTTACAAAGAGAACCTACAAATCCCGAACCGCTATGTTTGCGCAAACACCAAGCGATAGCATTTTTTCCTTCTACATTTTTAGCCTTATCAAAGAGCAGTTCACGTGCACTCTTCAAAGCTTCATAAAGAGGGTACTTATAATAAGAAATAGATAATCCATACGAGATGGAAGTATGAAGTTCTTGATTATTATCATCTTTAGGACGCCCCAAAGTATTCAGCGTATCTTCAACCTCTTTCTTATACAATTTATCTATTTCTGTAATCAAATCGAAAATACACCTGAGAGAAATGACATTGTTTTCCTTATCTAATTCATACTCAGATACGACCGGAGCTATAAAAAGTAAATCATCACCACCTGCATAAATGGGCAAGCCGCCATATTTTTCAATTAATTTACTGGCCTCACTTCCATATTGAAGCAAAGCAACTGAAAGTTTTTCTATCTTATCAAGATCTAGCGCAGATACAATTTTCCCCATATTATCTCCATCGGCTTGTACCACACAGAAATATTTATGGAATGAACGAAACTGTATTTTATAACACTCTCTTATTCTAGAATAGAAATTATCATCGTCATCATCACTTGCCTTTCGAGCTTCTAGTATAAAATTATACCACTTAATATTTATACTAGATAATTGAACAGAAGCAAGTTCTGCAAGCATAGGTGTATAAAAAGATTTAAGAGAATCCGTTGCATGCTCAAATAATGGAGATTTCTGTTTTATCCTAATCAAATTCTGCACTTTTTCCCATTGTTCATTAGCTATTGTTCTATTAAATAGCTCTGTACAATCCAGTAAACGATTTAATTCCTTAATAATCCCCTTTGCACTTTTATTTTCTCTAGTAATATACATTACATTAATATACTCTCGCCCAATTCCAGTTTTATTAGTAAAAAATACAAATGCAGCGTCTATCACTTTCTGAGCATCAAAACCATCCGAACATTCGCTTTCCACAAATATACGGTCAGGATAAAGTCCTACCGTTTTTTTTATATCCTTAACACTCGTAAGTAAAGCTGGAGATATAATCTTAGCCTTTGTTTTTACAATTTCATTGATTATACACTCCATAAAAAAAGAAAACATATAACTAGCTGCCCACAACTCCCGAGGTTTTCTTGCCATAGAAAGCGTACTTATAATGGGGCCTATATTTATTGCTGTGTATTTCATAATCCAATCTTTTTATAACCGTTCTTTAGATGTTTTCCTAAGAATTTTTCTATCTCAAACATTTTAGGAGTATTCAATGTTTGAGATGGTTGCAAAATATATTTTTTTGTTTTTTTATCAACAAATGTAAATTTAAACGTTTTATTAACAATCGAATTAAATGTGTCATGATATAATAAAAAAATATTTTGTTTAAAAACTTTAAACATTATCGGGGATTGATAACGTTCTATTTTTTCGTCATCATTTTCACAATAATGTTCTATTAAAGCCATGCAATCACTACTAACAGTCAGTTCATTAGTTATGCCCAAACAAGCTCTAATATAATTCGTTTGAATAGGAGATATTCCTTTCTTTATATAATTTTTTAATGCCACTTGATCACTTTCTTTAAAATAATAACTTAAAGATGATGGAATACCTCTTTTGCCTGATTTTAAGGATTTATAGGTGTTATTTAAATCATTAAACAAAGAATTAAAACCATCAAGATTTTCTCTATATGAGAATTCTTTAGTCCAAGCTACATGATAAGAAGATGATAAACTTTTTTTAAAATCATCTAATGTTTTATCCTTAGTGAAAAAACTTCCAAATCCTTTATTTTGCCGACTACCAAAATTTGTAATAGCTAAAAAATCATCTAAATATTCGGCTATTTTGTCAATTAGATTCGCATATTTAGACATAAACTCCAAATCAATCTTTTTATAAAAAGAAAATTGTACAAGATCACTTTCCTTTTTATCCATATTACACAACATAAATGGGAATTTATTTGAAGTCATTTTGAGATTAACATAATCTTTTTTATTTGTGACAATCCTTAATTTATAAGATAAAGAGTCAGATAACCCCATCCAATTCTCTTCTTTTTTACAGAAAATATATTTGAAAGCCAAACCACTTTCATCTAATTCATGTTTACTTATCCCTTTTTTACAATGTAATAACGCCTTCTCTATGATAAAGGAATCATGCTTAAGTTTTTCTAGAAGAAATCTATCCAGCTTCGGTTTCACTTCCGAAGCCCTCAAAGTCGCCCCATACTGGTCATGTTGGAAATGAATCAGCGGAGTGTGTTGTTCCAATGTTACTTTCAGTGTTTTCATATCATTGATTGGTTTTTAAATAGTTCTCAAATTCTTTATAAACCTTTTTGAAGTTTTCTACCTCTTTAGATAGTTTTTCCATATCAAGTGTAGCATCTTTCTTGTTGGCCAGGACATACATCATGAAAGCAATTCTATCCAATTCATGTTGGTCCTTTTCTTTTGGAGATTGTTCCTGCTTCTCTTTTTCTTCCTTCAAGGATTTTATTTCCTTTTCCAGTTTTTCAGTCGTCTTATCGGACATCCAATCGTGTATCTTATCTTCTCTGTCCTGATTGTACTTCCATTCTTTTTCTTTCATTTCTTTTTCGTGTTCCAATTCTTTCGATTTTGCATTTTCTTTATAATGAAGATACCGGCAGCATACAGCCTGGCAAGAAAGACAGATTATAAATGTTGACAATACTATGCAGGCTGGCCAAAAGATGTCCCAATAACCGTGTTCCATAACTTCTTATTTTATTTTTTTATTGATTAAAAAATGGTATAGTATAATAGATGCTATCAGAATAATCCCCATTTGAGAAACCAAGCTTAACCAATAGCTCCAGTCATTTTCAAACGGATTCATACCCAATAATCCGGTCATTATTGTGGCAGGAATTACACAGGCGGCCAGTTTGTTTAACCATTCTCCGTTTTCATTTCGTTTCTGGTCAATAAGTAAGGTGGCATATTGATGCAGTTCCCCGATTTCGTCGTCCAGATCTTTAATCTTTTCCGGCAGAAGAAACTGTTCCATCATCATGTTATACATTTCAATACCTTGGTCTTGAGCGGTGACACTCCGGAAGTAGACTTGGTTGACAAAACGGATGTATTCTCTGTACAATGAACTGATACGCTCTGCCAACTGTTTCCGTGAACCTTTAGATAAACAACTGACCTTAGTCACTTCACTGGAAAAGCGGAGAATCGAAGCACGCTGGATAATAATCAGTTCAAACATTCGCGAATAGATGGTACGCATATGCATGCCAATAAAGCTAAATGCCTTTTCATTCGTCAATGCCACTAAAGAATATCGTGTAACACCGTACAATGTACCATATTCCTGCCATCGCTGATAGGTACTTTTCTCCAGCAATTCTTTTTTCATTTGCTGGTTTTTGCAAGTCGTATCATTCCCGTTGTCTACAAATACATATTGATACCAGAAGTCACTGGAGGCAAAATCTTTATCGTCTACGATTTTGGCAGAGAGGTCTTTGTTCCCATACCAACAGTTCACCAGCATGCGGTCATCAATGACCGGCGTTACTTTCATGGCGGGCGATAAATCCTTTATCAGGTTGTCTATAAAAATAGCTGGTTCCCAAGTATGGGTAAGTCCTCGCTCGTTACCCTGCGCATCAGTCTTGTACTCAAAGAAATCCTGATAACGATACGCTTCCCCCTCCAGACCCGTAATAACAATGGATTTAGCCAGCATTCCTCGTTTATCCGGAACAAATTCCCCACTATGAGGCGGCATAATCCGACGGCCGAACTGGTTGATGTCTCTGACAGATATTTCATCACTTTGGCTTTTTTTCTTATTAGCCAAGTAAAAGGAAAGGATTCCCACTCCTGTAGAATACAGGTTCAGATTAATGGCTTCTACCTGTAATTGGTATTTTTTATCTGTTTCCTTATCTTTATCTCTAACTGTAATGTAATACTCTACCTTTCCGCTTTTAGGTTCTTTCCGTTCGAAATGGAAGATAATGGGATTTTCTTCGCCCTTCTGATCGTACAGGACAGGATGGACAAAGTCGAAATAATACTGTAACTCTCCGAATAGTTCTTGTTTCTCCTGTATGTTACCATTATCCATTGGAAAAGTTTTCCCGTTTGGGTCGTACTGTATTCTTTCCCAAAAAGTATGCGTATTCAGCGGAATACGTTCCAAATCTATTTGTTCGGTAAATAATTTGTGTTCATCGCCAGGTAATTCCCATTTAAACGGGAAATAAAAAATATGATAACTATAAGTCTCCATCTTCGGCCATTGTTTTTATTCGGTTAACAATCTGTTGTATTTCATTTTCTGTATATATATTCTTTTTGCTTCCCATGTATCCGTTAGTGCCTCCTCCATAAAACAGCTTCCCCGCCGCTATATCATCTTTAAAGCCAAGAAGTAATTGATGGAGGTTTTCTCCATAGTATATCCATTCCACAGAGGTATAGACAAGCAATTGGCGATATGGGAACAGTCTGTCGCAGATGGGAGAAAAACGGGACGACAACGCTTTTACAGCAATCAGTCCATTCACCTGTTCCATATTTTCGTTTATCGCTTTCACTGCCAATGCCTCATCTTCTTCCGTCACGCCCTGGCACATCCGGTCTCTTCTCCTGATTTCCGTTATTTCATCATCCGACGCCTGTAAAGCCATCATCCCTGGAATGTATGCCTTGTCGTTGGCGGCAACCAGTTGCTGTTCTCTGGTTAAAGAAATGCCCAGAAGTTCCGCCACCTGTTCCAAAGAAGAAGGCTTCCCAGTGCTCTGATTGTGATGGTCAATGCTGATATAGTTGTTCGGAAGAATCACGTTTTCCTGAAGTTCGATGCCCACCAACTGATATTCGCTCTTATTCCCAAATCTGCTAAGATATTCAAGATAGGCACTCAGACAGGCATTATCCCATCTTAGCCCCTGGTTGTAGTAACAGATCCCATGACTATCAAGCAGTTGACAAATGGTATACATTTCCAAATCAGCACCGCCCAACAAAAAGATAAATTGAATATCCTCCCTCACACCTTCCTGCACAGCTTGTCCAACAGTTCCTTATCCGCAGCCACTTCTTCACTCAGTTCAATATGCGTGCAGGCTTCTTCGCGCAACAGTTTGGCAGTAGACGACTGCTCCGTCACATTCCAGGTGAGCAGCACTACATGCACCTTCAGTGACTTCAGTTTCTTGATCAGCATTTCATGGTCGGCATCGCCGGTTATCAATACTACGAAGTCAAAATCGCGAAACTGGGAAAGCTCGTATGCTTCCAGCGCGAACCAGACATCAATGCCCTTTTCGATTACTTCATTCTGTATTTCGCGCAGATGCTTGTAATGGAAAATCACATCGTTTTCTATCAGCGTATCCTCGAACTTGCGTTCCTTGAACAACAGGTGCTTGCTGTTTGCATCGTTTACCCGATACCTCCCTCTGAAATAATGGCTTTCCGTGATGTAACAGTCATTGATATCCAGATTCTGCCCTACAGCTATCTTCGAACGGATATACTGAAACAAAGGTTTGATTTGAATATTAAAAGACAAAGTATCCTCTAACGCTTCATTGACCTTGGCAAAATAGCCTCCATCGATAAAGACTCCTATAGATTTGTTCTCCGTGTTCATAGTACAATGTATTCTTTTTTTGCAAATGAAAGAAAAAAAATGATTAAATCAAAGGATTTACATAAATAAATACAAAAAAAATTACATTTCGGCAGATTCATATCAACAATTTGGAAACTATGATTTATATTTGCACCTAAACCGAATCTAAGCATACACCGTATGAGGAATATCAGAATCCTTACCTTGAAATTTAAAAACCAATTACAGCAGGATGAAATCAAATGGTTTCGCGGAGCTATTATTCATGCACTGGATAAAGACAATGTCTTGTTCCACAACCATACTGCCGAGAATTACCGATACGCCTATCCGTTGATCCAATACAAACAAATCGACCATTGTGCAGCCATCCTCTGCGTAGAAGAAGGAGTCGAAGCTATTGGAGATTTGTTTTCGCATTACACCAACCATGTACGGATTGGCGGAAAAGACGTTCATCTGGAAATAGACTACCTCCATCCGGCTCTATTCCCTGTACAGATGACGGAACGTCCGCAACGGTACCGACTGAGAAGGTGGATTCCACTGAACCGTGAGAATTATCAAACCTATCGGACATTAGGAAGGGATGAACTGCGTATATACTTTCTTCAAAAAATATTAGTAGGAAATATTCTTTCTTGCCTGAAGGGGCTGAACATTTACCTGGATGAAACAGTCAGTTGCAGAATCCAAAAAATTACCCGGACATACACCATTCCTAACAAAGGGATTAATTTGTTGGCATTCGATATCATTTTTACAGCCAACCTGTCTTTACCCCCCTACATCGGTTTGGGCAAAAATGCCAGTATCAATTGCGGCATCCTGACTTTGACCCACCAGGGCTGACCGGGCACTCTAGTTTCGGTTTTACGGAAACTTGCAGGAATTAAAGGAATTAGTAGAAGTTATCGCCCGGCTTTAGTCGGGGTTAGGAGTTAAAAGCCAATAGAAAGTAAATGGTTTACAAGGTATCAACTTATCTTCTTAACTACCCGATGAAGATTAACACCGAATCTTTGCCTATATTTGTGGCATGTGTATATCGGGTGTGTATTCCTCGGTTCCGGGTAAATATTTAAATATTTTTATTTGCGAAAATTCAAAATTTCAAATGCGATTCATTTTCAGCACATTATAAAATCGAGCCTGTTTGAAGTCGATTTTAAAAGTTCGCAAATCTCCTTTTTTTATGAAATCTGAAAATCATTTGCGAAAATAATAAATTCATTGGTAAAATGAATATTGATTTTCAGTACATTACCATCCGTCTAAAGGGCGTTTTTTCGCAAATGTATTTTTCTATTTAGACACACTTTTCATTTGCGAAAATATTTTTAATGATAAATGGTTAAAAATCTAGCTGTTACACAATATCCGTTTCTCGTTTCATTGAGAATAGCATTCTAAATAAAAGGGATTTGCGAAAATTTCTCTCCCAAATAGGTAATTGATTGATTTATTTGTGTATATTTGTCAATCATTAGAAATCATGAGTTCTTTAACTTATTGATTCTCAAGTTGTATTTTGATTATCCATTAGAACAAGGATTAAGACGAAAATAACTTTCCAATTTTCTTTGTCGACACACGAGTATTTTGATTATCCATTAGAACAAGGATTAAGACAAGAAGTTGTTCACGCTCTTCCCATGTTGCCTTTACGTATTTTGATTATCCATTAGAACAAGGATTAAGACGCAGAAAGTGCCACCATCGGCCAATTCTACTGAATAGTATTTTGATTATCCATTAGAACAAGGATTAAGACATCAATCCCTGTTTCGCAAGAATTGAAAACCAATAGTATTTTGATTATCCATTAGAACAAGGATTAAGACGTCTGCAAGAAGCCCCCAATCTTCAAGACCAACAAGTATTTTGATTATCCATTAGAACAAGGATTAAGACATGCCGTAAGCAGTTAAAGTCTCGGGATTGATGTATTTTGATTATCCATTAGAACAAGGATTAAGACGCTATTATTGTTCTGTGTCATAACCGTAACCGATTATGTATTTTGATTATCTATTAGAACAAGGATTAAGACGTCAAGAACCTGCAGGATTGAAGCCTGCTTTCCAGCGTATTTTGATTATCCATTAGAACAAGGATTAACAGTGCAACCAGTCCATTAAACAAGTAATGAAGAAGTGCATTTTTCTCAGTTAGAAAAAATCTTTTTCCTAGTTAAGGAGTTATTTTTTCCTAACTGGAAAAAACTTTGCTTTATACAGTTGCAGAAGATTGGTGACCAGCAGAAATCATAGACTAATTTTATTCGTACGACTATGCAGAATCCAACCATGTTCCAGACTCTATGTACTCCGACCTACCTATTTGAAGCTTGGAAAGCCGTTAAGGTCAAGAATGCCTCGGGTGGGATAGACGGTATTTCTATTACCGTTTTCGAGAACAATCTGGAGACTTACCTCAAAGAGATATCCGAATCGCTCAAGTTAGGTAAATGGATTCCAGAACCTTATCTGCGGATAGAAATTCCGAAAAAAGACCACGAGAAAAGAAAGCTGGGACTTCTTTCTGTCAAGGACAAGATAGTACAGCAAGCCATCAAGATGCTGGTAGAACCATATTTCGAGAATCAATTTGTGGACAACAGTTACGGATACAGACCAAATAAAGGACATTACAAAGCTGTACAACGTACTTGGAGCGAATGCAAGAAAAAGAAATACCACTTCTTCCTGAAGCTGGACATTGATGATTATTTTGACACTATCAACCATGATTATTTGGCTGCTTTAGTGCGGCGGATTATTCCTGATGAAGAAGTGGCCCGCCTCATTATGCTGGCTATCCAGATGGGAGTTGTCTGTCAAAATCTGAAATGGCAAGATACACTTGCCGGAGTACCTCAAGGTGCCATTCTGTCGCCTCTACTGTCCAATCTCTACCTAAGCAGTTTCGACAAATTTGTCCGAAACCTTCGGGTAGGTTATGTACGCTATGCGGATGATTTCGTCATTCTCTGTAAAGATTTTGAGGAAGCGGAGCGTATATTGGACAAGGTCACGTTTTTTCTGTGCGACAAGCTGCAATTACAACTGAACAAACCTGTGGTAAAACGTACCACAGAAGGAATCGAATTTTTGGGAATTTTTATTCGTGAACAAGACCTTTCCATTACCCCGGAAAAGCAAGCCGACCTGAAAGCGAAAATTGATGCGCTGGAAATTACACCGAAAGGAATCTGCACCAAAGACCTGCAGTCTTTGGAAGGCATCACCCGCTATTACGCGCGAATAGTCAGCCAGGATTATCTCCGTAGCCTGGATGATTATCTGTTTGAGAAAATCAAGACCTGGATACAAGCCCACGCATCCGAAATCAAGAACAAGACAGCACTGGCCAATCTGCTTCAGTGCATCCCCTTTCAATCGACCGAATACCAGCTTTATAAAAGTCGGGTCATCTTCGATATGACAGAACTATATCTGCAACAGAAAAGCTTAGGAAAAGGAGAGCAGACCAACCAGCAAAACAAGGACATTATCCGGCAACGGAAAAAGGAGTATCGCAAACGGGAACGGGAAAACAAGGAACTGCTGGTGAACACTCCGGGATGCTTTATTGGGCTTACGTCTAAAGGAGTTACGGTGAAACAACAAGGAAAAATCATCTACCAGCAACCTGTAGGAGCTTTGACCCACATTACAATAGCAACCAAAGGCATCACACTATCCTCCAACCTCATCGATTATTGCCTTGCGCATAAAATCACCATTGATTTCTTTAATTCATCGGGTGGGCACACCGGTTCTATCCTCTCAAATAAATACCTGGAGAGCACATTGTGGAACAAGCAGGCTACTTGCGGCATGGAAAAGCGAAACATACTGGCAGCCGCCATCATCCTGGGCAAACTGCGCAACCAGCTTGCCTTGGTGAAATATTTTCATAAATACCACAAGAAACACTATCCATATCTTGACGAAAAGTTCAAAGCCTTCACCGAATTCTTTCACAGTTTTCAGGCTACACTGAAATCAAAGTGTTATGACAAGGAGGTGCTGATAACCTATCTGACAGGAAATGAAGCACAAGGAGCCGTCTACTATTGGAGCTATATCCGCAGCCTGCTTTCAGACGACCACATCGATTTTGAGAAAAGGATACGTAGAGGAGCAACCGACCTAGTGAACATGATGCTCAACTACGGATATGCCATCTTGTACAACCGCGTATGGCAGGCCATTCTCGGCGCAAAACTTAATCCTTTTGACAGCATCATCCATTGCAGGCAAGCAGGTAAACCGACTTTTGTTTACGACATGGTAGAAATATTCCGGGCACAGGTAGTGGATAGGGTTGTCATCAGTCTCATTCAGAAAAGTGTACCTCTGCGTACAGAAAAGGGACTACTGGATGCCGGAACCCGCAAGCAGGTTTCACAAGGAGTGCTGGAACGCCTGAACCGATATGAGAACTACCGCGGAGAGGAACTTACGCTGGAAGATATCATTCGCAGGCAAATGTCCGAGATAGCCTGTTTCATAGAAAAAGACGTGAAATATAAACCTTATATAGCCAAGTGGTAATGAAGAAAAGAAGCAACAAACGAATGATAGTTGTGGCCTACGATGTGAGTGACGACCGCCGTCGCTCGCATGTGGTAAAATTGTTGGAGCGCGTGGGTGTGCGAATCAATTTCAGTGTGTTCGAGTGTATGCTGACGGACAGCCAATACGATAGTCTCCGCAAGAATATCCTTGATTGTATTTCCACCAAAGAAGATACTGTGGTCTATTACCCGATATGCCTGAGCTGCTATTCACAGATAGTTTACCAACCCGAGAAAAAGAAGATTCACCATGTCGTAACGGTTATTTAATACTCTCTGAAACAGGCAGAATTGCTATTTCCTACCCCATACTTGCACCCACCTGAGAATCATCTGCTTCATATCGACTCCGTACAAAAGTACCCATGAAGAATCCTGGTACGGAGCTAATACGGAGAAAGTATGAAGGTGAAGGTATGAAATCAAGAGAATCAAAAGCCTGCTTTGCGGTCGGTTGGGTTTATTCTCCCGTTCTCCTGCCGCTTCATCTCCAGCAATACGCTAAACGTCAGCGGAAGAGCCAGTAGAAAAGTGCAGATGTCGGAAACGGCCTGACACATCTCCACGCCCTGAAGCCCGAAGAAATGGGGAAGGATAAAGATAAACGGCACAAAGAACAAGCCCTGACGGGCAGACGAAAGGATGGTGGCACGCACGGATTTGCGGATAGTCTGCAACATCATGTTGCTGATGATGACGAACGTGCCCAGCGGATAGGTGACAAGCTGCCAGCGCAGGGCCGAAGCACCTGTGGCCACCACAGCGGGGTCGCCCTTACGGAACAGCTCCACCACCTCTTCGGCAAAGCCGAAACCCAACACAGCACAGCAGGTCAGGAAAATAAAACCGATACGTACACAGAGCCAGAAACCCTGACGCACACGGCTATAAAGACCTGCGCCGTAGCAGAAGCCACAGAGGGGCTGGAAACCCTGCCCGAAACCGATTAGGAAAGAATTGATGAACATACCAATGCGTGACACGATGGACATGCCTGCGATGGCAGCGTCGCCATACGCTCCGGCGGCCAAGTTCAGCAGGATGGTGGACAGGCTGGCCAGTCCCTGACGGGCAAGCGAGGGCGTGCCGCCGCCGACAATCTCTCTGATGAAGGCCCGCGACGGCGTGAAGTTGCGGTAGCGGATGGGGATATTCCCCCCCTTCGTAGCCATGTAGAGCAACAACGTAAAGCTGCACACCTGACTAATGACCGTGGCCAGCGCAGCACCCGCCACGCCCATATCGCAGACGAAGATGAATAGCGGGTCGAGCACCACGTTGAGGATCGCCCCGCTCACGATGCCCACCATAGCGTAAGCGGCATTCCCCTGAAAGCGTATCTGATTGTTCAGCACCAGCGATGAAGCCATGAAAGGCGTACCTGTCAAAATAATACCCAAGTAGCGTTCCGTATAAGGCAAGATGGTGGGTGTAGAGCCTAGCATCAGCGACAGCGGTGTGAGGAATAGCAACCCCAACACCGCCAACACACAGCCCGTGAAGAAAGCCATGAAAAAGCCCGTGGCTGCCATCTTCTCCGCATTGGCCACGTCGCGGGCGCCCAGACGGCGCGAGATATAGTTACCCGACCCGTGGCCGAAGAAAAAACCGACAGCCTGGATGATGGACATCAGCGAGAACACGATGCCTACCGCCGCTGTGGACTGCGTATTAATCTTACCGACGAAGTACGTGTCGGCCATGTTGTAGAAAGCCGTCACCAGCATACTGATGATGGTGGGGATGGCCAGGCGGGTGATGACACCCGCAATGGGGGCAGTAGTCAGCTGCTCGTAGTTTTCTTTGGCTGTGTGGTGGTGTATCAACATCTCATATAATCTTTTTTATCCGTTAGGTAACAAGTCCGCCTCCCGGATAACGCCCAGCAATTCGCTGATGCTGCGGACAGTGACCATAGTGCCGTCCGCCCGGTGAAGCACGAAGGGAGCATCACCCCGCAGGTCGCCCGTCTCGATGAAGACAGCAGACTCCACGTTGCGGTTAGCCAGAATGCCGTTGCGCTGCAAAGCCTTGCGCACCATGGCGTAGCGTTGTCCGTGTCCGGCGAGGCGGATTTGCGAAGTGTATTCATTGTCCACACGGAAGAGGCCCGTTTCCAGATCGAATACAATACCCTTGCGGGCGAAAAAGCGACTCAGGCTGCCGTCCAACGCCAAGTCTTCGGGTGTACCGATGGTTACCCCGCTCGCCTTGTCCATCAGCCAGATCTTGTCGGCTATCTGGAGGGCCAGCTCCAGGTCGTGGGTGGAGAGGAAAATGGTCTTACCCGTGCGCCGGCTCAAGCGGTGGAGCAGCTGCATCATCTCCACCTTGCTGGGAAAGTCGAGGAAGGCCGTCGGTTCGTCCAGGTAGATGACGGGCGTCTCCTGTGCCAGCGCCTTGGCTATCATCACCTTCTGGCGCTCGCCGTCGCTCAGGGTGTCCACCATGCGATCGGCCAAGTGTGCAATGCCCACCAGGGCGATGGAGCGCGCCACCACCTCCTTGTCTGCCTTCGACAGGGTTCCCCAAAAGCCGGTGTAAGGGCTGCGTCCCAGACCCACCAGCTCCGTGGCGGTCATGTTACGAATGTCGCATTTCTCCGTCAGCACCACGCTCAGCACGCGCGACAGCTGCTTGTCCGTGTAGGCATCAATCTCCTTGCCCTGCACGTAGATGTTTCCGTCCAGCTTGGGCTGGAAGGCCGAGAGCGTGCGCAGCAGGGTGGACTTCCCCACTCCGTTGGCTCCCAAAAGGCAGGTCAGCTCGCCGCCGCAGATGTCGGCCGAAATGCCTGCCGCCACCGTCTTCACGCTGTGCTTCGAAGCGTAGCCGATGGAGAGGTTTTCGATATGGATGGTTGGTTCGTTCAAAGGGTCTTTCTATATTAATGGGTTCATATTCAGTTATTCGTCTATCTCACTTTTCCTGCGCCTGAAGAGCACCGAAGCAACGACCGGCGCACCAATGAGTGCCGTCACCGAGTTTACCGGCAGGGCGCCCTCGAAGCCTGGCATACGGGCAATGAGGTTGCACACCAGAGCCAGAGCGGCACCCGTCAGCAGCGTGGCAGGCATCAGCACACGGTGGTCCGACGAGCGGAAGATGGCACGGCACAGATGGGGCACGGCCAGGCCCAGGAACATAATGGGGCCGCAGTAGGCCGTCACGATGGCCACCAGCACGCCCGAGCAGAGAATGACCAGCAGGCGGGCCCGCCGGATGTTCAGTCCCAAGTTGCGCGCATAGCTGTTGCCCAGCAACAGCAGATTCATGGTCTTGATGAGCAGGAACGACAGCGGCAGCAGCACGGCCCTGATGCCCACGAACAGCTGCATCTGGTCGCCTGAAACGCGGGCGAAGCTGCCCAGCCCCCAGATGACATAGGCACGGATATCCTCTTCGACACTGAAGAACTTCAGCACACCGATGACGGCATTGGCCACGTAGCCTATCATGACGCCGATGATGAGCAGCGTCACGTTGCCTCGCACCTTCATCGACACATAGACGATGAGCGCCATCACCGACATGGCACCCACGATGGCGGCCAGCGACAACGCCACTTCGCCCAGATAGCCCAGACGGCTCAGGGCCACGCCCCCGACAGCACCGGACAGCAGCACTACCATCGCCACGCCCAGGCTGGCACCCGAGCTAACGCCCAGCACCGAAGGGTCGGCCAGCGGATTGCGGAACACCGTCTGCATCTGCAGGCCGCTGACCGACAGGCCCGCTCCCGCCACCAGCGCCGTCAGGGCCTGGGGCACGCGCGACTTCCACACGATGTTCTGCCACACCACCGGCTCGTCCGTCCCGCCCGCCAGGATGCGGCACACCGAGCGCAGGGGGATGTCCACCGAGCCCAGCAGTAGGTTCAGCAGGAAGAACAGGGCGATGAACACGGTCATCAGCAGCATCAGGGGGAGTATGGGGCGATGGTTCATGGCGTTTATTTCAGTCGTTCGTAATACGTGGGTTCATACTGGGGCAGCAAGTCGGGATGGAAGGCGTGTATCAGGTCCTTCAGCACCACGTCGGGCTGCATGGGCATGCTCTCGTAGAAGGGCGTGGTGCGCATGTTGCAATAGACCACCGCCCGCTCGCGGAAGGCACGGAAGTCGGCATAACGCGCGTCGGTAGCCTTCAGGGCGTCGTAGGAGAAGGTGCCCTCATAGCTGTTGACGATGCGCCAGAAGTCGGCCTCGTCGGCCCGGCTGTAGACGGTCTCGAAATCCAGCGTCACACCGCCCGAACGGGGGTCGTCCTTCAGGAAATAGTCGGCCCCGGCGTCGCGGAACAGCTGGGCCAGGAAACTTCTGCCGCCTACGGCATACCAGTTGCCTCCACGCAGTTCGCCGCTGAACACCACGGGGCGCTTCTCCACACCCGCGGCCAGGCGGCAAAGCTCCTTGTAGCGTGCCTCGATGGCGGCAAAGCACTCGTTGGCTTCGCGTTCGCGCCCGATGAACAGGCCCACCAGCTTCACCCACTCCGCCTGTCCCAGAGGCGTCATCTCCTTGTAGCCCAGATGGGGCACCAGGGGAATGTCTGTGTCGCGCAGGGCGTCGTAGCCGCCGCGCTTGAAGGGGGAGATGAAAATGACATCGGGCTCCACGCTCATCACCACCTCAGAGTCGAAGTTGCCTTCGATGCCTATCTTCACCGTGTGGCCCTCGGCCAGCTGGCGGTTCATGGTGGGATCGAAAAGGTGGCGCGTGCTGGTGATGCCCGTCACCAGCGGACAGGCGTCCAGGGCGATGAAGTTGGACAACTGGAGCGACGTCATGCAGATGACGCTGCGCACGGGTGTCTCTATCGGGGTATAGTCGCGGGGAAGGTCGGCCGGATGCGTACCGCGGGGCACAAGGGCAAAGTGATAGCCCGGCGCCTCGGGGTTCTGCGGGTCGTGTACGTCCAGCAGGCGAACGCCGTCGGCACGATAGTCTATGGTGTAGCCTTCGGCATAGGTGGGAGTTACCCGTGACAAGGAGTCGGCCGGAGCCATGGCGGCACTGTCGGTCTGCATTCCATCGGCGGCCGAAGGCTTCGACGACCGGGAACCGCAGGAGCCCGCAAAACAGGTGACGGCCAGCAACAGGCCGGCAAAGAAGAGTCTGTTCATCGGTAAGGTCTTTTTAAAATCAGGTGCAAAGTTAACCGAAACGGCGGAATATCGCAACTTACGTGTGTGAAACTTC
>UMEP01027768.1_pt1 | contig 27124 bp, 26 predicted proteins | sample 1964771 | NCBI WGS metagenome assembly UMEP01 (sample SAMEA4836022, study PRJEB28245) | human gut metagenome | biome: gut microbiome; material: fecal sample | place: Denmark | collected 2008 | reverse complement strand
CACATTGTCACATTGATACATTGCCACATTGTCACATTGATTAATTACTGATTATGAATAACGATATAATAATATTAGGAATAGAGTCTTCGTGCGACGATACGTCTGCTGCCGTTATCCGCAATGGGGTGTTGCTCTCCAGTGTCATTGCCAGCCAGGCTGTACACGAAGCTTATGGAGGGGTAGTGCCCGAATTGGCTTCACGTGCACACCAGCAGAATATTGTGCCAGTGGTGCACGAAGCGTTAAAGCGGGCAGGCGTGACGAAAGAACAGCTAAGTGCCATTGCTTTTACCCGTGGTCCCGGACTGATGGGGTCGTTGCTGGTAGGCGTTTCTTTTGCCAAGGGATTGGCTTTGGCTTTAGGTATCCCTTTGGTGGATGTCAATCACTTGCAGGGTCATGTGTTGGCGCATTTTATTAAAGAGTCTGAGGAAGATACGGATCAGCCTAAGTTTCCGTTCATTTGTTTACTGGTGTCGGGTGGTAATTCGCAGATAATTCGTGTAAATGCCTACAATGACATGCAGGTGTTGGGACAGACCATCGATGATGCGGCCGGAGAAGCTATCGACAAATGTTCGAAAGTGATGGGGTTGGGTTATCCCGGCGGACCGATTATTGACAAACTGGCACGTCAGGGAAATCCGGATGCGTTTACATTCAGCAAACCACATATTGGGGGATACGATTATAGTTTTAGTGGATTAAAGACATCGTTTCTTTATTCGCTTCGTGACTGGTTGAAGGATGAACCGGATTTTATAGAACATCATAAAACCGATTTGGCCGCGTCGCTGGAAAAAACGATTGTCGATATCTTAATGGATAAATTGCGTAAGGTTGTAAAAGATACAGGTATTACTGAAGTGGCGGTTGCCGGAGGTGTATCGGCAAACAACGGGTTGCGCAATGCATTCCGCGAGCATGCTGCAAAATACGGATGGAAAATCTATATTCCTAAATTTGGCTATACAACAGACAATGCTGCAATGATTGCCATCACCGGTTATTACAAATACTTGGACAAGGATTTTTGTTCAATAGACAAACCGGCATATTCGCGTGTGGCACTTTAGAACCTGTTTGAAATTTGCTCAGGTTTGTTTTGAGAGACTTTCTGTAGAAATTCAAAACAGTTTCTGGACATAATCGGGGCTGCTTTTCTGATTTATACAGGGATGAGGTAGTTACTTTCCGGATAAAACCGGGAAAACAGACCGGTAGCAAGCTCAAAAGGACCTGATATAATATTGCTTTATTGGAAATTTTAAACAGTTTCTGATGAATGTCTGCATAGCCAGTTTGTTCGGGTTAAAAACGTAGTAGTACTGCGTTCGCCGATGAAGATATATTCAACTGCCGATGAAGTATATATTCAATCGCAGATGCAGTATATATTCAACTGCCGATGCAGTATATGTTCTTTTTTAGGGGGTATATATTGGCTGTTTGCAGATATTATTAATATAATATAATAAGGAGTTGAAGGAAATCAGAAGCAATCCTTTTTATGCCGGTTTTCGAAAGTCTGGCTATTGGCTTTTGACTCCTGGACGAAGTTATTAACTAAAAAACAGATAAAGGACATGTCAGTAGAAACTAAAAAGCTGAGCAAGGAAATCAGCGAAATCTTTTGGAGAGAAGGTTATACATTGGCAACTGCAGAAAGTTGTACGGCCGGAAATGTAGCAGCCATTATTACGGCAGTACCCGGTAGCTCACGTTTTTATAAAGGTGGAGTGGTAGCATATGCCGATGAAGTGAAGGAAAACTTGTTGCATGTAAAAGCGGAAACCCTTCAGGCATGCGGAGCGGTGAGTGAAGAAACCGTAATCGAAATGGTGAAGGGAGCTATTGATACTTTTGGGACTGATTATGCCATGGCTACATCGGGCATTGCCGGACCGGGTGGAGGTACTCCTGAGAAGCCTGTCGGTACCATTTGGCTGGCAGCCGGGAGTAAAGACAAAATTATGACACTCAAGCTGACAGAAGACGAGGGACGCGACAAAAATATCCAGTTTGCTACTAAAAATGTGCTTCAACTGTTGCTCTCTATTTGCCAAAACAAAGAAAATGAGCAATAAAAGGCAATTTATTGAAGAAAAACTTGCATATGTAAAATAAAACCGCTTACTTTGCACTCCGTTTTAAGGAGCATAGAAATAAAACTATAAAAACTAGATAGAAATGTCGAAAATTTGTCAAATTACCGGAAAGAAAGCCATGATTGGCAACAACGTTTCACACTCAAAAAGAAGAACGAAAAGAACGTTCGATGTGAACTTGTTTACAAAAAAATTCTACTATGTAGAACAAGATTGCTGGATTAGCCTGAAGATTAGTGCTAACGGCTTGAGAATTATTAATAAGAAAGGGCTGGATGCAGCACTGAATGAAGCTGTTGCGAAAGGTTACTGTGATTGGAAAACTATCAAAATCGTTGGTTAATTAAAAGGAGAGTAAAAGTATGGCTAAGAAAGCTAAAGGCAACAGAGTGCAAGTAATCTTGGAATGCACTGAAATGAAAGATAGTGGTATGCCGGGTACTTCTCGTTACATCACTACGAAGAATAGAAAGAATACACCCGAGAGATTGGAATTGAAGAAATACAATCCTATTTTGAAAAGAGTAACAGTTCACAAAGAAATTAAATAATAAGACACCATGGCAAAGAAAACAGTCGCAACCCTTCAGACAGGAAAAGAAGGCCGTTCTTATACAAAGGTTATCAAAATGGTTAAGTCGCCGAAGACTGGTGCTTATGTTTTTGACGAACAGATGGTACCTAATGAAAAAGTTCAGGACTTTTTTAAGAAATAAGGCTTTAATTAGAGTTAATTATATCATTAAAACTCCTTTCGATTTCGAAAGGAGTTTTTTTTTAGTATCTATACGCAGCCTTAAAAACTCATCCCAAATCAGCACGCGATAAATTCAAGACAGTTTCTAAAAAAACTTGTATTGCTTTCTCCATGTGAATCTGTAATATTAAAAGAATGTCAACAAAAAAGAATCCGATGCATGCTTACAGTGTTTTTAGTGACGTAAATTTTATTAAAAATAACTTCTGTTAGAAAAAATTATGCCATCAATGTAATAAGTGTTACAGAATATGTTTAATTTTGCCATTGAATAGTTAATTAATTAAATCTATACAAATTTATGCAAAGCAAACTAGTAACAAACAGGCAGACGCGGAGAAACCTGTTTTCTCTCGCGGTTTTTCTTTTAGTGAGTATGTATGCATTTGCCCAAAACATGGTGACGGGTATTGTGAAAGACAAGACTGGGACGCCATTGATAGGGGTAAGTGTAGTGGAAAAGGGAACTACTAATGGTAGCATTACCGATACGGACGGTAAATATGCCATAACGGTATCGCAAGGCAAAACCCTCGTGTTTTCCTACATCGGATACTTGACGCAAGAGGTTCAAGTGAAATCCAGAAACTTGAATGTAACAATGCAGGATGACACGCAATTGCTTGATGAAGTGGTGGTTATCGGTTACGGTTCGATGCAACGCAAAGATGTGACTAGTTCCATCACTTCTGTAAAGGCAAAGGATATGAATGTAGGTGCCTATACTGAGCCGGGGCAATTGCTGCAAGGTAAAGTGCCGGGGTTAGTGATTGTACAGAACTCAGATCCTAATGGGGGCGTGAACTCCATCAATTTGCGTGGAGCTTCTACCTTGAATGGTTCCAGCTCGCCGCTTTATGTGGTCGACGGTATTCCGGGAGTTAACCTTAACTTGATTTCACCAGCCGATATTGAATCTATTGATGTGTTGCGTGATGCTTCGGCTACGGCAATCTATGGTTCGAAAGCAGCCAATGGCGTTATCATGGTCACTACTAAACGTGGGCAAGAAGGTCCGGCACGTGTGACTTATAGCGGCTATGTGGCTTGGGATAAGATTCATAATGACTGGGAGATGATGTCGGCAGACCAATTACGTACTTATGCCCGTGAAAATGGGATTACCATCGCTAATGACAAAGGAGCCAACACCAATTGGGCAAAAGAAGTACAACGCACTGGCTTTTCGCATAATCATAATCTTTCCATTAGCGGAGGAAGTAAGAGCACGACTTATAATGCCAGTATCAACTATATTTCGCAAGATGGTATTATCAAGCGTGTTGGTAACGACATTTTCACAGTCCGTAGTTATGTGGAGTCGAAAATGTTGAAAGACCGTTTGACTATTGGTGTAGGATTGAATGGAAATATTCGTAACGAATGGGGAGTGCCTCGTGGAGACCAAGGAGCTTCGGTTTATAATGCCATGTATTATTATTCACCATTAGTTCCAGTAAAGAACAGTGATGAGAGTTGGTATAGCGATTTAGGTATTTCGCAAAATATTAATCCGCTTTCAATGATTTATGAAGATCAAAGTGAAGCTACTTATAAGCGTTTACAGGCAACAGGTAAGGTAAACTTGAAAATTATTGATGGTTTGATGCTCAATGCGAACTTCTCGTATGAAAACCAGAACTACAGCTATAAAGACTATTATTCGCATCAGTCACAAACCAATTTCCGCAATGGTGAAACGAGTCGTAACACAACTGAAGATATTAAAAAACTGATGGAAATTTATGCCAACTATGATAAAACATTTAAAGATGATCATACGTTAAATCTGTTGGCTGGCTATTCGTGGGAAGAACAAAATACAGGTGAAGGTTTTGGGGCACGCGGTTATAATTTTTATAATGATGAATTGTGGTGGAATAACATTGGTCTTGCTAACTCATGGGATGCCGACCCTGTATGGGCAAACCTACGCCAGACTGTACGTATGATTTCATTCTATGCTCGTGTCAATTATTCATATAAGAGCAAATATATTTTCCAAGCTACTGTACGTCGTGACGGTTCTTCCAACTTCGGTGCCAACAACCGTTGGGCCACTTTCCCCTCATTCTCCGCTGCATGGCGTTTGTCGGATGAGAAATTCATTAAGGATTTGAATATTTTCGATGACTTGAAATTGCATGTAGGTTGGGGGCAGAGCGGTAATGCAACCGGTTTCAATATTTATACGGCACGTTTTTATTATCAAGGCGGTTCTCGTTTCAATTACATTGATCCTTCTACAGGACAGACAGGCAGTTACAAAAATTTGAATGCTGCTCGTAATGTCAATCCGGATTTGAAGTGGGAAACAACTTCTATGTTCAACATCGGTCTTGATTTCTCTTTCTTCGGTGGTCGTCTGAACGGTACAATTGAATATTATGACAAGTCTACCAAAGATATGATTTGGGATTATCCTGTATCTACCAGCTATTATCCAGTAGGAAGTTTGACAGCAAACGTAGGTAAAATGAGCAACCGAGGTGTTGAATTGACTATCAATGCAACTCCGGTGCAAACACGCGATTTCACATGGAATGCTTCGCTTAACTTCTCGCACAACCGCAATAAGGTAGTGAGCGTGTCTAACCAGGAATTTAATGCAGGTGTCTTGAACCGTTATAATCCAAATTTACCGAATGCGTCTACAGCTACTATCCAACGTATCATAGAGGGAGAACCCATTGGTACTTTCTATATGTATGAATGGGCTGGGTATAATGATGACGGTGTATCTACGTTTTATGTACACGACCCTGAAACCGGGGAACGTACAGGAGAGACGACAACTACTCCGGGTGAAGATGACCGGACCATCGTGGGAAATGCACAACCGAAACTGACAATGGGCTGGAACAACACCTTTACGTATAAGAACTGGGATCTTACCGCTTTCTTTACCGGCGTGTTCGGGCAGAAGATATTCGATGAAGGACGTGCTTATTTCAGTAACATTCAGAGTATTGCGGAAGGCAAGAACGTCTTGGCATCGGTCGTAACTGAACAAAGGCCGACAGATACATACTCGGCTATGCCTTCTGACCGTTATTTGGAAAATGGTTCTTATTTCCGTTTGTCAAACCTCACATTAGGGTATACATTCCGCAACTTAAACGGATGGTTGCGTGACTTGCGTATTTATGCTTCGTGCAATAATGTATTTACAATCACAGGTTATAAAGGACGTGACCCGGAAATCAATTTGGGAGGTTTGGAGCCTGGTGTAGATTCTCGTAATGACCATTATCCACGTACTCGCCAATTCCTTATCGGTGCAACTATTAACTTTTAATAAATAGAATAGACTATGAAACCATATATTAAACTTTTGCTATTTTCAGGCATGATTGTCGGTGCTGCTTCGTGCACTGACCTTGATACGGTAATCGATACCCAATATACTACTTATCCGGATAATCCTATTGCCTTGAGTGCCAAGTTGGAAGGATGCTATTATTATTTGCAGAACGAAGCAGGATTGGGGCGTAACTACTGGGAAGGTGTAATGCTCCAAGGTGATGAACTGATGGGAGTTTGTTTCAATGGCGGATATTATGACAGCGGCCGATTGCTTTTCCCTACAGTTCACGACCTGCGATCCGACACTCCTGGTGTAGGGCAGATGGGAGACCTGATGTCAGGTGTCTCTTATTGCAATTCGGTGATTATGGAGCTGACCGGAGGTGAAGATGTTGAGAATAATACGACGATTGCTCCTGTACGTGCTATCCGTGCTTTTTATCATTTCATGATGATGGATTTGTATGGTGATGTACCCTTGCTTGATCATACACCGGCAGAAGGTGAAGTGATAGAACGTGCACCTCGCGCTGAAGTTGCCCGTTGGATAGAACAGGAATTATTGTCTGTTATTCCTCAATTGACGGCAGAAAACAATGATAATACGTATGGCCGTCCTAATAAGTGGATGGCAGAAGCATTGCTGGTCAAACTATATTTGAATTGGGGTGTATATACTTGCGGTGATGTAAAATCAGTAACTAATGATACGCCAAACGAAAAACTGAATGATTGTGTGGCTTGGTGTGATAGTATCACCGATTCAAAACTTTTTGAAGTAGGTACAGGTTATCGCCAAAAATTCTTCCCTAATAATGGTGTGCAGGTTAAGGATTTCATTTATGCTATGGATTTCGATCCGGTGGCAAATCCTACAAAGTATGTGGGCGGACACCAGTTGGACCGCTTTATGACATTTAAAAAAGCCAATAACTGTGACAATGGTCCGTGGGGATTTTTACCTTCAAAATCGGTTGCAGGAGCTTATATTTTGATTCCTGAATGTGTTGCTCGTTTCAATTTGCCGGGTGACGAACGCAATGAAATGATTTTGGGAGGTCCGCAATATGTGGCTGATTATAATAATAATTATGTCTTTACAGACCAGCCGTTGATGTACCAAGGACAGCAAGTTACTTACAAGCAACTTGAAACAAGTGATTTCGTTGACCTGCCTACCTTGGATGTTGGTGCCGACTCAGAAGCTCCTAATATTATGAAAGGTTATCATTTGGGCAAATATCCGAGCATTCCTGATGATTACGACCTTCGCGACCGTCTGAGTGGAAATGACATTCCAATTTTCCGTTATGCCGATATATTGCTGACGAAAGCAGAGTGTATTCTGCGTGGGGCAACTTCGACTAGAGGTGATACCCCAGCTTCGTTGATAAATCAGGTACGCGATTGTTCAAGTGCTCCTCACATTTCGGAAGGTGCCGTTACATTCCAAGAATTGCTGGATGAACGTGGCCGTGAGTTTATTTGTGAGATGTGGAGACGTCAAGATTTGATTCGTTTCGGTCAGTTTGAAAACGATTGGGGGTGGAAAAATGTGGTTCATCCTGAAGCTAAAACTGAATTGTGGCGTCGTGTAATGCCAATTCCTTTGGGAGTGATGGATACCAATACTAATTGGACTCAGAACGAAGGCTATTGAACAAATTTATGAACTGTTTATTTTACAGAATTGTCTAAGAACTTGTTTCTTATTTCAATGAAGCCTTGCAGCTATCTGCCGTTGTAATAAACGCCGGAAGCCGCAAGGCTTTTTTGTTTCATTCATGTACGGTACGATTTTTAAGGGCAGATTTTGTATTGAAGCAGATAATCATCTTTCTAAAATGGGATAATCTTTTTTCCGGAATCGGATAATCTGTATAATTTAGATGTGTTTGCCTTGACAAACTAATAAACTCATTCGTTTGTTTTAGAGAAAAATCCGTATATTTGCACAAACATAGCAGATAACATAAAGACATATCGTATGGGAATATTTAGTTTTTTCTCGAAGGAAAAGAAGGAAACGTTGGACAAAGGATTGTCGAAAACCAAGCAGAGCGTGTTTAGCAAGATAGCCCGGGCTGTGGCAGGCAAATCCAAGGTAGATGACGAAGTGCTGGACAATCTGGAAGAAGTGCTGATTACTTCGGACGTAGGTGTGGAAACCACGCTGAAAATCATCAAGCGCATCGAGAAGCGTGTGGCACAAGACAAATACATCAATACCGAAGAACTGAACAACATCTTGCGTGAGGAAATAGCAGCCCTGCTGACTGAAAACAATACGGTAGATGCAGATGATTTTGATATTCCCGCAGGAAAGACGCCATACGTCATCATGGTAGTGGGCGTAAACGGAGTAGGAAAGACCACCACTATCGGCAAGCTTGCCTATCAGTTTAAGAAAGCCGGCAAGTCGGTCTATTTGGGAGCTGCCGATACTTTCCGTGCAGCTGCTGTAGAACAACTCGTGATATGGGGCGAACGGGTAGGGGTGCCTGTTATAAAGCAAAAAATGGGTTCTGATCCTGCTTCAGTGGCATTCGATACGTTGAGTTCGGCAGTGGCAAATCATGCCGATGTGGTCATCATTGATACGGCTGGACGTCTGCACAATAAAATCGGCTTGATGAACGAATTGACCAAAATCAAGAATGTGATGAAAAAGGTGGTGCCTGATGCTCCTCATGAAGTGTTGCTGGTGCTTGATGGTTCTACGGGACAGAATGCTTTCGAGCAGGCTAAACAGTTTACATTGGCAACAGAAGTCAATGCAATGGCTATTACCAAACTGGACGGGACTGCTAAAGGAGGTGTCGTAATCGGTATTTCTGACCAGTTTAAGATTCCAGTGAAATACATCGGGCTGGGCGAAGGCATGGAAGATTTGCAGATATTCCGCCGCCGCGAATTTGTGGATTCACTGTTTGGAAACAAATAAGTAAAGTTGAATGAGAAAAAATACGATTGATATCATCACTTTGGGTTGTTCGAAGAATCTGGTTGATTCGGAAAAACTGATGAAGCAGCTTGAATTGAACGGTTATAGGGTGACACATGACAGTGAAAATCCACAAGGAGAAATTGCGGTTATCAACACTTGTGGGTTTATCGGCGATGCCAAGGAAGAGTCTGTCAACATGATTTTAGAATTCTGCCAAGCTAAAGAAGAAGGGCGGTTGAAGAAACTCTACGTTATGGGGTGTTTGTCAGAGCGCTACTTGAAAGATTTACAAGTGGAAATTCCTCAGGTGGATAAGTTTTACGGAAAGTTTAACTGGAACGAGTTGCTTGCCGATTTGGGTAAGACTTACCATTCTGAATATGCCATCGAACGTCACTTGACAACTCCCAAGCATTATGCATACCTGAAGATTTCGGAAGGGTGTGACCGGAAATGTGCCTATTGTGCCATACCTATCATTACAGGCAAGCATGTCTCGCGCCCGATGGAGGAAATTCTGGATGAAGTGCGCCTGCTTGTTGCACAAGGAGTGAAAGAGTTTCAGGTGATAGCGCAAGAGCTGACTTATTACGGTATTGACCTTTATAAGAAGCAAATGCTTCCGCAATTGATTGAACAGATGGCTGAAATTCCGGGTGTGAAATGGATTCGCCTGCATTATGCTTATCCGGCACATTTCCCGCAAGATTTGTTTCGTGTGATGCGTGAGCACAGTAATGTGTGCAAGTACATGGATATTGCCTTGCAACACATCAGTGATAATATGTTACAACGGATGCGCCGTCATGTTACGAAAGAAGAAACCTACGCTTTGATTGAGCAGTTCCGCCATGAAGTGCCGGGTATTCATTTGCGTACCACGTTGATGGTAGGATTTCCAGGTGAGACTGAGCAAGATTTCGAGGAGTTGAAAGAGTTTGTGCGTCATGCCCGGTTCGAACGTATGGGGGCATTTGCCTATTCGGAAGAAGAGGGTACGTATTCGGCACGCCACTATAAAGACGATGTTGCGGAAGAAGTGAAGCAGCGCCGGCTGGACGAACTGATGGCAATTCAGCAGGAAATTTCAAACGAGCAGTGTCATGCCAAAATCGGTAAAGAATTCCAGATTATTATCGACCGTAGAGAAGGTGAATATTATGTGGGCCGGACCGAATTTGATTCGCCAGAGGTAGATCCTGAAGTATTGGTGAAAGATGAAGGCAAAATCTTGCATATAGGTTCTTTTCACCGCGTGAAAGTTTATGATGCCGATGATTTTGATTTATATGCTGAAATAATTAGTTGATAATTAACGGTTGACGAGTTGGCAAGGTTTTCTACTTTGTCAGCTCGTCAACTGTTATCGGAAATTCTAGCGTAAAACAAGACTATGAATAACAAGGAGTTGACAGGAGAATTGTCACGCCGGTTGGGATATACCAATAAGGATGCAGCACAGTTAATTGCTTCGATGGTAGACATTATGGGCGAACAGTTACAGGAAGGGAAAAGGCTGGATTTCGACGGTTTCGGTACATTCAGTGTAAAGAAAGAGTTGGAACGGATTGTGTATAACCCGGCGTCCAAGCAACGTTTTTTGGTACCTCCGAAACTTGTATTGATATTTGAACCGGCTTCTTATGAGTTAGAAAAACATAAAAACAGTTCGTTTGCTAATGGATGATAAATTCACAAAAGAAGAACTGGTGATGTTGTTGGCGCAACGCCACCAGATGGAAGAGGCAGATGCAGAAGCGTTTGTCGAAACTTTTTTCGCCTTGATAAAAGAAACATTGGCAACCGACAAATATGTGAAAATTAAAGGTTTGGGAACCTTCAAGCTGATAGATTCCGATGACGGGAATGCTGGAAGATCGTGTCTTTCGTTTATGCCGGATGTATCTATGCGTGAGTTGGTCAACAAGCCGTTCAGTCACTTTGAAACCGTTCTGTTGAATGAGTCTGCTCATTTCGATGATATGATAGAGGAAGAAGAGAAAGCCATTGCCTCGGAAGAGGCACAGATGGAAATTCCTGCTTCGGATGAAAGAGAACCTGCTGCGTTTGAACCGGAAGTACATCCGGAACCGTTGCAACAGACAGAAGGTATGAAGCCGGAAACAGAAGAAGAGAAGTATGAGCCTGTACCTTTGTTTCCGGAAAACCGCTTTGATGTAGAAAAACAAAAACAGAAACCGCGCTTGCCTTGGTGTTTTATTGCTTCCGTTTTATTGATCGGTGTTATTATAGGCGGTATTATGGGTTGGGTCTTGTTTTCCGGCAGACGATATATACCTGACTCAGTAGTAAAGGTGTTGTTTGAAACACGACAAGAACCGAAGGGTACGGTTGTGTCTGAACAGGCTATGACAGTAGACAGCTTGCCTGCTTCTAAACATCGTGAAACGGTCGGATTGCCATCTTCTCCGCTCTGTTTGTCGGATACAGTACGCTATGATATTGTAGGAACACTGGCCACGCATACACTTCGCAGGGGAGAGAGTTTGGCTCGTCTTGCTTTGCGATATTATGGTAACAAGAATTTGTGGACTTACCTTGCCCGTTACAACCGGGAAATATTGAAAGATGTCAACGATATTCCTGTAGGTACTTCCATACGTGTTCCGAAGCTGGTTCCGAAGCGATGAAGACCATTTTAAAAAACTTTAGTCCAATAAGATTTAAATGCAGAAAGGCAGCTACTTTTTTTAATAAAAATTAGTTGTTCCTGTTAATATTATGCCGTACTTTTGAGGCCGATAAGAAAAACAGAATACTTAACATATAAAAAATAAAGAAAAACTATGGCTGAAGCTATTGATATTCGTGCATTGAATGAACGAATAGAACGCGAAAGTGCGTTTGTTACTAACCTGATGACTGGTATGGACCAAGTGATTGTAGGACAGAAACATTTGGTGGAATCCTTGCTGATTGGCTTGTTGTCGGATGGACACATCTTGTTGGAAGGTGTTCCGGGATTGGCAAAGACTTTGGCAATCAAAACACTTGCTTCATTAATAGATTCAAAATATAGCCGTGTCCAATTTACTCCGGACTTATTGCCTGCCGATATCCTTGGTACGATGATATACAGTCAGAAAGATGAACGGTTTGTCACTAACAAGGGACCTATTTTTGCCAATTTCATCTTGGCGGATGAAATCAACCGTGCACCGGCAAAAGTGCAGAGTGCTTTACTGGAAGCCATGCAGGAACGCCAGGTGACACTGGGCAAAGAGACGTTCGACCTGCCTTCACCATTTTTGGTAATGGCTACCCAAAATCCAATAGAACAGGAGGGTACTTATCCGTTGCCTGAAGCACAAGTGGACCGTTTCATGCTGAAGGTGATTATTGACTATCCGAAGTTGGAAGAAGAAAAGAAAATCATTCGTCAGAATATTTCCGGAGAAAAGATTCAGGTGCGTCCTATCCTGAAGGCTGAAGATATCATTGAGGCACGTAAGGTAGTGCGTCAGGTATACCTTGACGAGAAAATCGAGCAATACATTGCCGACATTGTGTTTGCTACCCGTTATCCTGAAAAATACGATTTGAAAGACTTGAAAAATCTGATTGGTTTTGGTGGTTCGCCACGTGCCTCCATCAATTTGGCATTGGCTGCACGTAGCTATGCTTTCATCAAGCGTCGTGGATACGTTATCCCCGAAGATGTACGTGCCATTGCACACGATGTGTTGCGGCACCGTATCGGGTTGACTTATGAGGCGGAAGCGACAAATGTCACTTCGGATGAAATAGTCAGCAAGATCCTGAATAAGGTAGAAGTACCCTGATTGCTATGCACTATAAATTGACGTATGCTTACACGCAAACAGGTGCAGGCATACGTGCCTTTTACCGGTTTAACAAGGAGCAATTAACAAATGAGCGGATGTAATTTCTCCATTAGGTAAGTTGTTCATTGTAAATTGTAGGTTGTTAATTGTAAATGAAACAGATGGAAACAAGTGAGTTGTTAAAACGGGTACGTCAGATTGAAATTAAAACCCGCGGATTGTCTAGCAATATCTTTGCAGGACAATATCACTCGGCCTTTAAGGGGAGGGGAATGGCTTTTTCTGAAGTTCGCGAGTACCAATACGGAGATGATGTGCGCGACATAGACTGGAATGTGACCGCTCGTTTCGACAAACCTTTTGTCAAGGTGTTTGAGGAAGAGCGGGAACTGACTGTAATGCTGTTGGTCGATGTGTCGAACAGCTTGGATTTTGGTACGGTGCATCAGTTGAAAAAAGATATGGTGACCGAGATAGCTGCCACATTGGCTTTCTCTGCCATCCAGAACAATGATAAAATCGGTGTTATCTTTTTTTCTGACCGTATCGAAAAGTTTATTCCACCCAAAAAGGGACGTAAGCACATTTTGTACATCATTCGCGAATTATTGGATTTTCAGCCTACCAGCACGCGTACCAATATTCAGTGTGTGATAGAATACTTGACTAACGTGTTGAAAAAACGGTGTACAGCTTTTATGTTGAGCGATTTCATTGATGAGCACGATTACCAGAATGCGCTGACCATAGCTAATCGCAAGCACGATGTTGTGGCTGTGCAAGTGTATGACCGTCGTATGGAAGAATTGCCCAATGTGGGATTGATGAAAGTACATGATGCCGAGACGGGTCATGAACAATGGATAGACACTTCGTCCAAGGCTTTGCGTAATGCTCATCATGCCTGGTGGTTGGAGCGTCAGCAGAAGCTGTCCGGTATTTTTACACACAGTAATGTGGATTCGGTTTCGGTGCGAACCGACCAAGATTATGTAAAGGCGTTGCTTACTTTATTTGCGAAACGAAATTGAGAGTGACAGATTATGAAACACACATTATTATATATATGTAGCAAGAAGCTGCTGAAAATGTTGGGATGCGTGCTGGCGTTGTTGTTTTTTGCTTTTCCGGAAGTAAAGGCACAAGTGACGGTGGATGCTACCATCGACTCGTTGCAGCTGCTTATCGGTGAGCAGGCGAAAATCAAACTTCAGGTCAGTATGGATGCCAATCAGAAGTTGCAGCTTCCCTTGCTGCGTGATACGTTGGTAAGAGGTGTGGAAGTGTTGGATGTAGCCAAACCAGACACTCAATTGCTGAATGAAAACAAACGATGGCTGATTTCGCAGGAATATACGGTTACTTCGTTTGATTCGGCATTGTATTATTTACCTCCCTTCGAAGTGAAGGTGAACGGCACACCTTATTTTTCGAAAGCTTTGGCATTGAAAGTGTATTCCATTCCGGTAGACACGTTACATCCTGACCAGTTCTTCGGTCCGAAAGCTATTCGTGAAGTACCCATCACATGGGACGATGTAGCTCCATTGGTTTATTCGGGTATCCTGATGCTGATATTGGGTGCTTTGGCTGTATTTCTCGTCATACGCTATCGTGACAACAAGCCGATTATCAAGATTATCAAGATAGAGCCTAAATTGCCTCCTCATCAGGTAGCAATGAAAAAGATAGAAGAGATAAAGGCGGACAAGCAAGTGCAACGCGATGACCCGAAGCTGTATTATACGGAGTTGACCGAGGCCATCCGTACATATATCAAGGAGCGTTTCGGATTTAATGCGATGGAAATGACTTCGGCTGAAATTATTGACCGGTTGTTGGAAGAAAAAGATCAACGTTCCATTGACGACCTGAAACTCTTATTCGAAACGGCCGATTTGGTGAAGTTTGCCAAACATGCGCCGCTGATGAATGAAAACGATATGAATTTGGTGAATGCCATCGATTTCATAAACCAGACCAAGGTGGAAGAAGATCCGAATGCAAAGAAAGAACCGACCGAAATCCGTGTAGAAGAAAAACGTTCGAAACGAGGACGTATCGCCTTGATATGTAGCATTGCCGTTGTAAGTATCGGTGCTGTGGTATGTATATACTTGGTGGTCCGGCATATCATCGATTTGTTCTTCTAATTAATTAAACTGTAGAGACTATGATTTTTGCAAATATTGAATACCTGTTTTTGTTGCTCCTGCTGATACCTTACATTGTGTGGTATTTTATGCGAAGAAAAAAAACAGAGCCTACTATGCAGGTCTCCACGACCCGCATGTACATGAATGCACCACGAAGCTGGAAATTGTATTTGCTTCATGCGCCTTTCTTGTTGCGCATTGCGGCTTTTGTGATGATTGTGCTGGTGCTGGCGCGTCCGCAAACTACCGACAACTGGCAAAACACGGAGATAGAAGGTATAGACATCATGCTGTCGGTTGACGTTTCAACCAGTATGCTTGCCGAAGACCTGAAACCCAATCGTCTGGAAGCAGCAAAGAAAGTAGCTGCCGAATTTATCAACGGGCGTCCCAACGATAATATTGGGCTGACTATTTTTGCCGGAGAAGCATTTACGCAATGTCCGCTTACCATCGACCATGCTGTGTTGCTGAATCTTTTCAACAGCATTAAGGGTGACATTGCACAACGTGGGTTGATTGAGGACGGAACAGCTATCGGTATGGGGCTTGCGAATTCTATCAGTCGCCTGAAGGACAGTAAGGCAAAGTCGAAAGTGATTATTCTGTTGACTGATGGCAGCAATAACCGAGGAGATATTTCACCACTGACGGCGGCCGAAATAGCCAAGCAGTTCGGTATTCGGGTGTACACCATCGGGGTGGGAACAAATGGAACGGCACCTTATCCGATGCCTACTTATGCGGGTATCCAATATGTGAACGTGCCCGTGGAAATAGATGAGCAGACTCTGATCCAGATAGCTGGTACTACGAACGGAAACTACTTCCGTGCCACAAGCAACTCTAAGTTGGAAGAAGTCTACCGCGAGATTGACAAGTTGGAAAAGACCAAACTGAACGTGAAAGAATTCAGCAAGCGTGAGGAGGCTTATCTGCCTTTTGCCTTGGTGGCATTTTTGTGCATTTTGCTTGAGCTTGTCTTGCGTAATACTGTATTAAAGAAAATACCTTAAAAAAGAAAAGCTATGTTTCGATTTGGAGAACCCATATATTTATATTTGCTATTTGTATTGCCGGTACTGATTGGACTGTACTTGTATTCCAACTGGCGCAGGCGTAAGAAAATCCGTCAGTACGGTAATCCGGAATTATTGGCGCATCTGATGCCTGACGTATCGAAGTATCGTCCCGATGTTAAGTTTTGGCTGGTGTTCGCAGCATTGGCAATGGTCATATTCATGCTGGCACGTCCGCAATTCGGATCTAAAATGGAAACTGTGAAACGGCAGGGAGTGGAAACTGTCGTGGCACTGGACATTTCGAATTCAATGCTGGCAGAAGATGTGACACCCAGTAGGCTGGAAAAATCAAAAAAACTTATTTCACGTTTAGTCGAGACATTCAACAATGACAAAGTGGCTATGATTGTCTTTGCAGGTGAGGCCTTTACCCAGTTGCCTATTACCAGTGATTATATATCGGCCAAGATGTTTTTGGAAACCATCAGTCCGTCGCTTATTTCTACTCAAGGAACTGATATTCGTGGTGCTATTGACTTGGCAATGAAGAGTTTTACACCAAATACGGGTGTGGAACGTGCCATCGTGCTTATTACTGATGGTGAAAACCACGAAGGAGGAGCGGTGGAAGCTGCACAACAGGCAGCCAAGCAAGGAGTACGTGTGTTTGTATTGGGAGTGGGGTCACCCGATGGTGCTCCTATTCCGGCAGGCAGCAATAATGAATATCGTCGTGATAAAGATGGCAATGTCATTATCACTCGTTTAAATGAGCAGATGTGTCAGGAGATTGCTAAAGCGGGAAACGGGATGTATGTACGTGTGGATAATACTAATAATGCCGAACGTGCTTTGAATGCCGAAATCAACAAATTGGCAAAGGCAGATGTGGAGACACAAGTATTTACCGAGTTTGACGAACAATTCCAGGTCTTGGCATGGATGGCTTTGCTTTTGCTAGCTGTCGACTTGATGATACTGGAACGGAGAAATCCGCTCTTCAAGAACGTGAAACTATTTAAACAGGATTGATTATGGGACGAAAAGGATATATTTTACTGCTTGGATTCATGCTCGTATCGGTCGCTGCTTATTGTCAGAAAAGCGAACGCGATTATTTGCGGAGTGGCAACAAGCTTTACAAAGATAGCACTTATGTGAAGGCAGAAGTGGATTACCGTAAGGCTTTGGAACTGGAGCCAAAGTCGACCGATGCAATGTATAATCTGGCAAATTCGTTGCTGATGCAACAAAAGGCCAAGGAGGCAATGGAGCAATACGAGGCTGCACGGCATGTGGAGAAAGATAAAATGAAGCTGGCACAGATTTACCATAATATGGGTGTCATTCTGCAATCATCGAAACAGTTGCCACAGTGCATTGAAGCTTATAAGGAAGCCTTGCGAAACAATCCGAAAGACAATGAAACGCGTTACAACCTTGCTTTGGCACAAAAACAATTGAAAGACCAGCAGCAAAATCAGCAACAGGATCAACAACAGCAACAGAAGCAAGACCAGAAGCAAGACGAAAAACAACAGAATAAAGACCAGCAAGACCAACAAAAGAAAGATCAGCAACAGCAGAATCAGCAACAGCAGCAACAGCAGCAGAACCAAATGTCGAAGGAAAATGCCGAACAGTTGCTGAGAGCTGCAATGCAGGATGAAAAGAACGTGCAGGACAAAGTGAAAAAAGGTGTCCGCGTGGAAGGGCGAAAGCTGGAAAAAGACTGGTAAGAAACCGGAAAATTTAGCCAACTGTAAATAAAACAATAATACACAATGAGAAAACTTATCTTCTTACTACTGTTAGTCATTGCGGCTTTGCCGATGCAGGCAAAGAATGGAGCAACGCTTACTGCCGACGCACCAGAAGTTGTGGTAAGTGGCGACCAGTTCCGACTGACATTTACAGTAAATACACAAAAAGTGAAAGATTTTCTGGCTCCATCCATCAAAGGATTTGATGTGTTGATGGGACCTACTCGTTCGCAACAGTCCAGTACGCAAATCATTAACGGAAAGGTGTCTTCGAGCAGTTCCATCACATACACTTACATCTTGATGGCAGGCAAGGAAGGTACATATACCATTCCGGCTGCCAGCATTGAGGTGGACGGGGAAAAAGTGTTTTCGAATGCGCTCACCATCAAGGTGCTCCCGCCCGACCAGACGGCTGGCAATTCGCAGGCTAATCAGGGAGGAGGCGGTTCGTCATCGTCGCGCGGACAGATAGCCGGAAGCAGAATTACCGATAAAGACTTGTTCATTACAGCTACTGCATCAAAGACTACTGTCTATGAGCAAGAAGCTATCTTGTTGACTTATAAAGTCTATACGTCGGTAAATTTGCGCCAGCTGATGGAGGACATGCCGGATATGAAGGGTTTCCAGATGCAGGAAATCCAACTGCCCCAGCAGAAGCAATATTTGATGGAGCACTATAATGGGCGTAATTACAACACAATCATTTGGCGTCAATATGTCTTATTCCCGCAACAGACAGGCAAGCTGGAGATTCCTGCTGTCACTTTTGATGGAGTCGTGGCTCAGCAGACCATTTCGGATGATCCCTTTGATGCGTTCTTCAATGGAGGAGGATATATTGAAGTGAAGAAAAAAATTGTGGCTCCGAAAGTGGTCATCAACGTTAAACCTCTTCCTGTTAAGCCAGCGAACTTTTCAGGAGGAGTAGGAGAGTTTACAATGACATCTTCTATCAACGCGAAAGAAGTGAAGACCAATGATGCTGTGACCATCAAGCTTACCATCAAGGGAGCAGGCAATATGAAGCTTATCACCAGTCCGGAAGTGAAATTCCCCGAAGATTTTGAAGTATATGATCCGAAAGTGACCAACAATTTCGATGTCTCGCGTGCAGGATTGTCTGGTACGCAAACTATTGAGTATCTTGCTATTCCGCGTCATGCCGGCAATTTTACTATTCCTCCGGTGGAATTTGTTTATTTTGACTTAAAGAGTCAGTCGTATAAGACCTTGAAAACTGAGGCATACGATTTGAAGGTGGAAAAAGGTAAAGGTAATGCCGACCAGGTGATAGCTGACTTTACTAATAAGGAAAACGTAAAGGTATTGGGACAGGATGTACGTTTCATCAAGCTGGGCGATACGACACTTACCCCGAAAGGCGAAGTCTTTTTCGGTACTATGGGATATTGGCTGGGTTATCTTATTCCGTTTATTGTGTTTGTAGCACTGGTCGTTTTCTTCCGCAAGCAGGCGGCCGAGAACGCCAATGTAGCAAAGGTGAAGACCAAGAAAGCTAACAAAGTAGCCACTAAGCGCATGAAGTTGGCAGGAAAGTTGTTGGCAGAGAATAAGAAAAATGAGTTTTACGATGAAGTGTTGAAAGCTTTGTGGGGATATATCAGCGATAAGTTGAGTATTCCGGTCTCGCAACTCTCAAAAGATAACATTGAAGCAGAACTGACCAAGCACGGAGTGGCCGAAGACGTGACAAAGACATTCATCAATGCCTTGAATGAATGCGAGTTCGCCCGCTATGCACCAGGTGATGAGAACGAGGCAATGGACAAAGTGTATGCCACTTCGGTGGATGCCATCGGTAAGATGGAGAACAGTATCAAACATTAAATTAATTAAGGAGAAACCGGATATGAAAAAACTGTCTATATTGTTCGTTTTTTTGATAGGCGCAATGCAATTGGCTGTTGCAGCCACGAAAGTGGAAGGCGACAAGGCTTATCAGGAAAACAAGTTTGAAGATGCCATCAAGATATACGAGTCGGTATTGGCTGATGAAGGTGAGTCGGCAGCTCTGTATTACAACTTGGGCAACAGTTATTACAAGACGAAAAACATAGCCAAAGCGGTGCTGAACTATGAACGGGCATTGTTGCTGAATCCAGGAGATGCCGACATCCGTTTCAATCTTGATTTGGCGCGTAGTAAGACTGTTGACCAGATAACTCCTACCAGTGAAGTGTTCATCGTGACGTGGATGAAAAACATCACCAACTTGATGAGCGAAAAAGAATGGGGTACAACAGGTATTGTTGCTTTCTTGCTTTTGTTGGCTGGGTTGGCACTGTACATTTTTGGCAATCGTTTGATATTGAAGAAAGTAGGCTTCATTGCTGCCGTGCTGTTCCTTGTCGTATGTGTGTGCGCTAATATTTTTGCTGGTGGGCAAAAAAACAAGGTAATAGACCGCAAGAGTGCCATTGTGATGGAACCAACGATAACCGTAAAAAGTACGCCTAACGAAAGTGGTACCGATTTGTTCGTGCTGCACGAAGGTACGAAAGTATATATTGAAGACAATTCGATGAAAGGGTGGAAGGAAATCCGGCTGGAAGATGGTAAGGAAGGCTGGCTTCCCACAACTTCTATCGAAGTGATATGAAAATTGAATCTGAAACCGGGCACAGGGAACACTGTCTATTTCGGATTTGCGGGATAGCATTGATGGAGAGCACGGCATAGGCGTGTCCCTGTGATTTATGCATGAAGTGATTGATTATGGACATACAGCAACTTATTGAAGTCGACCAACAGCTGCTTTTGGCACTGAACGGAAGCGGTTCGTTGTTTTGGGACGGGGTGATGTGGGTGGTATCCGACACGAAAACCTGGCTGCTGGCAGCTATTGTGTTGATTTATATCATCTTTAAAAACACCAAGTTGCTTCATGCTCTGTTTATCGTTGTGATGGTGGCTGTGGTTATCACATGTGCCGACCAGTTTGCTTCCGGTCTGTGCAAACCTTATTTTCATCGTTTCCGTCCAGCTCAGGATCCCAATCTGATGTACTTGGTGGATGTGGTGAATGGTTATCGGGGAGGACAATACGGCTTTATTTCCAGCCATGCAGCCAACACATTTGCTTTCGCTACGTTCATTTCATTATTGATTCGCAATCGTTGGCTTACGTGTGTGATGTTTCTGTGGGCTGCGGTTCCTTCCTATTCACGCATTTATCTGGGCGTGCATTATCCGGGCGATGTGCTGTGCGGTGCCTTGGCTGGAAGCGTGATTGCCGTCATTGTTTATGCGGCTTATCGTTTTGTTGCTTGCAGGTATTTCGAATGTCCCAAGTATATTTCGGGGCAATATACAGCCACCGGTTTTGAAGTGGATGACATCCGTATGTTCTATACAGCACTGCTTATTACTTGTCTGTACATCGTAGTGGGCGGTATGGTGCTGTCTAAGGGTCTCCATTTTTGATATACTTTGAACGGTGTGAATTATGCATTTTAATGAAATATACACTGTCGGTATCACTCCTGTTGCCAGTGTCACGCTGGATTATAAATCCGCTTCTTCAATTACGCCGGATTACACATCCGGCATGACAAGCAAGCTTTGTTTTCTCCGCAATATAGCTGCATCGTTTGTAAGATTATTAATCTTCAGGCTGTAAGATTAATAATCTTTCGGCGTGAAGATTAATAATCTTACAAGCAAGGCAGCCATGTGGCTTGGATTATCGGACTAAACTGATGTTCTGGTTTGGCTTGGAAAAAAAGCTGATGGATATAAAGTGTACGGGCACAAATCCGGCTTGACAAATGTGACAAGCGACAAAAATGCATAAATTAATGCTGCAGGAAGTATAAATTTTCTTTCCGGGAGAAAAAATGGAGAAAAATATTTGCTGTTTCATATAATTTTATTACATTTATATCGTGAATTAACTAAATGATTTGTCTAACTTTAAAATTTTGACTACTATGAACAGAACGATAACTTTTAATGAACTTCGTAAAATCAAGGATTCACTGCCAAGCGGGAGTATGCACCGTATAGCCGATGAGCTGAACCTAAGTGTGGAAACGGTGCGTAATTTCTTTGGAGGACATAATTTTAAAGACGGTAAAAGCGTGGGCATCCATTTGGAGCCGGGGCCGGATGGAGGGCTGGTAATGTTGGATGACACGACTGTACTTGACAAGGCTCTTGCTATTTTGAGAGAGCAACAGGATGCCTGAAAAGAGTGTTCACCACAGATTGCACGGATGGAAACGGAATTTCTTAGTGCATCTGTGGTGAGTTTTTTATAAACTATTAAATTTTGAGTTATGGAAGATAAACTTGTTACATTAGCTATTCTGACGTACTCGAAAGCTCAAATCCTTCAGTCCGTATTGGAAAACGAAGGCATAGAGTCATACATTCACAATGTCAATCTGATTCAGCCGGTCATATCTGCCGGCGTGAGGGTACGCATCAAAGAGAGTGATTTGCCCAAGGCATTGAAGGTCATTGAAAGTTCTTCGTGGCTTTCGTCTGAAATCTTGCATGAGGAATCACCTAAACCTGTAGGTTCACCGCAAGTGCTGATTCCGGTAGACTTTTCAGACTATTCGTTGAAAGCCTGTGAGTTCGGTTTCCATCTGGCTGAACGGATGCAGGCGGAAGTCGTGTTGCTTCACGTACATTTTACGCCTATTTATATGCCTAGTTTACAGTATGCTACTGACCATTTCGATGTGCCTGCTGTCGAAAACATTCCTTCGATAAAGAGTATGCTGGAAGATGTTCACCAAAAGATTAATAAACTGACTCAGGACATTGACAAGAAGATGGAAGAGGGTACTTGCCCGAGGGTGAAATATACTTGTATCTTGCGTGAAGGAATCCCGGAGGAGGAGATATTAAGCTATGCGCGTCACGAAAGGCCGCTTATCATCGTGATGGGAACGCGGGGCGAGCACCAGAAAGACCTGGAATTGATAGGCAGCGTAACGGCGGAAGTTATTGAACGCAGCCCGACGTTTGTATATGCCATTCCAGAACGTGCTCCATCGAAACCGATAGAAGACATTCACAAGGTGGCTTTGTTTACGAGTTTTGACCAGCGTGACCTGATAGCTTTTGATTCGCTGATTACAACGTTCAAGGATAACCAGTTTGAGGTAACTTTCATACACATTAATTCGCACGAGGAGAAGCGGAAATGGAATGAAATTACCCTTGCCGGAATTAAGGAATATTTCAAGAAACAATATCCGGACATTGAGTTTAACTATCTGAGTGTTGATGAAGAATATCTGCTGGATAATTTAGACCGATTTGTGCAGGAAAATCGGATTGATGTTATTTGCACGTCCAATTACAAGCGGAACATCTTTGCCCGCCTGTTCAATCCGAGCATAGCGCGCAAGATGCTATTCCATTCGAACACGCCACTTCTGATTATCAAATAAAATTTGAAATTTATGTTATTGACAACTACAAACATTGTTGAGGGTAAACGTGTTACCCGATATTTTGGAATCGTCTCGGGCGAAACCATTATTGGTGCCAATGTGTTCCGTGACATTTTTGCCAGTATTCGTGACATTGTGGGTGGACGCAGCGGCTCTTATGAGAAGGTGCTCCGTGAGGCCAAAGACACTGCATTACGTGAAATGCAGGAACAGGCTCAAAATATGGGTGCGAATGCAGTCATAGGAGTTGACTTGGATTATGAAACTGTGAATGGTTCAATGTTAATGGTTACGGCTAGCGGAACGGCAGTTACTGTTGAGTAATTGCTTGCCTGGGGTAGCAAGATAAACAAGGGGCATGGTAGAACACTTGTTTCAACCAAGTTCCTTGTTCTTGTTTACAGAAGAGAATATGTGAAAATAGCATGTGGAATAATTATTATTTCGTCGTTCACACATGCTATCTTATGTCTCATATCCCAATGATAAAATAAGAGCCTGTTTAAATTTTCCAATAAAGTAATATTCTATCAGGTTCTTTTGCGTTTGTTTCCGGTCTGTTTCCCCGATTTTATTCGCAAAATTAACCTGAGCAAAATTTAAACAGGCTCTAAACTGTAAGTTCTTTATCTGAAAAAGGTACTTATAAATTAAAAAGCTAAGGAGGCGTGTCAGGGGATTATTTCCCTCCGCCTTTCTTTTGCGGCCGCCGGTTGTTGAACGAGCGTTTTTTCCAACCTCCCTTTCTTTTGTTTCCGGGTTTGTTCCGGCTGCTGGTGTGCGGGGCATAAACGGGAGCTTCGCCCAATTCGGCTGGGACAGGCAGTTTATAAATCTCTTTCCCTAAGAAATCCTCTATCTGTTTGAAGCGGGTTTGTTCATTTTCACTGACAAACGTAATGGCACATCCGTCATTGTTGGCGCGTGCCGTACGTCCGATACGGTGCACATAGTCTTCGCTGTCATGAGGCACATCGTAATTTATAACCAAACGGATATCATCGATGTCAATGCCTCGTGCCACAATATCGGTGGCTACCAGCATATTGATGCGCCCGTTGCGGAACTCGTGCATAATCTCGTCGCGTTGGCTTTGTTCAAGGTCGGAGTGCATCTCGCCCACATTCAACTTGAGTCGCTTCAATGCCTTGGCTACCTCTTTCACTTTCAGTTTTGAAGAGGCGAAAATGATGACCCGTTCCGGTTCCTGTTGCTTGAACAGGCTTTCGATGATGCCTAACTTTTGCGCTTCGTAGCAAACGTATGCCGCCTGAATGATTTTGTCGGCAGGCTTTGATACAGCAAGTTTTACTTCCGCAGGGTCATGCAGGATGCTTTGTGCCAGTTGCTGTATCTTGGCTGGCATTGTGGCGGAGAACATGATTGTCTGTCTTTCCTTGGGCAGGTATTTCACAATCTGCATAATGTCATCCGAAAAACCCATATCCAACATCCGGTCGGCTTCGTCAAGTATAAAAAAGGAGACTTTCGACAAATCGACGTACCCCAGACTCAAATGACTGATGAGACGTCCCGGAGTAGCAATCACGACATCGGCTCCCAGTGTCAATCCTTTCTTCTCCTGTTCGAACCGTACCCCATCATTACCTCCATAAATGGCTACACTGGAGACAGGCATAAAATAAGAAAAGCCTTCCATCTGCTGGTCGATTTGCTGTGCCAGTTCACGGGTGGGTGCCATAATCACACAATTGATGGCATCGGCAGGATATCCTCCCTTGCTCAGCTGGTTGATGACGGGCAACAAATAAGCTGCGGTTTTGCCTGTACCCGTTTGCGCCACGCCTATCAGGTCTCTACCTTCTAAAATGACAGGGATGGTCTGTTCCTGCACCGGAGTACATTCTTTAAAGTTCATCGCATCGAGTGCATCCAAGACACTCTCTTCCAAATTCAGTTCAGTAAACTTCATATATATCGTTTCTATTATATTCAACTGTTGGCACGTTCGTCTAGGTATGAGTCTTTAAATCCTAAGAAATACAGCACACCATCCAGTCCGATGGTATTGATGGACTGACGTGCATTCGCTTTTACTTTGGGTTTGGCGTGGAAGGCAATACCCAGACCTGCTATCGACAGCATCGGCAGGTCGTTGGCTCCGTCACCCACGGCGATAGTCTGTGCGATGTCGACGTTTTCTACCTGTGCTATCAGCTGCAACAACTCCGCTTTTCGCTTTCCGTCTACTATGTCGCCTACATAGCGTCCGGTCAGTTTTCCGTCTACGATTTCCAGGTTATTGGCATATACGTAGTCGATGCCGAATTTCTCTTTCAGGTAGTTGCCGAAATAAGTGAACCCTCCGGAAAGAATCGCAATTTTATAACCGTATTTCTTCAATACGTACATCAGCCGTTCTACCCCTTCGGTGATGGGCAGGTGTTCGGCAATATCCCTCATTACACTTTCATCCAATCCCTTGAGAAGTGCCACGCGTTCTGTAAAGCTTTCGCGGAAATCAATTTCGCCACGCATCGCCCGTTCGGTAATGGCGCGTACCTGTTCGCCTACGCCTGCACGTTCCGCCAGTTCGTCTATCACTTCGGTTTTGATGAGTGTAGAGTCCATATCGAAGCATATCAGGCGGCGCATCCGGCGGTACATCGTATCCTTTTGGAAGGAGAAGTCCATCTCCAGCTGGTTGCTCAGCTTCATCAGTTGGCTTTGCAGTTCTTCGGTGTCATGGGGAGTCCCTCGTACGGAAAACTCAATACAGGCACGTACCCGCGCTTTTTGCTCATCTAAGGGAATACGGCCCGTCAACCGTCGGATGGCATCAATGTTCAACCCCTGTGCGGCAAGGATTTCCGTGGCTCCAGCTATCTGCTGGGCGGTCAGCTTACGCCCCAACAAAGTCAGGATGTAGCGGTTCTTGCCTTGCATGTTGACCCATTCCTCGTATTCCTCCGTCGAAATGGGATAAAAACGGATGTTAATGCCCAGTTCGGAGGCTTTGAACAGCAAGTCCTTCATCACGTTGCCCGAATCTGTTTCGCGGCATTTGAAAAGAATGCCCAGCGATAGCGTACTATGGATATCTGCCTGTCCGATATCCATGATATCCACTTCGTAACGCGAAAGTATTTCGGTAATGGAAGCCGTCAGTCCCGGACGGTCCAGTCCGCTGATGCGTATTAAGATGAGTTCTGTGTTCGTACTGTCCATGCTTATTTATTCAAACTGTTATTCTTTGCAAATATACATGATTATTTTGATACGGAGCCGGATTTCGGATTGGAAAACTAGGCAAGTGCATCAATTTGTGGGTAATTTGTGGGCATTTGCTGTTTTAAGATGCACTTATGTCCGTTGGCTTGTGCACATAGGTGCGCCGGCTGATGGACATAAGTGCATTAGCTGACGAGTATAAGTTCATTTCTTTACCTGATGGGATGGAAGCTGAACCGGAAGTGTACAGATACAATCTTTAAACGTATAAGGAGAGGCATGCCAGTCTATGGCAGGAGTCCAGCGCGGCATTTTCCGGATGAAATGCAGCACCTGTTTGTCAAAGTCGGGGAAAGGTCCGGGATGAAGCACCTTTACCTCTTCCGGATAACCATAATCCGTAATCTTGAAACGGTAAACACCTCGTACCCCTGAAGTATTGCCCTGTCCATAAACTTCAATCAGGTTCTGCTTGAAGTATTGTTGCAGCTTATACATGCCTCCCGGAAAACTGGCAGACGAATCATAATCGACAAACATCGAGTCGGCACGGGCTTTCCATTCCTGTTTTTCTTTCAGACGGCGCTGGTAACGATAAGGGCGGAACTGCACATAAATGCCATACGTGC
>UMEP01066408.1_pt1 | contig 27303 bp, 26 predicted proteins | sample 1964771 | NCBI WGS metagenome assembly UMEP01 (sample SAMEA4836022, study PRJEB28245) | human gut metagenome | biome: gut microbiome; material: fecal sample | place: Denmark | collected 2008 | reverse complement strand
CCGCCGTAAAACTGCGGCACGGCGAGCGTGTAGTTGGCTGCGGCGCGGCGGGCGGCCTCGACGACAGCTCCCTCAAAGGCGCGGCGTAGCAGCAGCGAGTTGTCCTCCCCCATCAGGCTAGCAGGAATGCGCGTCAGGTTCTCCTCGTCGCCCAGAATGTGGTCGATGTTGGAGCGGATGGGAAGGCGGTAGTCAAAGACAAGCTCGGAGGGGTCCTCGGCAAAGCGCACGCGGCACGGCAGGTACTCAAACGAGACCAGCATGGGGTCGCTCTCCTTAAAGAAGCCCTTCAAAAACCAGCGCTGGCGCGCGTCGGGCTTGGTGTTGGGCTCAAACAGGCCGTAGATGGTCTCGTAGCGGCGCGTGTACAGGCCGGTGTTAAACAGGCATCGGTCGTCGTCGAACACCAGCGGCAGGTTGGACGGCGCGGTCTGGTCCACGTCGCGCTCGGTCAAAAATACTGCGCGGCTAAACGAAAACGACAGGTAGTTTTTGAGGATGCGGTTGCCGGGACCCCAGTCCTCGGGGTCGGCGAGGTCGGCCAAGCGGTCGTAGCAGGGCTCGGGGCAAAACGCGAAGTCGTACACATTGCTGCACAGGGTGCCGAGGATTTCCATGTGGTGTCCAATCCATTCAATAACTGGCGTGCGGATGGTTTGATTCTATACGGGTGACGGGTCGCCTGCGCCCACAATGCAACCGCGGCGCAACTCTTCGGCGAGTCCACTGGTCGTGCGGCTTCCGGAAACGAGGTCCTGGATCCAAGCGTAGTACTGGTTTCGTTAGAGCGATACCCGTTATCAGGCGCGTTCGACCGCCACCTTTGCTCCTGGCTCTCCGGCAGAGTAGATATCTCTTGGTATTAGAGGCGCCTCCAATCAATGCGATTGAAAGCGCCTTCTCCGCGAGCATTGTTTTGATTGCGTTGGTCGTGCTCTGCGACCAAGGTCTTCTCGGCAGGCTTTCTTTTGATTCCGTTGGTCGCGCCTTACGACCAAAATCAAAGTCAAGCATACAAATGAATGGGAAGAGCTGCAAGGCAAACCCAGAAGTCACACGGTCGCGCTCGTCGTCTCTCGGGCTATGCCAGAAGGCTGGATAGTACCGCTATCCGTCGAAGGACAAAAATGGCGAGGTACGTACCTCGCCGATCTGGCACCTCCAAGACGGCCGTCTCTTTGGTGATTGAGTTTTCTCACACTTCAGGGGCATTTAGAGCTGCATTGATAAGGTCGGCGGAGTTGTCGAAACGACCTAGTTCTCCACTGGCAAAGAACGCATCCCCTTCGCGGATGGCCTCTAGGCTTTCGGCGTTAGGTTCTTTGGGAGGACAGGGCTGTAGGGTTGTATCCGTAAGCTCATCGTTTCGTTTATGTTGAGACATAAAGGCGTATCTCTTCCTGCTTGATGCTTTTGCGGAATGCTGGGCGCATGTGCTCTGGTGGGTTGGTGACGATTTCAACCTTTCGCCCAAGTTCCCTCTCGAGCTCATGGGAGAGTTCGTAAAGCGTGCCGAACGTCATGGCGTTGCCGCAGACTAGGCGCAAGTCAATATCGCTATTGGGCGTTTGCTCGCCTCGGGCAAACGAGCCAAATAAATATGCTTCGCTGACGTCGTATTGAGCAAGCACGCGGGAGGCGGCGGTGGATATGTCGGTAGGCGTAATCATGGGTTATTTGCCGTTCAACAGTAGACGTCAGGGGGCCAGCGCCGAAACCGCCGGTCCGGCTTTTTGCCGTTCTGCAAGCTCGAAGATAAATGGGGCGTTTGATCTAACGAACTCGGTCAAAAAATCCAGATCGTCAATAGAAAATCCTTCGACATTGAACCAATTAACCGCAGGCAAGAAGCATTCTGCATGGTCAAAGCCAAGGTCAACCGGACGCTCGACGGCTACGCGAACGGTCCCGTCATCTCTTGTCTCTGAGTAGGCAAACTGAGTGCCGTCATCAAGCTGAACATAACTCCAAAACACGTCTACCTCCTTAGTGTTTATATCCGAGTATAAAGAGCAGACTAGATGGTTTGGATGTTCTTTGTAGAACGAGTTTGTCAAAAAGACATTTTTAGAATTCATGCAGACTCTCCGAAAAAGAAAATGCCTCCAACCCAAAGAGATTGAAGACATCTTCTCAGTGGGCTTTCTTTTGATTTCGTTGGTCGCGCCCTACGACCAATTTCTGATTTAAGTATGCCCAAGTAATGAAGGAAATGAGTGAGGTATCGAAAATGAATTTGGCAGAATTAGGCAGAGTCAAATAACGAATGCCTCGTGTTATTTCTTACCCTTCGTTCGGAAGCAGAAGCTTGGTATATATCTGGAAGACAGTAAGAAGAAATAGGTCTTCCATGGTCTCGATTCTCTCGCCATCGAAACCGCCGGGGCACCCGTAGTCCTTATCGTTGGCCTCGTCACCAGAGCCGTAGGTCGCCGCGTAGAATGCAACGGTCGTCGCGAACCGGCAGGCCTCAATCTCGGAGCTCGATTCGAATTGATATTTCTTTTTTAGATAGGAAATGTGGGCGAAGGAAGCGCCCCTCGACTCGAAGGCCTCGGAAAGGACCTTACGGATAAGGCAATCGTACTCCAGGGTACAGCTATCAGGGGGCAGGAAGGAAGAGTCCAAGCACTCAGGAAGAAGGTCAACCCGAGGTGCTGGAAGTCTCTCCCCCGCATACCTTTCCAGGCTGCGAAGCACGTATTTCCCATCATCATAAAGAACAGATTCATCTTCTGGGAAGCGGTCACGGAGGACGGCTTCGACTGCGGCGATGCAACGGACGAACAGGTCATCCTCTCTCCTGACCCGCAAGTCAAGATCGCAGTATTTAAGAATTAGATTCTGTACCTCCGGCACGAGACAACAGAAGTTCCGGTACATCTCACGTGAATAATAAAAAAGGTCATTGTGCATGGCGGCGACAGCGCACAGCGGAATCAAGCCTCTGTCTGAGTAATACTTCGAGATAAACTCGACCGCCTGCGCTTTATTCCCTTCGGCGTGTCTGCGTTCGTCTCTTTCGTCCTGGCGACGCTCGAATTCTTCCATGCGTTTGCTCTGGCGATACTGTTTCATGCCAATGATGGCTGTTACAAGTAAAGAGATAAACGCGCATATTAATTCAGCCCATTCGTTACACTTCACAAGATGCTCCCACAATACTTAATGGTTTTGCAATTCTATATACCAAGTAATTCTACGCATGGGACGTAGACCTCGACCGCAACAGCCGGATATACGCAAAAGAGGGGTTAGACCATACTGCTTGCGCTATAAATGAACTCAGCGAATATAAATCCGCCTTGTGCTCGACCCCGATCGTCGTATTGCGGTACTCCGTGTACTGCCGATATTGCGCTTGGGCACCGGAGCCTACATATGTCCCGGTGCCCTTTTTGCTGCTTGTGGTCTGCCCCACTTTATTGTTAATTCTTTTTTCTCGCGTATATTAACCCGGGTCTCGTTGTCACGATTCAGCCCATGGTCGCATCCGTATGGTCCCCGCCTCCGATAATTGGGCGCCTATAAAACAAACAAGCAAATAGCTATACCTTGTGGATGTCCCTTTCTTCCAAATGGCCTCTATCTCAACAACGACATGCGGCAGCTAGAAGCACTGTACCAAGCAGGAAAAGCGTCACGGAAGCGGCGATCCAGTTGTTGTCGGCGGTCTTGGGGAGCGACGACACCGTTGCTGTAGCAGGCTTGGGCTTGGTCGTCTTGGCGACCGTGGTCTTGGTTACTGTCGTTGTTGTCCTGGTTGTTGCGGCTGCGGGTTTCAGCGCGGGATTTGCCGTGGGCCCTGTGGCGGGCTCTCCGGCAGCGGGGTTAGCATCGGTGGGAGACTTGTCCATGCTATCACCCGGTACCTCGCCCCCATCGGTCTCCCCCGTCGGCGGCGTGGCGACATCGGGCTCAACCACCACATGTGGTGCCACCGCATCGCCGGCATCCACTACGCCGCTAGCACCAAAAGCCCCACCGGCAGGCGCCACAAACCTCGCGGACACAAGCGACCCTCCTAAGCAGGCAACGCCGCCATCGGCGCCGGTCGCATCGAGCCACGAGGCGTCAACGGAAAGCCTACAGCCGGCCGCGCCAGCGCCAAGGCCCGCATCCTGCAGATACACGCCGTAGGCGCGCACGCCCGCTCCGGACCCGGCGCCCGCGGCAACGATGCGCCCGCCGCCGCGCACGGCCATGTCGCCTGCGATCACGCCGGCAACTGCCTCGACCGTAATATCGGCCCCGTCTGCCCGGGCGTCGACGGTGCAGCCGTCCACCTCGAGCGCCTGCGAGACGTGGATTCCGCACTGCGAGCCCGTCGCCGTCAGGGTCCCGGTGCCGCGAAGCGTCAGGCTGCCCCACACCTCCATGCCGCACAGCGTGATGTCCGCATCGGGCGCATGCGACTCCGTCACGGAGTTTTGCCCTGTAAGCGTGAGCACCAGGTCGCCCTCGGCGCCGATGGCCTCGCCCGCGTAGCCGTTAAGCTCCAGGTGGTCGGCATCGGTCCAAGCCCAGCCGGGGCCCGACACGCCCGGCTCGCAGTACGTCGCGCCCGCGATGATGAGGCTCTCCGCGCCCGCGGCATAAGAAGGCCCGCCCAGCAAAACGCATAGGCAGGCCATGGCAACAATCGCAATGTAATGACGGCTGGTGTGGGACTCGGCAGCAAACATACCCGCTCCGATCTTCGCAGGAGCCAATAGAATGTGCACCAGAAAATGCGCTGGTAGCAGCAGCTATTAGTTTAGCGAGATCAAGGCACAAACAAAGGAAATACCCCTGAACAGTGACAATAATTAGGTGTAAATTGTTTTGCCAATCGGTGAAAGGAAATTGGATATCGTCAAGATGGCAAATCAAAATACCTTAGGCTTCGGAATTTTCTAGAGATGCATTGATAGAATCGACGGCGTTGTCAAGGCGACTGGGCTCCCCCGTTGCCAAGAACGCCTCTCCTTCGCGAATAGCCTCAAGGGTCTCTGAGCCAAGCGCTCCGTAATCAAAATGGCTCGGGATGGAGTCCGTATCTTTTAAATCAGCTGCGGCTAGCTTTACGGTTTTCCATTTCCCAGTTTTCGGGTCCTTCCATATCCGAGCGGAGACAACATCATCAGCCGCAACAGCATCCACTACGCTTATCCACTCCTTCAGGCCGCAATAGCACAAGTGCTTTTCATAGTCCTTGTCAGAGACAACAAAAAAGCCAAGCACACAATCTGATTCATCATATGAAAACATAACAACGACCGCGGAATGAATTAGTTGGTTCGTGAGTTGTCGTAAGGAAATGGATGAAGATGTGGATTTAGTTAAGTCGAAATATCGTTCATCAATAAAGCGTTTGTTCAAGGGCGAGATGTCTTTTTGGGCTTCCTTCATTGCAGGATATAAGTCGACCTTTAGGTTAAGCGAACCGATGCCGTCGCTTAGCTTATTTGCATCCAAGAGTAAGCGAACGGTAAAGGCGGACAACAGGAGAGCCTTTTCCAGGCGATAATCACGGTACTCGTCTTCCAGAGTGGTACAAGTGGAAAAGCCCCGTAATTCTGTTGCGTATGATCGTAAGTCATCTTTCCAATAACAGGATTCGTAAACCATCTGATATAACTCCTAGTCACAATTTGACATCGCGATTTTTGCGTAATGTCAATAAAAAGAAATGGTCAGACTATATATGTGAAATTAGCCTGGCAATAGTTTCTCCTTCAAATCGGCGACCCCATCTTCGAGGCCAAGAGGATGGCGAGGCGGATAATTTGCCGAAGCAATACTTTACGTCGCGCCATCGTTGACCACCGACGAGGCCGAACCAGCGGTATTCTTATGCAGTCAGCATTACGTGAGAAAGGCTAGCGTTGCGAGACTTCAACCACACTAGGATTATTTCCTATGGCCGCAATGACTGGGCTGCAGGAGTTTTCATGGACCGTTGTCTTCATATCCTGAAGGCGGGTCCTCGCATTCAAATCGCGACGATTAATGACGCGATAGAGGCTCATCAGCTTAAGCTCACTTTTGAAACGGTCCCCGAACTGTTTAAGGAAGCTGAAGTCGGCGACGCCGCAAGTGCCGTCGCTGCGCTCTTCGCGAACGCCTGCAAGTATACGAGTGAGGCACTCAAGTCTTCGGGAATCCTCGATATTTACGAGGAAGTCGAGATTCAGTACGCCACTCAGTTCTGGAGCCTGCTGCACGCCTGCGGCGCAGAGACGCTGATCTCCGGCGAGGAAATTGACGAACTTCTCTCGCGACATGTCGAATGCTTAGCTTCTATCTTGGAGAACGACAAACTCGTCAAATTATTTGATACAGAGCTAGGAAAATCACTGATCGACAATCCGTATTATTCCGCGGAGCTGATCATCCACGAGTACGCGACAGAATCAAGGAGCCAGAACGTAATCTACCTCCCTAAATGCCTTTCCCAAGGCGACTTCGATTCGATAATGACCGGCTACCTCGACGACCAGCGCGCCAACCCGAATTGCATGGAGGTCCTTTTCAATTGGCCTTCTGGCGCTACGAAATGTAGATTCTCTCCCTCGCCGGACGTCAAGGTGCGAGCAAAGCGCGCCCACGATGAGGCTATGGTTGCGATATTCCGGCAAGGTACTAGGCTTAAGTACGGAGCCGAGGTGCAAATCGACCCTGAACAGATTGCTTGCAAGGGTATAAAGGTCGATGGCCTAACCATAACCTGCAGCTTTAGCGAAACATGGCTCGGAAAATACACCGACCATGCAAGCGTTATGAACAATTGCAGGTACCTACTGGACGTAGTAGACCTATGCGGTCTCATGTCCGCGCCTGCTCACTCCCATGAGGAGAGCGGCCTGCTTGCGACGCTGGGGTCCCGCGTGCTGGGGGAATACCGAATGAATACGATCTCCAACATGCGGGAATCTCTCGCCAATGTCGTAGTTGTCGCATACGCGAATTTCCTCGAAAGCCGCGGTACAAGGCTCGAAGATGCACTCGAATGGACGTACAACGTTTATTTTGCAGAGGAGTACTCAATCAATGGTTTCAGCTTGGCGCTGCCGTCAAGCGGAGCTTCGTGGCTCGACAAATGCAAGTCGATAGGGCCAGAGATCGAGCGCGCCGTTAAGTCCTATTCAATATATTCGAGGATTGGAAAAATCGACGGAGACTATTTCCCTTATGAAAGCTTTAAAACTTTTGGAACCCTCAACGCACTCTCTGAGAAAAAATATGCAATCGATGGAGCTTGCTTTAACAGGTGGGGATTCTATCTGTTCTCCGACCAGTGCATGCTGACATACAGAAGAGGCCATAACGACCATGCTCGTTGCTTCTTCGATTTGATTACGAATGCCAGGATCACCTTCGACGATTTTGATGCTGCGTACGCCGAGGTACTCCAGCAATTAGTCGACCGACAGCTGGTAAGTGCGTGCGAAGAAACAGGCGCTCTCTCCCCAACCCCTCGCTCAATTTGTCTGAAAGCCGTTTGGGATAATGGCGCAATTGCGCTTGGGGGATGCGGAGACGGTGATTTAGCGCTCATCGATGGCCTTGTCTCAGACGAAATGCTGTCGTACTGCGGCAAGCTGTTCACACCCGACGAGGCTGCATATCTCGATTACATGTTCAACGACGCCTCTTTCCCCAACTCACAGGGTCTCAGGAACAGATACGACCATGCGCATTCACCGATCGCCGACCCTGATGCGGAGAACATTAGATCCGATTACTATCGCATGCTGACCTTGCTCGTCGCGATTACACTCAAGATAAACGATGAGCTGTCGGCCAAAACGGGCCGCGGGTACCTCGAAAACTTCGTAGATTGGCCATATTACGACGAAAGTGTCTTCGAACTTGCAAAGAAGTTGATCGCAAAGAAGCATGAAACTGTCTGTGATGCTGAGTCAGAATAGTTCCAATGACGGTAGTTCCGAACCTGCTTGATCAGGATCAGAAAGCCTTTCCGTTTCTCCGTGGCGAATTCCCGTCAGTCACCTCGATAACCATTATGGTGACCTCAAACGGCGCAACTCGATGTCATGCAGTCGTTCTGCCGCCCCGGTACAAACGAGCAACACGAACCCTCATGCCGCACATCAGAGGAACGGTACCGGGAGAATGCTTGGCACCGCGTTCGGCCATCGCCAGGATGCAAGCTCATCCGCGATTCAATATGAGCGCCCGAGGCGCAGTAAGCGGATATTTCGGATGGTGTGCCTAATTGAATATAAATCGAACGAACTACCGTACGCGGCTGTGCTGGAGGACGCGGGATCCGACGGACCGGCTTACCTCGACTTGCCACCGTCGCACTGGAAGCGCTTAAACAGATCCATCGTATACACCTTGTCCGCCACATCCGCGAGCTCGTCGCTCCAGCGGTTGGCGACGATCACGTTGTAGCCGGCCTTGAAGGCCTCCAGGTCGTGGGTCACCTCGGAGCCGAAGAACTCTGGCGCGTCCAGCGTGGGCTCGTCGACCACCACGGGCACGCCCTTGGCCTTCATGCGCTTCATGACGCCCTTGATGGAGCTCGCGCGGAATTAGACGGAGCGCAGCTTCGGGATGCGCTCCGTCGGCGCGCCGACGGAGGTTGCGAGCAACCTCTCACGGTTGCCGTTGCGGCTGTTCGTCCCACCTCCGCACGGCTGGTCGACCACGGCGACCAGCCAATCGTACATTACTTGCTCGGCAAGGCGCCTGAGCAGGTCGCGCATGTTGATGGCGCCGCCGTCGAACCAGGGCATGGCGAGCATGTCCAGCGTCGAGTCAAAGAAGATTTGCGTAGCGGTATTCTTCCTTTCCTAGAAACAGCTGTTGTGGTGATTTCCGAATCTAGAACGAGGGCCGATCTTCGTTAAGCGGACGCAAGGGCGTCACCTTACACCAACACTTCCGACGCGATCGGCAGCGCGCCTTCGGCGTCGAGTTCGACGCCGGTGTAAACCGAATGATGCAGCAAGCCCCAGAAGGATCTGCTGCATCATGCGCATGACTCATTGGCAATTGCCTTCTAAAGGCGCTGAAGCAAATAGAATCCGAGGAACCAGAAAAAACGTAAGCTGCATTTTATTGCTAGCGTTCTCGAATCCTATATGCCCGAAATCACCGACGCCCTATGAGATATGCCGATCGCGTCCAAGGGACCAAAGTACGAGGCAAGAGTAAGGCGGTTATCGCAAAAATGAATGCTGTCTATACCGAATAACGAATTAGTTACGAGAGCCTCTTATCTACCGCAACGTCTCAGAGCAGTTTGGCCGTTACCTTCCATCGCTTGAGCACGATGCTAATCGCCAAACTCACAGTGAGGGATATGAAAAATAGCGTCACAACTATCGCCAAAGGCGGAACACCAGGTACGTTGATGAGGCTCAGCAGAATCCAGTCAACCTGCTGGTGAAACAGGTACACTCCGAAGCTGTGTTTCTCGAATAGGCTTCCGTGAACCTTGTCTATCAGCCACTCGGCGTGTCCGAAGATCGACAGGAGTACAAGCGGACCCACAAGCCTCAAAATAAACAGTAGGACTTTCGAGGCCGCCCCGAGAGCCCCCCCGAGGCGCTGCAGACGTACCACGCCACGAACAGTGCGACATCGGCCGCAAATAGCGCTGCGGGCTTTATTCGCCAGAAGCGAGACGTGTCGGTCTGTCTCAGCAACGCGCCAAGTAGGAAACACGGGAAGTAGTCGAAGGCCCGTGCCATTTGAAACAGGTCGAGAGGCAGCGTGTACACGGCGCGTGCGAAGATGTAAGCAACAACGGCCGATGCTAACAGCGTCGGCCGTTTACACAACAAGGCTGGCCTAATGCGCCACATCAGTTCGACGAACACGAACATCCAGAACAACGCCAGCAGGAACCACAGCTGCGAGGGGTTATTGCCGAGAACAAACGACTCGACAGTCGAGACAGGACCATAAAAGAAACAGTAGACAGGACCCGCCCACACGACGCCCGCAAAGAGGTAAGGCACGAGCAGGCGTTTGGCTTTCTTCTTGAGAACTACGCACGCATCGTCATATTTGTCCGTCTCCATTTTGATGTACGCCCAAATGTAGCCGGAGACAAGAAGAAACAGCGGCACATGCATGGTGGAGAGCCACTGAACAAATACGCCCAGCGCGGGGCACGGCGTAGCGGGCTCGCCGAACCAGACCCCGCCGTAGATAGCGCATGCATGATACAAGACAATGACGAGCATCGCCAGCGCCTTCACGGGTCCCGTGAGTTCAAGCTCCCGCTCCTTGGTCATCGCAAACTCACCCACGCCCGAGCCTCTTTCTCGCCCCCGTTACAACCAGCCTTACGCCGTCTCTATCGCACCATAGGTATGCGACCAGCATCAGCAGCACCACAGGCCAGCTCCACGCGCCCAAAAACCACGACGCCGTCATGAACCCTGCGGTAATCAGGGCCTCCGAAACACAGAAGTGCACCACGGGATTTCCAAACCTGCGCGATATGATTAACTCGAAAGCCAGGTCGCGCAGCGCCACCGAGGCCACAATCCCGCATGTCGCCAGCTCCACACTCGCCAAGCCAACGATGCTCGCAAGGGCCAGCACCGCGTTCAAGATCATGGCAGCAACGTTCACCGTGCACAGTGTTCCCTCGCGTCGCCCCATCTTAAGGTAGGTATTGAACAGCAGGTTCGCCTTGCAGCTATAGACACACAGAGGCATAGTAAGAGCCAGGTAAACTAGGCTCTTACTGTATGCCGGAAGCCACAGCCCCAGCACCAGTTTCGCAGGCACATAGAGAAGGTACGCACAGGGAAGAGCCGTGTGCAGCAGCAGCCTAATGGCAAGGTACTTCTCCCTCTGCCCCTCGGTGTCCAAACGCTTGAGCACGGGGAACGCCACCATTGACACTTGCCCGATAAAACCCAGAACGAAGTTCGTCAACGAGAAAGACAGTGACAACTTGCCAAAGGCCGTAAGCCCCAGTTGCCAGTCTGTCAACATACGAGTGAAGCCAACAATCAGCGAGTCGGCGTAGTAGGCTACCATGACATTCAGACCTGCCCGTACGTCGGCGGCGCATGTGCGCAGCACGCCCTTGAACGCCGCCTTGCTGCGTAGGGTGCTCCTAGCGCAGATGAGTACATACAGAAGCGCCAACGCCTGGCAGGCTATGTAGCCCAAGATAAACGGCAGCGATGAGTTAACGCCCGCGAGGAGAACCGTCATCATGAACGCGACGAAAAGTCCCTTGGAGAATAGGTCGGCGAGTGATGAGATACGCGTGAGGTTCGTGCATTGGAACACATAGCGCAGACACTGGGTCAGGTTTGTGAGCAATCCGAAAAAAACGCACAGCGCGAGCACGAGGGACCGGTATGGTTCGAAACCAGCGGCAAGGACGGCGGCCAGGCAACAGGCAGCAACTAACAGCTGCGAGGCTGCGACGACACACTGCTGCGCTTTCAACTCCCCGTGATTGACCTCCGAGTAGCGCTTTCCGCCGAGACGCAGGTAAATGCCGTCATTGAGTCCAAGCAGGGCAAACCCAGAGTACGATGAGTACAGCAAGAACAGCTGCCAGTACGCGTAGTCCTCCACGCCCAAAAACTTGGGAAGCACCAGGGACGTCAGAATGCTCGAGAGCAGGCCTATTCCCTGAGCTACAACGGCGTATGCCAGGTTTCCGGCGATACCTCCCCGCTCCTCGGTTGAAAAAATGTTTGTCAATTTTAAATCCAATTCAAAAGGCTTATGTCGCGGCATGTCTTCAAATGAACTGACATGACACAGTCTATCTTCTCGCTTTAGCCGCCCTGGCCATAGCGATGCTAGCTATAATTGGGTATGCCCGCCATCTCAATGCCCATAGGACCAGACGTCGGTCAAATCGAAGTAACTTACCCGCACCTGATGTCGTCAGGCAACGCGCAAAGTCACGAGAGGCGAGGAGGTCATCAAGACCCACCGTATCGCCCTGCGACGCCATCCATTCCGCATATTGCGCGCCAGAGTCAAGCCTGCAAGCGGCGAGACCGACCATGAGATCGTTACAGCCGTACTCGCGCTCCCAGCGACGCGCGTAGCCTTCGCCCACGTCGAGACATCGGCAAACATCGCAGTAGAAATGCGGATCATATGCTCTAGTAATTCCGGAACCTGGGCGATAGTAATAAAGAGAGGCATTGATGAAGCAGAACGTCTGAGCGCGATCATATACGGTAAGGGTCTGCAGAAAGTCCTCAGCAAACGTGAGACCTTTGAATTTCGAGAAGTCCACATCGACGCCGACACACGACCGACGAATGGCCTTGAACCACATAGGGTTCTCTGAACCACTGGTCGAGCGGCACAGGGCGCTTAATATCGAAGGCTTCTCCTCCGCGGAATAAAGTTTGAAAGGGATAGATGACTCAACGGGTACGGCCTCGCTCTCCTCCCGTGTAAAACCGAAGCGCACAACATCCGCACTCGTCTTTGCCGCCGTAGTGGCAACTAAAGCGAGGGCCCCGGGGACAAGCGCATCGTCGGAATCCACGCACATAACGTAGTCGCCTGCTGCAAGCGCAAAGCCGTCGCGGCGCGCGAGCAGCAGGCCCTCGTTGTCCTTATGGAAAACGAGGGCCTGCTGCGGATAGCGCGCGGCATATTCATCGCAAATAGCACCGCTGCTGTCGGTAGAGCCGTCATCGACCAAGACAACGTCGAAGTCGGCGTAATTCTGGGAGAAGATTGAGTCTAGGCACTCACAAAGATAACGCTCAACGTTGTAGACGGGCACGCAGACGGTAATAGTCACGCCGGAGGAAGGCGCAACCGTTGTAGTCGTTCCATTAGAAGGCATTATCAGAAACCTCCAGCATGTATTTCCCTGTATGCTCAAAAGTCTGCGTAACAAGCCCACAGGTCATGTAAGCAAGTGTGAGACAAAAGTTTGATGTCAACGAATCCGAGGTAATCATGTTAATCATGAAGTAGCCAATGATGACGACGCCCCAGAGGGAATCTCCCGCGACATCCCAGAAAAGCCACACGAACAGAACCATGACCAGCGGGGTAAGCTCGAAAGCGATCTTTGTTAGGTCCATCTCAAACGGAGCGGCGAAAACCGCCTTAGCCATTTCATTGGCGGAGCCGTACCCATAACTCTCGAAGCCCGAACTTAAAAAATAACCAAGCACATCGCTTCTGCCCATGGAGAAGTGCGACTGCGTGTCACCGAACAGATGAATAAAAAGATACTGCTGCTCAGGAAGTAGCATCCAAGTCCAAAGGAAGGCGCCCAGAACTGTGCAGACCTTTAGGGCGACTATAGCGCCACGGGGGACCTTGATCTTCATGAGCCTAGGCGCGATGAAGCTGACAACGAGAGCAAATAGAACGGCGAAGATTGCAAGCCTCTTGAAAGTAAGGATGCAGAATAGGGCGGAGAGAACCAGCCATACCTTCTTATGCCTGAAGAAGGCAAAGTAGAAGGTGAGCACGAGAAAAATCCCAGAAAAGGTCGAAGATTCTGAGGCACTGTTTGAATCCATGAAGCTAGCTTCGAGGATCTCGGAAACGCCTACCCCCTCGTGGGATAGCGATAACAGGTAGCCGAGAATGGAAACGAGCAGGACGGCCACCATGCACCGGTAAAGCGCATGAGGCGTCAAAGCGTTAAGCATGGTGTATGCAAGAATGATGGGGATGGCGAACTTGAAGAGCTCAAGGAGAACCCCGGTGGAAAAGTGTCCAGTCTTAACCTGCAGAAAAGTGGACACCGCCGTGAAAATAATGAAGATGAAAGCAAGGGCGTTGAACTCTTTGATGAACACTCGCTCGCCGTTCTTAAGAGCATATGCCAGCGCCGCCAAGCAGGCGATAGCCGCGGTGACATACTTGGTGTAAGCAATACCCGCGGAAATATCGCCCCTGGTGAAGGCGTCATCTACGAGAGCCTTGATGAGAAAGGTGAGGACGAAGAACAGCGCCGCAATCATCGGTAGAACGGGGGAGGACGAAAGGCTGTCTAGCCCGACGCTGCGCCTCGATAATGCGTCGTCTCGCCCGGATGCGTTAAATCCGCTCATCGGCAATACCTCCTCTTGAAAATGTAGTCGAGTAGCCCCGTCCTCATAAGTACAAACCTCCCGAAGCGGTCGAGCCCCAGGTGGGAAACGCCGACTTCCCTCACACGGGAGGTGATCTCGGCCTTGTACCGTATACGCAGAGTCTCGGATTCGGTCCCACGACATTCGATGAGCTTATAGGCATTAAATAGGAGACTAATCTCAAGGGACAGCTAGCCCCTGGGGTCACCGGCGTCGTCATGCGCAGAGAGGTCGAGAACCGCGCGAAGGCCGCTGTCCGCCGCCTTGTTGCTCGGCTTCTGCGTCATCGAGCCGGCAGACTGCCTATAACCGTAGTATTGTCCCCTGAGGACCTCGACGCCGTCGATGCGCCTGAGTATTTCTTCCATCGAGACAACGTCCTCATAAAGGGAGAAATCCTCGCGGAAAGGCCATCCCGCGAGTTCATTCCTGCTGCGATCGGCTGCGGCGTTGTCATTCCTCTCGAGCAGCGCATCCGATCGCAGCAGGAATGAGCACATATAGTGCTGTCCGCGGCCGCGGTATATCTCGCGCAGATATTCCTCGGATGAGAGGGCAACAGGGCTTTCGGACAACATTGGAGCCGGCCAAGCCGGCTTCTCGCCGTCCTGAAACCTCAGGAACTGGATCTGAACGGCGTCGCATTCCGTCGCAAGGGTACACTTCCTCAAAACATCAAGTGCGTAGGGTGCGATGACGTCATCGGAATCGACGAACCAGATCCAATTACCTTCAGCGCGCAAGCAACCTGCGTTGCGCGCTGAAGGTGATCCGCCGTTGTCACGGTGGATCACCTTCACATTCGCAGATCTGGATGCAAGGCGGTCGCAGATCCCTGGTGTATCATCGGTTGAGCCGTCATCGACAACGATAGCCTCGACATCGGGGTTTTCGTCGAGCCCGAAACTCGAGACACATTCCTCGAGAAAGAGCTCTGCGTTGTATGCGGGCACCGCGATCGATAGCCAAGGTTTGCTGTTACTCACAAAATGTCCCCTTACCGAGCATAAGCGCTCCGTAGATGCCTTCAACCTGGGCTAGGGTCCCGTCGAGCCCAAATTTACGAACGACCTGATCCCTGCCATTGCGCCCAAGCTCTTCTCGCAACTTAGGTTCCGCAAGTAGCGAGGCCAAACTCTCAGAAAGCGCTACCTCGTCATCCACGTCAATGAGGAATCCACTAACACCGTCCTCGATGACCTGCGGTACCCCTCCTACGGCGGTGGCAACAGCCGGTATGCCGTGCGCCATGGCTTCAAGTACGCTCATGGGCAGCCCCTCGTTCTTGGAGGGAAGGCAGAACAACGCGGCACGCTCAAAGAGGTCCTCACGCTTGTCGCCGATGACCCAGCCGTGAAACTCGCAACGGTCGGCAATGCCAAGCTCCTCGGCGAGCGCTTTGTTCTTGTCGATTTCACCGTCGCCGCCAAAGACAATTTTAGTCTCCGGGAAACGTGGCAGGATTTTTCTTGACGCGCGCAAGAGCACGTCAGGGCTCTTGTTCGCGTCAAGACGTCCTAAAAATAGGACATCTTGACGCGAACAAGGTGAGCACGGCTGCGCCGGTACTTTAACACCATTGTGGACAACTTCAATCTTATCGAGGTCGCAAACGTTTTCCGCAAAGTAGTCGAGCCACTCTTCCGACAGAACCACAACTCGGTCGGCGAGACCAAAAGTCTTTCTTACGTCACGACGGTAGGAATCTCCACCCTCTTCAAAGGCCTTCTTAAACTCACCATCGTGGTCGTGAAGTATTACATACTTGCCGGCTTTATGGGCCATACGAGCCATAATTGACTTACGTTTGTAGGACCCACGGGCGCTAATGTGCAAATGAATAATGTCATAGGATGGCATGATCATCGCATAGCGAATCAACGCCCGGGTAAATGCGAGAGACTTACCGAGCTTTGAGGAACCAACACCCGTACCCAAGTACTCGAAGGCATCACATGCTTCAGGAAGACCTCCATCGAGATAGCCCTGCACAACGGAAACAATTCCGCCGTGCAAAGAAAGGTCGGGGCCGACCATTAGAACTTTCGCGTGTACACTTTTTTTAGATGAAACCATCGTTATCCTTTAAGCCGCGAACCTAGGCAGCGAGCGGGAACCCCCCCCAGATTGAATACTCAGGCTCCACATCTTTGGTCACCACGGCTCCAGCGGCAATTACGCAGTGATCGGAGACGTGGACACCTTTTAGAATCGTTACGCCGCTACCCATCCACACGTCATTACCGATAACGACATCTTGGTCGTTATCGGAGAGCTTGTCCTCATCGGTTAGTTCCATCATGGGGCGGTCGAGGATGTCGGTGCGGTGATCGCCGGTGATAACGGTAAGGTTGGGCCCACTCATGACATAATCGCCGATGCGAATTTTCGCTCGGGTCGTTAGCAGCGTTGTTCCAGGGCCTAGGTACACGTCATGGCCCATGTAGATATTGCCCGCTCCGGCGATCTCGCTGCGACGGCCGAGAGTCACATTCTCGCCGCATGCAGCAAAGGAGCGGCGCAACGAGGGCATTAGAAGAAGCTTGTTATAGGCACGTGAAACACCGTCGAGAATCTTGTAAACGAGACCCATGGCTAAGCCTTCCTCCACACCATCTTGTCAACGACGCCGGTGTAGCTCTGGATGATCTTGACCACCTTGGTGGACACGGTCTCGTCGGCGTAGTCGGGAACGGGCGCCTCGGGGAGCGACCCCTCAGCGTCGAGCTCGACGGCGGTGTGGACGGCCTGCAGAAGGCCCCTCTCGGAGATGCCGGCCAGCGTGAAACAGGCCTTGTCCAGCGCCTCGGGGCGCTCGGTGGAGGTGCGGATGCACACCGCCGGGAACGGGCGGCCGACGCTCGCGAAGAAGCTGGACTCCTCGGGCAGGGTGCCGGAGTCGGAGACCACGGCGAAGGCGTTCATCTGCAGGCAGTTGTAGTCATGGAAGCCCATGGGCTCGTGCATGCGAACGCGCGGGTCCAGCTTGAAGCCGGTGGCCTCCAGGCGCTTGCGGGAGCGCGGGTGGCAGGAGTACAGGATCGGCATGTCGTATTTGTCCGCGAGCGCGTTGATGGCGGTGAACAGGCTCGTGAAGTTCGCCTCGGTGTCGATGTTCTCCTCGCGGTGGGCGGACAGCAGCATGTAGCGCTTGGGCTCCAGGCCGAGCTCGGTGAGGATGTCGGAGGCCTCGATCTTAACCAGATTTGCGCGCAGGACCTCGGCCATGGGCGAGCCCGTGACGTAGGTGCGCTCGGGCGCGCAGCCGGTGTCCTTGAGGTAGCGGCGCGCGTGCTCGGAGTAGGCCAGGTTGACGTCGGAGATCACGTCGACGATACGGCGGTTGGTCTCCTCGGGCAGGCACTCGTCCTTGCAGCGGTTGCCGGCCTCCATGTGGAAGATGGGGATGTGGAGCCTCTTGGCCGCGATGGCGGACAGGCAGCTGTTGGTGTCGCCCAGGATGAGGAGGGCATCAGGCCGCGTCTCCACCATCAGCTTATAGGAGGACGCGATGATGTTGCCCACGGTCTCGCCGAGGTCCGCGCCCACGGCGTCCAGGTAGACGTCCGGGTCGTCCAGCGACAGGTCGCGGAAGAAGATGCCGTTGAGCGTGTAGTCGTAGTTCTGCCCGGTGTGCGCCAGCAGGCAGTCGAAGTGGCGGCGGCACTTCTTGATGACCTCGGACAGGCGGATGACCTCGGGGCGGGTGCCCACGATGATGAGTAGCTTCAGGCGGCCGTCGTCCTTGAATGCGATGTCGGAATAGTCCTTGCCCATGTGGCTAGACCTCCTCGTAGTAGGTGTCGGGGCTCTCTGGGTCGAAGGGCTCGTTGGCCCACATGACCGTAACGAGGTCCTCGGTGTTGGACAGGTTAGTGATGGAGTGCGTGTAGCCGGGAATCATCTCCACGGCGCGCAACTCGGAACCCGAGACGGTGTACTCGTCGATGGGGAACGGGTTCCCCTCGGCGTCCTCCCCCACCTTCCTCAGCTTGATGCTCGCGGTGCCGGAGACCACCAGGAACCTCTCCCACTTGCTCATGTGCCAGTGATTGCCCTTGGTGATGCCGGGCCTGCTCACGTTGACCGAGACCTGGCCGCGCTCCGGCGTGCGCAGGAACTCGGTGAAAGAGCCGCGGCCGTCGACATTGGGCTTGAGGCCGTAGGCGAAGTGACCCGGCTCGTAGTAGGACAGGAACGTGCTCCAGAGCTTCTTGGGGAAGGAGCCCTCCGTGAGGTCGGGCACCGATAGCGTCTCGCGGCTGTCGCGGAAGCTGCCGAGCAGGTACACGATCTCGCCGAGGGACTTGACGTCAGTTTTCGGGACGAAGCAGAACCCGTCGCCCTCCACGCGTTCGAGACCCTTGTAGCCGCAGCGGTGCTCCTCGCCAAGCAGGGCGCCCAGCAACTCGTCGACGAGGTCGTCGATGTAGAGGAGCTCCAGCTCCACGCTGGGGTCGTTGACGGTGTAGGGGCGGCCGTTGGCGATGGCGTCGCAGAAGGTGGCCACGGCGGAGTTGTAGCGCGGGCGGCACCACTTGCCGTAGAGGTTCGGGAAGCGGTAGATGAGCACCGGGGCGCCGGTCCTCTCGGAGTACTCGCGGAAGAGACCCTCCCCCGCGAGCTTCGACTCGCCGTAGACAGAGCCCTCGAAGCGGCCCGACAGGCTCGCCTGCGCGGAGCTGGAGAGCATGACGGGGCACTTATTCCCGTGGCGCTCCAGGGTATCGAGCAGCGTGGAGGCGAACCCGAAGTTGCCCTCCATGAACTCGGACTGGTCCTCGGGGCGGTTGACGCCGGCCAGGTTGAAGACGAAGTCGGCACGGGAGCAGTACTCGTCCAGCTCCCCGGGCGTCGAGTCGACGTCATACTCCATGACCTCGAGCGGGAGCAGGCCCGAGTATTTCTCGCGGCGGTCCTTGCCGTCCCTTATGTTCTTGAGGGCGCAGCAGAGGTTCCTGCCGACGAAGCCCCTGGCGCCGGTGACGAGTATGCGCACCCTACTGCACCGCCTCGTGCTCGCGGCCCTCGAGCGCCAGCTGCACGTACTCGGCGGTCTTGATCTTGGCGATGGTGCCCGCCACGTCGAGCCTCTCGGTGTTGTGGGAGGTGTAGGACTCGTCGGCCTGGGTCTCCACCTCGCCGTCCACGACGAACTTGTCGTAGTTCAGGTCGCGCGAGTCGCAGGCGACGCGGTAGTAGCCGCCCATGTCCTCGGCGCGCAGGCGCTCCTCGCGGGTCATGAGGGTCTCGAAGAGCTTCTCGCCGTGGCGGGTGCCGATCACCTGGGTGCCAACGCGGCCGAAGACCTCCTGGACGGCCTCGGCGAGGTCGCCGATGGTGGAGGCAGGGGCCTTCTGGATGAACAGGTCGCCGGGGTTGGCGTGCTCGAAGGCGAACTGCACCAGGTCGACCGCCTCGTCCAGGTTCATGAGGAAGCGGGTCATGTTGGGGTCGGTGACCGTCAGCGGCTCGCCCTTGCGGATGCGGTCGATGAACAGCGGGATGACGCTGCCGCGCGAGCACATGACGTTGCCGTAGCGGGTGCAGCAGATGGTGGTGCGGCCGGCGCCGTTTCGGGCGTTGGCGTAGATGATGGACTCCATCATGGCCTTGGACTTGCCCATGGCGTTGATGGGGTAGGCCGCCTTGTCGGTGGACAGGCACACGACGCGGTCGACGCCCTCCTCGATGGCGGCGTGAAGCACGTTGTCCGTGCCGATGACGTTGGTGCGCACGGCCTCCATGGGGAAGAACTCGCAGGAGGGCACCTGCTTGAGGGCGGCGGCGTGGAAGATGTAGTCCACACCGTGCATGGCGTCGCGCACCGATTGGGCGTTGCGGACGTCGCCGATGAAGAAGCGCACCTTGGAGGCGAGCTCGGGCGACTTCTCCTGCAGGCGGTGGCGCATGTCGTCCTGCTTCTTCTCGTCGCGCGAGAAGATGCGGATCTCGGCAAGGTCGGTGTCCATGAAGTGCTTGAGAACGGTGTTGCCGAACGAGCCGGTGCCGCCCGTGATCATGAGGGTCTTGTCTTTGAATGCGTTGGTGGGTTTCATCTACTTGCCTTCCTTGCGTTTAGCGCCCGTGATCTGGTAAAAGAGAAATTTGGTATTAGTAACGAGATATCGTTTGAATAGTCGCTTCGGCTCCTGCATCAGGCGGTATAGCCACTCGAGACTTAGGTTCTGCATCCAAATCGGTGCCTCCGGCACCACGCCGGCGAGGACGTTGAAGGCTCCCCCTACGCCGATCATCAGTGGCTGAGGGCCGCCTTTAAGCTCATGCATGAGGACTTCCTGACGCGGAGCACCAAGTGCAATCCATGCAAAGTCGGCGCCAGAATCAGCAATGCGTCGTGAAAGGTCTCGTTTCTCGACATCAGAGAGCGGGCGAAAGACAGAAGGCTCCATGCCAGCAATTTCCAAGCCCGGATACTCTTCTTGAAGCGATTCCGTGAGCGCCTCGAGGTTTTTCTGTTCGTTGCCGTAGAAGTAATGGCTCCATCCGTACTGAGCGGAAATACTGAAAATCTCGCGCATCAAATCCGGACCGGTCACGCGCCCCATCGACGCGACCGTTTTTCGACCGACAATCGATAGAGGCTTCCCATCGGGAACGGACATAACGGACTCAGCCTGACAGGACCAGTAGCTGGGATCGTCATGGGCCATAACCGACGTATGGGCGTTAGAGACGCAGATATACTCGCCATGCAGATTGTCGATATTATGAGTAATGAAATCGACGCATTCAGACATATTGGTGCCCGTGATCGGGACATCGATCACGGGCACGCGGTTTAATTCGGGATAATGAAGATAGGACTTAAGCACTAAAATGCACCCTTTCCCGTGATTACTTCAATAACGGTGAGGGCGATAATCCTTAAATCGGTGAGAGTGCCACGCCTCGCTATGTATTCAAGATCTCGCTGGACCATACCGTCGAAACCAGTTGAGTTTCGATCAGTAACTTGCCACCATCCGGTAATGCCGGGCTTCACGGCCAGGCGCTGCAGGTCGTACTCGGTGTACTCCGCCACCTCGTTCGGCAGCGGCGGGCGCGGTCCCACGACGGACATCTGCCCCAGGAATACGTTCAGGAACTGCGGGAACTCGTCGATGGAGTGCTTGCGGATGAACCTGCCGATCCTGGTGACACGCGGGTCCTCCTTCATCTTGAACATGGCGCCGGCGATCTCGTTCTGCTCCTTGAGCTCGGCGAGTCGCTCGTCGGCGTCCTTGTACATGGAGCGGAACTTCCACATGCGGAACGTGGTCAGGCTGCCGTCGGGGCGGGTCTGGCCCACGCGGATCTGGCTGTAGAAGGGGCTGCCCTCGCTCTCCAACCGGATGGCCGCGGCGAGAACTAGGCTGGGGATCGCAATGGCGACGAGCGCGGCACCGCTGAAAACGATGTCGAACGCGCGCTTTACGGTCCTATACGCCAGGCGAGAGTGGTCCCAGTCCATGACGGAATGTATGGCCTTGTAGCGGCCAGCTTCATCGCGCCGGTCCATGGCCTGAGCAATCAACACCGCCCCTGCGGGTGCATTCGTTGCATATTCTGTTTTATCCGACACGTTCTCTTCCAACACTTCGTCCCCAGGTCGGGGATCCTCCTTGTTCTGTGTGATTGTCGCCTGCAGCTAGGCGATTGCCTTTTTAAGGTTTCGCATGACGCGCTGCTCGGCCGAAAGCACGGCAAGGCCAACGCGCGTAGTCACTCGTCGACCGCACAGGTCGAGCTCCAAATAAGCAGTGCTCTTGCGTCTGTTGATGGTTTTGATAAGGCCTTCGTGGCCCAGCAGCGGACCTGCCGTCACTACGACCTGGTCGCCGTCTTTTAGGGCCTCGCTCATGGGCACTACGCGGTCTCCCCTATGCGTAAAGCCGCCAATAAGCTGAACCTCTTCCTTTGCCAGCGGCACAAACTGACCGTCCTGGGAAAGCACCCGGGCAAAGTCGTCCATGCGTAGCAGATACTGTTGCACGGTACGGGGATCTGCCGTGTCGCAGATAAGATAACCGGGAAAGAGCGACTTGGTCGTATTGACCCATTCGCCGTGTACCTTGATCTCGGTTTGATATTGGGGATAAAAGAGCTCTTGCATGGCACTCGCCGGCACCACTCGCTCGATGCGCTCGCGCATTACGTCTTCGCGACCGTTAATGACCTGGATCACATACCACACGAGCACCACCCCCTTGCTGTCTTACGTGTGGCTCACGGGGTTTGGGTATGGCTTCGCCAGGGCGCTTTTGCGCGAAGGCGCTCCATATTCAAACCCTGAGCCCAGTTAGACAAGCACGTGGCTCTGCCCCACCGTGAACGGTATGTATAAGTGCAGTGGCTACAGTCGCGGACGTGTATCGCAAAATGACCGCGACCCCAGCTGGCTGCGTGCGAACCAGTCAAGCGGGTACAAAACTGGACCGCACACAAACAGCTGTAGGACTGCTACGCTTTGGCATACAACTATTAATTATTTGCATTTGAGATAATAATAACTACAAATAAATAACGTCGCATGACTTCTTTATTGGAGCTCGTGGTGTTTCTGGCACCGCCGTTACGGCCGGATGCTGATCGACCCTGCGCTTTGTGGCTTGCTAAAGCCGTGAGCACAGTTGAACTCATGTAACGTTAGGTATCCTAGCACAAGCTGGTAACGAAACTGATTTGGCTTGTGGTGGACAACATATCGTTCATTTAGCGTGTTCAAGGGGGTTGTTTTGGGATGTTGTTCACATTGATGCAGGTTAATGAGGTATTGGTGGTGATTGGGAGCGTTCCTGAAGCCCAGACGGAGCAGAGAGATGCACTGTTAATCGCGTTTGTCTAACAAACTATGTACAGACATGTGAAATAAATTGTGCAACTTTTTGTTGGCGTAGGAGGGGTTTGCGGCGCGAGGTGTATTGGCATGAAAAAAGGCCTTCAGCTTCCCGAAGGCCTTTGCATTCACGATGGTGGAGACGAGGGGGATCGAACCCCTGACCTCTTGACTGCCAGTCAAGCGCTCTCCCAGCTGAGCTACGCCCCCGTGACGAGGAGATACTATAGGGGAAGACTTTCTTTGATGCAAGGACTTTTTTGGGTTGAATCTCTTACTTGCGGGTTTTCCTGGGACGGGGCGAAAATAATCACTCTACGAGCGATTATTTTCGCCCGCCGTCCCGATAAAACCCTGATGCAGCAAATACGCTATTGCAGTACCGGTGTGGACTTCGATCTTTGCGGTGGATCTTACTATGTTGCTAATGCCCGTGTCAGCCAACAAACCCAGGGGGCTGTGATCTAGTACCCATTCTAGGCCGTGCTCGCTTACCACCGTCCCAGGGGCTATGGCAATGATGGAGAACGTCTTGCCTTCAGCGCCCTCAATGGTCCAAGACTCGCCTGCGCGAAGAATGCGGGCGACCACCCTGTCCTCTGCAATCCAGACAGGGGCATCCTCATAACCTGCGAGCAACCCCAGTACGGAAAGCGCCATGTCGGGACGGCCGCCCGTAGCACAGGTTGCCACAACCTCGGCACCCGGCCAGCGACGGCGGATGGAATCGAGCGCCAGCGCCAGATCGGTATAGTCCTTGTACGGATCATGGCGCTCAACTTCAAAGTCGGTGGCGGCATCGACCAGCGCGCGACCTGCATCGCTCACTGTGTCGGCATCTCCTACATACACGTCGCAGCCCAGGCCGGCGCCCAACAGCGCGTCGAGTCCACGGTCCACGGCGACAACGTGGTCACACTCCCCCGCCAGTTGGCGAAGCAGAACCGTGCTCGCCACCACGGGCGAGCCGCAGACAACTAATACCTTGCAAGCCACAGCCCTCGCCTATCTCTCAAACGAAAGCACGCGGGCCAGATCCAGGTCCTCATAGCTGTCGATAAAGATATCGCAGTTGTCGCGTACATCGTCGCGCTTCATGCGGCCGTGCGGGTCATAGATGCCCACACGCTTAAAGCCTGCGGTGCCAGAGCTCTTTAGGCCAAAGACGGCGTCCTCAAACACCCAGGCACGCTCAAACTTGCACCCGTGGCGCTCCTCAAGGCGGCGCAACGCCAACTCGTACACATCGGGGAACTGCTTGGAGCGTCCTGCCTCGCCCGTCGTGGTAACAAACTCCATGTAAGCGTCGAGCCCGGCTCCAGCGAGCGCGGACTGCACCAGCTCGGCCGGAGTGGACGTAGCCACGCACATGGCAATGCCCGCCGCCTTCGCCTGCTCCAAAAATGCAAGCAGGCCGTCGCGCGGCGGCACCTTGGAGTACCCATCAATTAGAATATCGCTCAGCTCGCGATACAGTTCCTCGCCATTCGCGCCAATGCCCCACGTGTCGTGGTAGGCCTGGCATTCGTCCTCCAGTGACAGGTGCTCAAATTGGGCAAAGTCATCCACGGTCACGTCAACTCCGTGGCGGTGCAATAATTCAGGCTGGGCGTAGCCCCAAACGGGGGTGCTATTAACCAGCGTGCCGTCGCAATCGAAAATAAAAGCAACCTTGGGAGCGGCGGTATGGGACATAAACGAACCTTTCAATATCAAATGGTAAACATCCTGCTAAAAACGTTTTACCAAACGTCAGCCAAACAATTTTGAAACCCAAATTGGTAAAACTGTCAAGAGTTTTACCACGGCAATTCTGCCAGTGGTATAAACATGTCGCTTACCGATTAAACGCCCCCGCAAATCCGCTTTCGTCCATAAAACTAACGCACAGGTGTTATCGTAGTTTCTGCCGAAAGTTCCACCGAGCACGCGAGGTGGAACGAATCACAGAAACTTCGCCGTCCCTTCGATTCGTGCAGCCTTGGACCTTTCGCATCTAGTCACCAAGGCAATACGCTGCCGCGTCATGATGGGATCAAACGTGAGCGATACAAAGCTAAAGCCAACGGCTAAAAAGCCCGCAACCCGCAAACCGGCTCCGCACGCACCGGAGCTCTCCAAGGACGATGTCTACCTGTTTGGCATTGGAATGTGGGAGCGCAGCTGGGAAAAGATGGGCGCGCACCCCGACACGCAGCAGCGCACGCGCGGCTGGCGCTTTTGCGTTTGGGCGCCCGATGTAAAGAGCGTCCATGTCATTGGCGAATTTAACGACTGGGATGAGGAAGCCAACCCGCTGGTGCCCGTACATACGAGCGCTATTTGGGAAGGCTTTATTCCCGGTGCCGAGCAGGGCCAGCTCTATAAGTACCTTATCGAGACCAACGAGGGCGAAAAGCTTTACAAGGCCGATCCGTATGCCTTTAAGGCCGAGTGCCCTCCGGGTACCGCCAGCGTGCTGTGGACCCTCGATGGCTACCAGTGGAAAGACGCCGCATGGCTCAAGCGCCGCGCCGGCCACAACCACATGTCGCAGCCGCTCAACATTTACGAGGTGCATATTGGCTCGTGGAAGCGCCACGGCGACGCACCGCAGGGCGAGCCCGACGAGTACGGCAACTACCCCGGTCCCATGGATCCCTTCCCTGCCCAGCGCGGCGAGTTCTACACTTACGACGACCTGTCGGTGGAGCTCGTGGACTACGTGCGCGACATGGGCTATACGCATATCGAGGTCATGCCGCTTATGGAGCATCCCTTCGATGGCTCCTGGGGCTACCAGACGACCGGCTACTATGCCGCCACGTCACGCTACGGCAACCCGCAGCAGCTCATGCACTTTATCGATGCGTGCCACGAGGCGGGCATCGGCGTGATCATGGACTGGGTGCCCGGCGGTTTTTGCGCCGACTCCCACGGCCTTGCCACCTTTAACGGCCACATGCTGTTTGAGCACGAGATTCACCCCAACTGGGGCACGCACAAGTTTGACTTTGCCCGCGGCGAGGTCCGCTCCTTCCTGGTCTCCAACGTGCTGTACTGGCTCGAGAACTTCCACGTGGACGGCATCCGCATGGACGGCGTGTCCAGCATGCTGTACCTCAACTTTGGCATCGACGATCCGGGCCAAAAGAAGTTCAACAAGTACGGTACCGAGGAGGACCTGGACGCCAGCGCGTTTATCCGTCAGGTCAACTGCGCTGTGGAGGCGCACTACCCCGACGTGATGATGATGGCCGAGGAGTCCACCGCGTGGCCGCTCGTGACCTACCCGCCGCAGGACGGCGGCCTGGGCTTCCACTACAAGTGGGACATGGGCTGGATGAACGATACCCTGCACTACATGCAGACCGATTTTCCGTGGCGCCCCGGCAACCACGGGCTGCTCACGTTCTCCATCATGTATGCCTTTACCGAGAACTTTATCTGCCCGCTGAGCCACGACGAGGTCGTGCACGGCAAGTGCTCGCTCATCGGCCGCATGCCGGGCGACTGGTGGCGCCAGTTTGCCGGCCTGCGCACGCTGGCTTTCTATCAAATGACACACCCCGGTGCCAAGCTCAACTTTATGGGCAACGAGATCGGCCAGTTTATTGAGTGGCGCTACTACGAGTCCATCCAGTGGTTCCTGACCGAGGAATACGAGACCCATCGTCATCATCAGGCGTTTATCAAGGCGCTCAACCACCTGTACACCGCCGAGCCCGCCCTGTACGAGCGCGGCTACACCGACGACGGCTTTACCTGGATCGACGCGGATAACTCCAAGCAGTCCATCGTGAGCTTTGTGCGCCAGGGCGAGGACGTTGATGACGACCTGGTGATCCTGATCAACTTTGACCCGGCGAGCTACGAGAGCTTCCGCGTGGGCGTACCGCGCGAGGGTGACTGGGAGGTCATCTTCGATTCCGACCGTCCCGAGTTTGGCGGCAGCGGCTATGCCGGCGAGGAGCCCTACACCTGCTCGAGCGAGCCCTATCCCTGGAACGGGCAAATGGACTCCATCGAGATTAAGGTGCCCGGTCTGGCTGGCGTGGTGCTTAAGCGCCGCGGTCCCAGCAGCTATAAGCCGCCCGTGGTCGAGGAGCCCAAGAAGGCGACGCGCAAACGTACGTCCTCGGTGAAGCCCAAGCCCGCAGCTGCTAAGAAGGCTCCGGCTAAGGCGAAGGGCGCCAAGCCCGCTGCCAAGGCTTCGGCCAAGTCCATCACGGCCAAGAAGGCAGCCACCAAAAAGGCTGCTCCCAAGGCTAAGGCAGCAGCTGTTAAGGCTCCTGCCAAGGATGCGTAACAAAGCCGTTACGGCTGTAATTACCCGCCCCGACAGGGCGTAGGATACAAGTCATAACCGTTCCGGGAGAAACATCCCCGGGGGAAAGGAACGTATGAATAAGATCTTCGACAACAAGC
>UMEP01004776.1_pt1 | contig 27663 bp, 20 predicted proteins | sample 1964771 | NCBI WGS metagenome assembly UMEP01 (sample SAMEA4836022, study PRJEB28245) | human gut metagenome | biome: gut microbiome; material: fecal sample | place: Denmark | collected 2008 | reverse complement strand
CACCCAAAAAGTTGCATTTATAAGTTGAACTCAAGATTATTTTTCCAACCCAAAGCTTTGTTTGCGTAACGGATAAGAAAGTTGCAACAATGCAATATGGACCATTTGGTAAGATAGTGTATTCGGATGCATTTATAGAAGAAGTCAACAGTGGAATCATTTACCAACCATCTGTTCTGTGGCTTTATATTATCGGTGTGGTTTTATGCATTTCTATTGTGGGTATTTTACTTCTCAATGTCTGGGTCAAATTGTACTATAGTGTAAATAAATCAGGTATGGTATGGTGCGTGCGTGAAGGAGTAAACATATACGCATTTTCCAATCGTTCGAAAATTAATTTAGTAAATGAAATTTGGAGAATTACTTCATACTTAAGAGGAAAGCGTAAACAGATTATGAAATAGCATTATGATTAAACCAGCAGAATTTATCCATCCAGAAGATGCAGCTGCCCTGCGACAGTTGGAAAGCATTCCGGGATTTCCTACATTGGTGAGGAAGATTCTTTCATTAGGATTTGAGCAGCTGATGTATGGCATGAATATGGCATCGGCCATTCGATTGTCGCCCACACAATTGCCCGATCTATACAATCACTTACCACCTATCTGTGAGAAATTGGGAATCGAAGAACCGGAGTTCTACTTAGAAATGAACCCCTTCCCCAACGCGTATACATTTGGAGACACGAGGATATTCATCACTATGACATCCGGTCTTGTCGAAATGATGAATGGAAAAGAACTAGATACTGTAATTGCGCACGAATGCGGGCATATCCTGTGCCGGCATGTGCTTTACCATACCATAGCCAATTACATCTTGAGCGGTGTGGATGCCTTGGGGGTGCTTGGGGCTTTGACCGTTCCGGTCAAATACGCCATTTTGTATTGGCAGCGCAAAAGCGAATTGTCATGCGACCGTGCAGCCAGCATCGTCACTTCGCCAGATATTGTGGCAAGTGTGATGGCCCGGCTTTCCGGTGGGCCAAAATCAATCACATCAGAAGTAAATATGGAGGAATGGGCGAAACAAGCGGACCTATACGACAGCATTCGGAACGATGGCTTGTGGAATAAAGCCTTGCAGGTTTATGCTATTGCGGCTCAAAGCCATCCATTTAGTGCAGTACGCGTTCGCGAGATTCTCGACTGGGGGAAATCCGCTCAATATCAAAATCTGATGTCCAATCTCAATCAGCAGGCATCGGGCAAAAAATGCCCGCGTTGTGGTAGAAGGGTGGAACCGGCATGGCACTTCTGCAAGCATTGTGGATGTAAACTGTAGGAGCAATGATAATTCGGCAAGAAAGCAAGTATATTTCAAAAAGACATCTGTAACACTTAAAATATAAGACCATGTTTTTCAATGAAAAAGGGATTCTGAACATTGACGAATGGGTTGCCAACAACGATTCGTTCAAGAAAATCATGGAGGACGGCATTGTCACCGATGAAGAAGTAAAGGATCAGTCAGACAAGGTTGTCTCCATGCTCAAAGAGATTGAGGCCAAATACACGGAAGCGCAGTTAGCGGAAATCAAGAATCTGTTGGCCGAAGCCAGCGTGCTTTACGCTGTCTATCAACTTAACGCATTACAAACCATTAATAAGTAAATCATCATGGGAACCTTTAACACGAAAAAGACATTATATGGGGCAGCTTCCCTCATCCCTGTGATGGCATCGCGCATCCAAGGGGAGTTTCAGAATGAAGGCTATGAAGTAAAATCAGATGCCCTGAATAGCGGGGCTTACGATATTTCTGTCACCAAAGGTGGCGTATTCAAAGCCGTACTCGGTATGCGTACAGCACTCCACGTCACGCTTGTTCCACAAGGCAATGATGTAGCTTTTGAAGCCAGCGTCGGCATCTTCGGCCAACAGGCCATCCCCACCGTTATATCAATGTTCTTCTTTTGGCCGGTACTGATCACACAGATTTGGGGGCTTGTCACACAGGCTAAACTGGATGACAAAGCGTTGGAGATTACCGAGAAAGTAATACAAAACTCATCGATTAACAGCCCGGTTTCTACCGAATGTTTCTGCACGAATTGCGGAAATCCCGTGGTTCCGCATGCTAAATTCTGTCCAAAGTGTGGTGCCAAAAATAAGGATGAAGCAAATTGGTTATTGGGGTAATTCCGCCATTGTAGGATAACGAAAAATACCTGGCTATATTCTAATTAGAATTGATGCTTTTCGGTTTTGTTTACCAGTGCTTTGGTACGATTTAATTTTTAGTATACTATGAAATACGATGTATTTATAAGTTACCGTCGCGAAGGAGGTTATGATACCGCAAAACATTTGAATGATTTGTTAGTGCGAGATGGGTATAAAGTAAGTTTTGATATTGATACTTTAAGAAGTGGTGATTTTGATTTGCAGCTCCTCGAAAGAATAGATCAATGTAATGATTTTATTCTAATTGTAGACTCGCACGCTTTTGATCGGACTCTGGACCCTGATTTTGACCCAAAGAATGATTGGCTGAGAAATGAGCTCGCCTATGCACTAAAAAAACAAAAGAACATTATTCCTGTGTTTTTAGCAGGAGTAAAAGGTTTTCCAGAAAACCTTCCGCCAGATATTGCGGATGTGAGGAAAAAGAATGGTCCGAAATACGATAGGTATTATTTTAATGATTTCTACAAGACACTGAAGAAGCGGTTTCTCCATAAAAAATCAAAACTTAAATGTAAGTTTCTTTATCTGTGTTCTGCTTTTGTTATAATTATACTAACAGCCATTAGCCTTATATTGGGTTCTGATAAAAAAGTCACGAATGGACATGTTATTTCGATTGAAAACACTGATAAGAATCAAAACTTGCCTATTGAAAAATTCTGTGGAAGTTTCATTCATACAGATGCCGCGGCACATATAGGAGGGATTAACTCTGTGTATGAACTTGTTTTAGACCCCGTCAACTCCACATGCACATTAGTAGAAGATGGCATTGTAAATATAACGAATAGCAAGGGCTATTGTGGTACGATGATGCAAATGCCAGAATATTGGGATGTCACAAATTTTAGTTTGAATTCAAATGGCAAGATTGCTTTATTGGAAATGATTGGTGGTGACAACAGCATATGTAAAGTATCACTGGCACTTGATGAATATGATAACTTGATAATGTCATACATTAGTGGAAATGAAGCACCTAGTATATTAATGGATAACAATGGGGGATACTCCCGTACCGTCAAATTTACAAAAACGGGGAATTAAATGTCAGGTAAATTTCAATACTAAAATCCTTAAAACAATATCAAGTCAAGATATTAATATTTGAACATATCGTTAAGTAATTGCACTAAATGAACAAATAGAAAATCTCTGCAAAGAGAAAGAGCAAGAATTGCTCAACAAATATTTTGGCAACTTCGTGAGATAGGCTGCCATTGAACGTTCCGAAACCATTGAGGCGTATACAAGAGATTTTGCTTTCGAAGAGAAGCGGAGTATAAAACCGTTCTTGAAGGACTGTGGAAAGAGTATGTTTCAGAAAATCTAAAAGACACCCCTTTTGTATTGGAAGATCAGACTCTGCTAGAACAGATATATGATCGGGATAGAATGTGAAACCATCAATCATGCTATGAGGGCAGGATGGAAATGTCACGGGTAGTGGTGTTAAATAGGAGATGCTGAAGAAGATTATTTCAACATTGAAGATGATATGAATAAAATATTTTGCATCGGAACATTTTGCTTCGATTATCGCGATAACGGATATGAGATAATGGCTGCCAAGGACTACCGTGCAAGGTTGCTTGGCTGCGTTGAGTTATTGCTGTGGCCTAAGGATGCTGGTGGAGTGAAGATAAACGATGCTGTTACATACGTTGGTCCATTCTACTTTGAACAAGAGAACATGAAGGACGTGGATATAATTCGCTGCGAGAAAAGAATGATAGAATCTTGCTCTGATGCAATCTTCTTACTCGACGATGCTGCATGTCAAGGTACTCTCGCGGAGATAATGTATGCTGGTTCATTAGGGAAAACGCTTCATCTGTTTTATGTTCAGCATAATGAAAATGAAGAAACCGAGAGTGACCTTCATACACCTTGCTGGTATCCAATACAATTTTGTCAGATGACGAATAAGCCTGTGTATCTCAATCCTTGTTCAAATGTTGAAAATACTGCAAATAAGATTCAGACCTTTGTAGAATCACTAAAGATGACTGGACGATAAAATAATGTACAAATTACAAAAAACGTTATTCAATTATGAAATCCGAAAAAGTAATTGCACTCTGCAAAGAGAAAGAGCAAGAACTGCTCAACAAGTATTTTGGCAATCTTGTGAGAGAGGCTGCCATTGAGTGTCCTGAAACCATTGGGGCATATACAAAAGATTTGCCTTTGAAGATAGAAGTGGAGTATAAGAAATTTCTTGAAGGACTGTGGAAAGAGTATGCTCCGGAAAATTTGAAAGGCACACCTTTAGTGTTGGAAGAGCAGACGTTACGAAAACTGATGACTGACGATGACTGCGAAGGGATAGATGCTGCATACAAAGATGCCACGGAACGAACCTTGTGGGAACGTATTACGAAAACAAATCACAAGGATGTGACATATTATAAAGGTCTGTTGCTTGAGTACACTCGCGACCTGCTCATGGTAATGCGTGAGGACTTTCTGGAAGAGATCACCGGACATTCTATCGAGAACAAGGCCTTTGAAGATGGACAATGATAGAATCGATAGGGAAAGTGGCTCTTTATAGACGTTGTTATACTTTAATTACAGATTTATGAGTGAACGGAAATACATCCCGCAGCCGATTGACACGAATGATGTCACGCTGCCCAAAGAGTTGGAAGAACTTGTAGAAAAAATGTCGAAAAATGTGCATGAGGTATGGGCTGAAACACGCGTCAAACAGGGGTGGACGTATGGCGAACAGCGTAACGATGAACTAAAAACTCATCCATGCCTGATACCCTATGAAGATTTACCTGAGGCGGAAAAGGAATATGACAGAAATACGTCTGTTAGCACTTTGAAGATGATTCTGAAATTAGGGTTTAGGATAACAAAATGACGTTGTAGGATAGAACAGGTTGCATCGCCTCGAACAAACAAATTGTATTAGTATTCTCCCTTGGCTGGATGGAAAAGCTCCAACAGCCAAGGGATGTTTTCATAAATAACAATAGCGTGATAGATTTTGAATGTACTTCTGCTCTTTATTACAAACGAACGACATGAGTATACAACTTATAATATACGAAGTAAAATGAAAAAATCAATCTCATTCAAACTGTTTTTCACTGTATTATGGAAAGGAATATGCCAGATATTCCGTTTCATCGGGAAATTCTTTGGTTATAAGGAGGGCGGCTCCTATGCCAAGGTATTGTGGAGGGTTTCCGCCACTTGCCTGACTGTCCTGCTGACTCTTTTTACAGGTTGCATTCTCTATGCTTTTACAACCGAAGTGGTAATTCCCAAATGGATTTCCCCCTCATTGAATCCGGAATGGGAAAGCCAACACATCAGCAATCACGTCGTATTTCAGAAAGATTATAGGAGCGGCAAGACACGGGTCTATAACGAAGCCACCGGCAAGACTACCCTCAAGGATGCAAACTGGGTTGTAACCTCAGAGGACCATGACAGTCTGGCCGTATTCGCCAAGGACGGCAAGCGCGGCTATATCAACCGCTTCACCGGAGAAGTCGCAATCCCGGCTGTATATACCAAAGCATGGGTGTTTTCGGAGGGACTTGCCGCCGTAGAAAAAGACGGCGACCTGCTTTTCATAGATCATTCGGGGGATATTATAATAGACAAAGGCTTCGAGGTGCATTGCAGTATGCCTGCTTACGCATTCCATGACGGTTATTGTCTGGTGAAAGATCCGGTCAATGGAAACATCGGGCTGATAGACAGAAAAGGCGAATGGAAATTGCGCCCCGAATACCTTGACATACGCAACCTTGACAGCGTATGGGTAGTAGAGAAGGGCAACGGACAGGAAGCCGTGTATGACAAGAGCCTGAATGTCATACTCCCATTTTCCGATACTGATTATTATACCACGAGTGAGGCCATTGTAGCCACTCTGTCCGACCATTCCGTGTGCAAATACGATTTCCGGGGCAACCTCATTGAACCTTTCTGCATCAATGACGTGGAACAGATGACCTATGAAACGGGGCAACTCCGTTATGAAGAAACCCATGAAGATGAAAACGGTGGCGAATACAGTGGAACGGAGGCACCTGTGAACATCCTTGCCACAGCCAAATGCTTCCGTTACCAAGCGGAATATGGATGGTATGGCCTCATGGCTCCGGACGGCCGAGTGGTAACGCCTCCCTCTTATGAACATATAAGAGCGATTGGAGCGGACTTGTACTTGTGTGGGGATGGGCACGGCAATAGCATCCTGCTTGATGGTAAAGGGAACAAAATCCGATGAAAGATGACAGGAATCTTTCATATAAATACTGATGCAGGAATAATGCCGTAATGAGATAAATCCGTTAAATTCGCAAACAGGTTAAACAAAGGTTCAAAAGTCATGGAACTACTCGGGCATTTTAGAAAGCATAAAGCAGCTTTGCCAGCGGACTGGCGGGAGCGCATTACCCCGGATTTCGTCTCCACCCTTCATGACAACGAAATCTTCGTGTTCGGATGCCGTAATTCCGGCAGGCACTTTGACGGCGCATCGGCTTTCGCACTGGAACATTTCGGAGCGGTATTCGGGCAGCGGGAAGGAGCGCAAGGGCAATCTTATGCCATCCCCACAATCGGTGGTACCATCGGGTTGAAAGCGATAAGAGAATCTGTCATGAGGTTCACGGAATATGCAGCCGCCCATCCGGAACTGCGTTTCCTTGTGACGGCGATTGGCTGTGGCGGAGGCGGATGGTATCCTTCGCAGATTGCCCCGATGTTCCGCAAGGCGGCATTGCTGCCGAATGTATGGCTTCCGCAGGATTTCTGGGATTTCCTTTATGCGTAATAAAAGCGTGAAGCTGAACAGAACTCAAACAGCACAATACACAAAAAGAGAATCATGGCAAAGATATGTTTCCCACATCATACAAGAGGGCATTTCGACTCCTTGGACGAAGCCGTTGCCTGTTTGAAAAAAAGCAGGTCCGGCTGGCGTGATTATCTCCTGGACAAGATCGTGCAATACAATATCTGTTACCGCGACCACTTGCGGGCTTACGGTATAACGTCGCTCATATCAAAATTGGCCGAAGAAGCCACCTCCCTTGACGACAAATCGTTCGGACATTTACGTCAATGGTGGAGCAGGATAGGACACATTGCAGCTTATGACATACAATGCTATGGCATCGGTGATAGGATTACCGTGTGCGGGCATACTTTCAACGGACTGGAAGACATACGTGCCCACTGTGAAATCATCGGCAAGGAATGCTTCACGGGATTTGAATGTTTCACGCCAAAAGACTTTGAAGTTTACGACAACGTCCATATTGGCGAAATCTACGAAAGCTATCCCATATTCGACAGTTCAGATTTGTGTGATGATCGTACGTTCCAGAACTACATCTTCCGCAAGAGACCTGTTACGGAAACGGATATGAAAAATGCTTTCGAAATCCCGCATGGAATAAATTGCTGCATGGTGCATGAAAATATACCCGAACACTTGTTGCCTGTCCTTTATTACGAGGGAGACGGGGGCTATATGTTGCTGGCAACCAAGAAGGAGCAATCGTGTCTTACTTAAATGAGAAATCGTGCCGACGTCACAAAAGGAAATGTCGTGCGGCAAGACTGAATGGGGGATGTGATTGCAAGAGATGAGTTGCTGTTGTAGTATTAATCAAAAGGCTGTCACTTCGTTGTGCCCACATTGCTCCGCTCCCATTCTTCTTTTGTCATCCTCATGAAATGTTCCGTCCGGACATCTCCCAGCGGAGAGGTTTTGCCCCCTTCCGTATGATGGAAACGGAAGCCGCATTTGTCCATCACCCGGCGGGAGTTCGTGTTTCCTTCATAATACCCGCACCATACGGCAGCCATTCCCAAATCCTCAAAACACCGCCGCAGCAGACAGCGGACGGCCTCGGGGATCAAGCCTCGCCCCCAATACGGCTTTCCTATCCAGTAGCCTATCTCAGCCTCATCAGCCTGCATTTCGGCACTATGCAAGCCGTCGCCGAACATGACGCCTATGCTTCCGACCGGCTCGCCGGTCTCTTTCAAGACTACGGCGTAAGTCTCGGGAGCGGCGAAGACGGTGCGGATTATGTTCAAGCTATCCTCCACGGAAACATGAGGCGGCCAGCCCGCGACAGGCCCGATTGCCGGATCACGGGCATACCTGTACAAGGACTTGGCATCGGATTCCTGCCATGGCCGCAATATGAGCCGGTCGGTGACTATTCCTCTGTCCATTGCCGATGTGCCGGCATTTTCCCCTCCGTGCCTGCCAGCCGGAGGCGTGCTGCTGCTTTGACATAATTGCTGTTCCATATACGTCGTCCTGTTCAATGCCTATCTGTCCCTTCACAGGCAGTTATAAAATGCGGGGAGGGGGAACTGCAATGCTGCCACTACGAAGCCGGAGGCCACAGGAAGTCTCCCACACAGGCAGGATAGCGGCGGCCCGCCGTCTGGGCGCGAGCACCACCGCTCCGCCGCTCTGGATAAGTCCTGGAATTCCTTGGCTTCCGGCTCAGAGACAAGCACGGCGCTCCCTTTCTCTAAAATGTGTCTTGGAAGGAGTTGCCTCAATCCGCTTACAAAGATACGCAATTATCGGAAACGCCATCCAGGTCCTGACTAAGATCTTCTTTGACCTTAGGATGGAGTTCGGCGTATTTTTTTAAGCATGCGCCTTGCTGAAAACGCATGAAACATGCTTAGATGCTTAGATGAAGGCCTTTTTTTCTCCTTTGTTTTGTCCGCTCAACCGGAATATATAAATTTGCAGTGTCTGACAGATGTGTCAAACTGATATATCAGACAGGCGTGACTACATAATCGTTGCTCCATTTGTAAAAGTGATTACTATGGTACGGATTGGTATTGATGTCGGCTCAACAACAGCCAAGCTGGTTGTGATAGGGACCGCCGGCGAAATGTTGTTTTCAAGATACACACGGCATAATGCGAAGGCAAAAGAAGTGGTGTGCGGCATGCTGCATGAGGCGGAGTCATCGCTGGGCGATGTCGAGGCCCGCGTGAAAGTGACGGGCTCGGTGGGCATGGGCCTTTCCGAACTGACAGGCATCCCGTTTGTCCAGGAAGTTGTGGCAGCCTCCAAGGCGGTGCAGGCGAATTATCCGCAGGTACGCTCCATGATAGACATTGGCGGAGAGGACGCCAAAGTGGTATTCTTTGAAAATGCGGAAGCGAAAGACCTCCGCATGAATGGGAACTGTGCCGGAGGGACAGGCGCATTCATAGACCAAATGGCGGTTATCCTTGGCGTGGATGTGGAAGACATGAATGAGCTGGCGCAAAACGCCTGCCGGATTTATCCCATCGCTTCCCGCTGCGGCGTATTCTGCAAGACGGACATACAAAACCTGATAGCCAAGAACGTGTCCAAGCAGGACATTGCCGCCTCTATCTTTCATGCCGTGGCCGTGCAGACCGTGGTCACGCTCGCCCATGGATGCGACATCGGAGCCCCCGTATTGTTCTGCGGCGGACCGCTGACGTTCATCCCCGCCTTGCGCAAGGCATTTACAGACTACCTTCACCTTGCCGGCAAGGATGTGATATTGCCGGACAGCGGCACGCTGTTGCCCGCAATCGGCACGGCGCTGGACATTGCCGACAGCGACAGCACGTACAGGATTTCAGACATCATCGGACGGATCGGGAAGAATGCCCCAAAGCCGGGAATGAAAGCTTCCGCCCTGCGCCCCATATTCTCTTCTTGCGAAGAATACAAGGCGTGGAAAGAACGCATAGCGAAAAAGCAGCTGCCCAGGGCCCGCTTCAAGAAAGGGAAGCAAGAGGTTTTCCTGGGCATAGACTCCGGCTCGACCACCACTAAGATCGTCGTGACCGACACGGACAACCGCCTGCTATTTTGCCATTACGACGTAAATGGCGGAAATCCCGTGCAGGCTGTGGAGAAAGGATTGCTCAGACTCAAAGACGAGTGCACGGCATGCGGCGCGGAACTGGACATTGCCGGTTCATGCTCGACCGGATACGGCGAAGACCTGATAAAGGCTGCGTTCCAGCTCAATGCCGGCATCGTCGAGACCATCGCCCACTACGTGGCGGCTTCGCATATCGACAAGGATGTCTCCTTCATTCTCGACATCGGCGGGCAGGACATGAAAGCCATCTTCGTAAACGAGGGCATCATCAACCGCATGGAGATAAACGAAGCCTGCTCTTCGGGATGCGGTTCCTTCATCGAAACATTTGCCAAAACACTCGGCTACACCGTGCAGGATTTTGCACATGAGGCGTGCCTTTCGACCGCCCCGTGCGATTTGGGGACACGCTGCACCGTGTTCATGAACTCCAAGGTGAAACAGGTGTTGCGCGAAGGCGCGACAGTGAGCGACATTGCCGCAGGGCTGGCCTATTCCGTGGTGAAGAACTGCCTCTACAAGGTGCTGAAACTGAAAAACGTGTCGGAACTGGGAAAGCACATCGTCGTGCAAGGGGGCACGATGCGGGGCGACGCCGTGGTGCGCGCCCTTGAACGGCTGACCGGAGCCGAAGTGTCCCGTTGCGATGTGCCGGAACTGATGGGCGCCTACGGCTGCGCCTTGTATGCAGGCAGACACCCCCATGCTGCCGTGACATTGGACGGCATACTGGCAAAGATGCAGTACTCGACGAAGCTGCTGCACTGCAAGGGGTGTGACAACCGGTGCCTGGTGTCGCGCTACGACTTCGCCAGCGGGAAGCGCTATTACAGCGGCAACCGCTGCGAAAGGGTGTTTACCAACGGCGAGGGGGGCAAACGCGCCGCAAACGTATACGAACAGAAGAACCGCCTGCTTTTCGGCAGGGCCGAAAAGACCGTGCCTGCCCCCAGACTGACCGTCGGTTTGCCAAGATGCCTGAATATGTACGAGGATTTCCCCTTCTGGCACACACTGCTGACAGCGTGCGGCTTCCAGGTCGTCCTTTCCGAAGTGTCGGACTTCGGACACTATGAAAGCTGCGCCCGGATGGTCATGTCCGACAACATCTGCTTCCCGGCGAAGCTGGTACACAGCCATATACAAGACCTGATAGAGAAAAAAGTCGACCGCATCTTCATGCCCTTTGTCATATTCGGACGGAAAGGAAGGGAAGAGCAGAACAGCTACAACTGCCCCATCGTCACCGGCTATTCCGAAGTGATAAAGAGCGTACAGGGCCACAGCGTGCCGGTCGACGCGCCAGCCATCTCGTTCAAAGACAGGACACTGCTCCACCGCCAGTGCCGTACGTACTTGAAGGGCCTCGGCGTCCGTGAGTCCGTGATAACCAAAGCGCTCGCCAAAGCCGAAACCGAATTTGCGGACTACGTGAGCGAGCTCACCGCATACAACCGGGAGACGCTGGCGAAGGCTGCTGAGGCCGGACGCTTCGTCATCCTTCTTGCCGGACGCCCTTACCACGCCGACCCCCTGATACAGCACAAGATTGCCGACATGATCGCCGACATGGGCATCGACGTAATCACCGACGACATCGTGCGCAAAGAGGAGGCGGACATGCCCGACGCGCATTTTCTGGCGCAATGGACATTTCCCAACCGCATATTGAAGGCGGCGCAGTGGTGCGCCGCACAAGGCGGCCGCGTCCAGTTCGTGCAACTGACCTCCTTCGGCTGCGGACCGGACGCGTTCCTCACGGACGAGGTGCGCGACCTGCTGATGCGCAACGGGGAAAGCTACACCCTGCTGAAGCTCGACGACATCAACAACGTCGGTTCGATGAAGCTCCGGGTGCGCTCCCTCGTAGAAAGCCTGAGACTGAAAAACGAGCGGCGCGGAAAGAATGAGGGCGCGGCCGAAAGGCCCTTCGTGACCACAGCGGACTACGACCGGAGCATGCAGGGGAAGAAAATACTTGTCCCCTTTTTCACGCCGTTCATCTCGCCGCTTATCCCGGCCATTATGCGCGTGGCCGGCTATGACGTCGAGACCCTGCCCGTCAGCGACGCCGAGTCGTGCGAGTGGGGGCTGAGGTATGCCAACAACGAAGTCTGCTACCCCGCCACACTCATCGTGGGCGACATCATCAAGGCGTTTCGGAGCGGCAAGCACGACCCGCAGCAAACCGTCGTGGCGATGGTGCAGACCGGAGGCCAGTGCCGGGCGAGCAATTACCTCGCACTGATAAGGAAAGCCCTGGCCGACGCCGGCTACACCGACACGCCGGTCATCTCGCTCACATTCGGAACAGGCATCGACAACGGACAGGCGCACTTCCGCATCAACTGGGCGAGCATACTCCCCGTCGCCCTGCGCGCCATTCTTTTCAGCGACTGCATCTCGAAGTTCTACCATGCCGCCCGGGTGCGCGAGAAAGAGCCGGGACAGGCGGCACGGCTGAGAGACACATACCTGCACATAGCCGGAAGCCTCATCGCAGAAGGAGGTTCGGACGCGCTCTATGACTATCTGGGACAGGCAGCCAGCCGATTTGACAGCATCTGCCGCGACATCGACTGCCCCCGGGTGGGCGTTGTGGGCGAAATCTTCTTGAAGTTCAATCCGTTCGCCCATAAGAACGTGACGGAATGGCTGGCCGAGAGGGGCGTGGAGACGGTGCCCACCGTGCTGACCGACTTCTTCATGCAGGCGTTCGTGAACAGGGAAGTGCGCGTGGAAAGCCACATCGCGCGCCACACCTTCCCGAAGTCCCTGTACAGGCTGGGCTACCGCGTCGTGTGGAAACAGATTGAGAAAGTGAACGGCATAGCCGGACGTTTCCGCTACTTCACCCCGTTCAAGGACATTTTCGCCGAGGCGGAAGAGGCGCGGAAGGTCATCTCGCTCAATGCCCAGTTCGGCGAGGGGTGGCTGCTTCCGGCCGACATCATGGCCTATGCCCGTCAGGGCGTCAACAACGTGGTCAGCCTCCAGCCCTTCGGCTGCATCGCCAACCATATCGTGTCGAAAGGCATCGAAAAGCGCATCAAGGCTTTGCTGCCGCAGATGAACATCCTCTCGCTCGACTTCGACAGCGGCGTGAGCGATGTCAATATCGCCAACCGCCTGCTGCTCTTCGTCGACAGCCTGTGCGCACAAAGGCACGCTGAGCCGCGCGCGGCCATCTGAGGGAAAGGGCATTGCACGAATAAGGAACACTAAAATAAAACAAACACAGTCATGACAGACAAGAACAACGTGAAGACCACCGGAAACACCGACATGGAGTCCCGGATACTCGAAGCGGCCAAGGCCGTCTTCATGGAGAAAGGCTTTGCGGAAACCAGCATGGGGGACATCGCCGCCCGCGCAGGCATCAACCGCCCCAGCCTGCACTACTACTTCCGAACGAAGGACAGGATATTCCAAGCCGTGTTCGGAATGATCATCCAAAAGGTAGTGCCGAAAGTCGAGCGGTTCATCACGGCACAAGACGTCCCCCTGTCCGAACGTGTGGCAAGCCTGGTCGACGTCTATTACGAGACGTTCAGGAACAATCCGACGCTGCCGCTTTTCATAGCCAGGGAGCTGAACCGCGACGTGGACCACATCATTGAGACCATTCACGACACCCCCATGCGCGTGACCCTCATGAAAATAGTGTCAAGCCTGCGCGCGGAGATGGCAGCAGGCAAACTGAACACGGTGCCGCTGCACGTACTGTTCTACACTTTCTACGGGGCGATGGCGTTCCCCTTCCTGACGAAGAACCTCTACGAGCGCCTTTCGACGCAAGAAGAAGGCACGTTCGACGAAATGTGGGAACAATGGAAAACGTATGTCGTCCGGCAAATGGACAATTTGCTCCGCGTAAAGTAAACGGAGACCGGTCCTGAACCGGATACTATTTATTAACTTTGCGCCTGACCGTCTGTTCCATGGTGCCATGAGAAAGAAAGAAGAGAAGAATGCCATCATTGAGATAACCGAGCACCACATGGAGGACTGCGTAATAATCGGTACGCACACCCCACCGGCGGAGGGTCGCGTGTCCGAACGGGTCGTCAAACGAATCCCACGCAGAACCGATATAGCAAGAGCCGACGCCCAAAGAGGTAGCGGCCAACAGCATATTTTCGGCAGCCACGCAAGCATCGCTTTCCGCATAAAGGAACTTCCTGGGGGCAAAGAGCGTAATCACCGTCGGAGCGTCATAAAAAGCGTTTTTAATCGACGCGTCATCGGCAATGCTCGGTTGCTCCTTTGACACATAGACATCAGCCGTGGACATCCTGCCGTGAAAATGGGCCTTCTTGATGCGGCCCAACTTCTCATTCGTGTCCTTGTCCTGCGACACCACAAAGATGACTCCTTGGCGGCCGCCGGCACTGGGAGCATACAATCCGGCCTGCAGGATGGTAGCAAGTTCTTCCTCACTGATCTGCTCTTGCCTGAACCGACGGATACTGCGCCGTTTCAGCATATTATCTATCACTGCGTTACGTATCATACGTCTTTGATTTTAATTGTTCAGATTTGTTTCCAACATTGCGGGTCGGGAGCATACATACTACCGTAATAACCATACGCCACTGCCGGACATCCGCGGCAAAAGCGCAGCAGCTCACATCTACTGCATTTCTCGAACTCCTCATACTTGCGATAAGCGTCCATCTTTTCGCCTACGAAGAGGTCGTACAAGTCGTCCCTCAGTGCGTTGCCGACCTTGCTCTCCATGCGTCGACAGGCATATACCGCTCCGTCAGACAGGATGGTAAGATGGCAGTTCCCACAGTTGCAACCGTCATACACCGTATCGTCGCCCGGATAGTCCGCCGGATTGAACAAGCCTTTTTCATACTTGAACAAAGTCCACAGGTGGTCTTTCAGGTTGAACCAAGTTGGCCCGCCCTTGTAACGCTCGAATCTCTCCCAACATTGTTCCAACATCCATTTGTACGCCTCGGGCGAGCAACAAGCATCTTTGCTATCTGCGTCGGGGCAATAACGGGCAAAGGCAAAAACATCGGCTTTGTGCTTCACCACGACATCAATAAGCTCCGGCATTTCCCGATAATTCCACTTCGAAACAGTTGCCATTATTGCCACGGTCATACCTGCCCGCTGCAAGCAGGGGATTGCCTCAATCGTTTCCCTGAAAGAGCCCGGACGGCGTATGCGGTCATGTGTCACTTCCAGTCCGTCCAATGAAAGCTGATATTTACGGCATCCATATTCCGACAGTCGCCTGCAGACGTCATCGTCCAAATGGAACGGATTGCCCAGGATGGCAAACGGTATTTGTCCGGCTCTCAATTTTTCCGCCAAGCTCCAAAACCCCGGATGCAGGATGGGGTCGCCACCTGTTATGTAAAGATACGGAGTCCGACGGGCTTTCCTACCAAATTCCTTGATATTGGCTAAAACGGTGTCCATATCGTCCCCGTCCATCTGTCTGAATCCGGCATGGCTGCCCAAGGCATAGATGTAACAGTGTTTACAGCGCTGGTCGCACGCCTCCGTGATATGCCATTGAAATGCGAAATACTCCATAAGCCCTCTCCTCTTTTCAAAAGTTCCTGCCGGATATGGTATGCGGCAGGAACTTTCTCACTGAAATACGATGGCCATCATCGTTTGTCGCCTGCACCACAGGCGCTGCCGCATGCCGTCGGCTTTTCTTCCGGTTTGTCGCCTGCACCGCAGGCGCTGCCGCATGCTGTCGGTTTTTCTTCCGGTTTGTCGCCTGCGCCGCAGGCACTGCCACATGCACTCGCGGCATTCAACTGTTTGAAAAAACGATTCTTTAACATAATCATTGCGTTTGAAGGTTGTATGGCTAACTTGCTGATTCTTCTTTCGACTACAAAATTAGACCATTTATTCCTGACAGACAAGAAGTTATATTTTTGTCAGATAGTAACCTTTTTCTCGCTTTTACTGATTGACAAAGGATTGCCCACACAAAAAACTGCCCAAATTTGCATACTCCAAATCTTTGACCCACCTTTGCAGCGCAATTACGGAAAAAAGCGTTTTGTAATCCTCATCGGAGGGCAGATAAAATATGCCGGACAAGATGACTGGGTAAAACCAATCACCTTGTCCGGCCATCTTATATGGCAGCCGGCCGCCGTCAAGACGCCCACAGGCATAGACCTGCGTGACCTCTACGCCGCGCCACCCGCTGTGAATCAAAACAAGGACTGCGACGGACCGCATGAACAAAAAAGCCTTGCGCGGAAATGCGCAAGGCGGTGTGTGGTGACCCCGTTGGGATTCAAACCCAAGACCTTCAGAACCGGAATCTGACGCTCTATTCAGCTAAGCTACGGGGCCGTGCTTACGAGGTGCAAAGTTAAGCATTCCCGCCGACATGACCGCACGGCCGTCCGTTTTTTTTCGCACGCCCCTGACATGCATACCGGCCAGCGCCGCACACACCACGCGAAGACCATGCAAGGAGCGCCCCTCGAAGACGAAAACACAGTCCCGCCCGTGGCGCGGAAACCACCAGTCTCTCCCCCGCAGAGGGAAATACGCCATTACACAAAAATACTGCCTATCGGTCGGAAACGGACAGCAAGTGGTCGATAGCAGGAATCATGCGGCGACAGCACACAACGTCAGCGACAGAAATTCGCGATGCGAAAGGAAGAGGTTCTCGGCAGAAAACCTTATATTTGCCCTATGCGCACCAAGAAGCCTGCGCAGGTCCGACCGCCACGGCTGATGCATGGCGCGCCGCCCACTAACACCTCAATGCAATGAAACACACAACATTCTTCCCCAGGCGCCTTGCCCCCGCGCTCATGGCCGGCGTCCTGCTCTGGCTGACCACATCGCCGGCCCGCTCCCAAGTGACCTACGAAACATTCGTCTACACCAGCGACGCCCTGAGCAGCGAAATCCAAGCCCTCAGCGCCGACCGCGCATCGGAGCGCGGGGGGTACATGGGTAGCCTGGCCGACGCTTGGAAAGGTGCGGCAAAAGGCATCGCCTCGGGCTACGTCACGAGCTTCATCGACCTCGGCGTCAACGCCATAGGCGCCCTCGTTACGCGCCCCTCACGCCTGAAACAGGAGTGGGAGGACGCCGTCAAGACTGAAAACACCTTCGAGACACACTTCGGCACGGTAAGCGAACTCAACGACTTCTATTCCGTCCCTTCGTTCGACGGCGCCATGGACCCCAAGGGGATGCGCTTCAACGGTATCGGTTGCTTACGCCGCGACGAGCAAGGCGACACGGTGTTCTACCTCTCATGCCATGTCGACCCCTCGAAGCTCTACCGCATCGTTGACCACTCGAAGTTCGAACTCATCCTCGACACACTCATCCTCTGTCCCTCACGCTCCAACCTGCCCAATACCGCCTTGCCCCTACCTTTCTACTTCCGTGAGCGCGGCAACTACCGTCTCGGCCTGACCATGCGCATCACCTCGTCATGGATTAACGAGCTCACCCTCTTACAAAAAGACCAAGAACTGGGCTGTTTCACGCTTGACGTGCCAGTCGACTCGGCCGGAGTCGACGCCTCGGGGCGCTACCACTACGTGCGCGGCCTCACGCCGGGTGCGCCGTTGACCATCCGCGGCGAGAGTTTCATAGTCCCTCGCTCGTTCATGGGCTATCGTGACGAGGCCGACCAATACCGCAACAGCTGGGGGACGGGACAATATAAACTGACCGTCACGCTCAAAGAGACCTGCGACATCACTGACGCCTATCGCGACAACTGGCGTGCCGACCGCAAGCGGCGCAAACGCCTCACGCCGAAGAAAGGATGGCTCAATGCTGCCTGGCAAGTGGTCGAATCGCAACGCTGGGACGAACTCTCAAAACAGTGGATCATCACCACGCTCAGTGCTCCGGCCGACCTCATCACCGACGACCTCATAGAAAAACTCCACCTCGCCCCCGCCGCAGCCTCCACGCCCGCCGGCGGTATGATACCCGGCCCCACACGAACAAATTGAGCCATGATCCGACACCCAGCCCTACGCCTCTTGACTGCCATTTTCCTGCTCATGACAGCCCTGCCCGCAACAGGACGGATGGCGGAAAGCGGCATCGAAAAGACCGGCAAACCTACCGTCGAAACAACCGCACGACCACATGCAACCACGACAGCCGACGACAACGCACGCAAGGGCGCCGTGACTGACATCGTGGCCCACATGCGCTGGGCTGCCGCCCATGTCGACACCACCTTTACGGACGAGGCCAGCCTGCTGCGCGCGGCCGCCGATGCCGCCGCAAGTCTTTCGAACGAGCCCGCTTATGCCGCCATCCTACGCCAAGCCGGCGCCATCGTCCCCGGGCTGGCAGACTATGCCGCTTTCCGACTCTCGAAGCAACTCGACACCGCCGACAGACGCCGCCTCAGCGCCCTCGATGCCCTTGCCACCGCTGCCCACAGCCGCCTTCCCGACCGCCCCGACGCAGAAGCCCGCGCCCGCTATTGTGAAGCCGTGGTCGCAGCAGCATCGGACACAGCCCGTGCCTGGCGTTCCATCGGCTCGGCCTGCCGGCTGCTCAGTAAGGAAGCGCCCGACGTCCCCGACAGCATATACAGGACCGACCGCTTGCTCTATGGCACACTCCAAGCCATCTTCATGTACGAATTTATCGAAGGTGACAATCCGTTGCGCTACGCCGGTCTGCGCCGCCTCGAACGCGATGTCCTCCACGCCTGCGTCGCCCAGCCCGCCTCGGCCGACAAGGCTGCCCTTTTCCACTATCTGTTCATTCTGCGCAACAGTGCCTCTTATGAACGTGAGGCTACCGAAGCCGACACCGAGGTTTTCCCCTCGGGCCGGCCATACGAACTGCCGGACAGCGTGTCTACTGAAGATTGGCACACGGGTGTCTGGTACCTCGACGCAGCCTATGCCACAGCTTCGGCGGCGATGGGATACAGCCATCCCGACGCCCTCACCATGCGCATGGCTACCCTCAACGCCGAATCAGCCGACTTCAACCGCCTCTTCACCTACGCCTTGGCTTACTGGCCGCTGGGGACGCCACAGGCAGGAGAAGTGAAAATCACACAATGGCTCCGCCGCCTTATGGCCGGCCTGACCAACGAGGACACCCGCATGGCCCCCCTGCTGCTCAACCACTACCGCACTTTCTACGGCACGGACAGCCCTGCCTATGCCGACGCCCTTAACAACCTTGTCTCAATCCTTATGATGGAAGAGGCCGCCACGGGCACGCCGGGTCGTGGTTCGCAATTCGCCCGGGAATGCCTGCGGCTCAGCCAAAGCCGCGACACAGCCGACGACAAACACCTAACCGTCTGTGACGGTCTCCTGACCTTCTCTTCTCTGACCGACGCTAAGATATTCAGCGAGGTGACCGACGAACTCTCGCGTAGCCTCGCCGTCCCGGCGGCCCGTCCCAGTTGGACTCGCGTCCGCGTGATCCAAGCCCTTGCCACACGTTATGCCCAGAATGCCGAACACGAGAAAGCCATCCACACACAGCGCTGCGCCACCGCCGAGGCCGCCCGTCTGCCCGGCACTATCGGCCGCCGATATGAAGCGGAGGCCTGCTACGAACTGGCCTCCCTCTACGAAAGCAGTGGAAGTCCGGCCGACAGCACCGCTGCCGACAGCTGCTGGAAGCAGACAATCGCAGCCTACGAAGAAGCCGGTCTCAGAAGTTTCATGCCCGTTATGCGCCGCGCCACGAATCTGGCAAACACCGGACATTCCGACGAAGCTGCCGCCATCGTCAAACGCCTGCTGCGCCGCGAACGGCGGTCGATGCGCCCAGCCTTCACAGCCTGCGCCGAACTTTTCCTTGGCCGTCTTCGCCTCCTCGAAGGCAACGACGGGCGCAGCACGCGTCGCCTTTTCGAAAAAGCAGCACCCTCTTTCCTGGCCGACACGGCAGCCCTGCCTTCGGTGGCAGTCTACGGTTACGTCTATCTCAGCGCATGGCATCTGTACGAAGACCGCCCCGACAGTGCCGCCCACTACCTCAGCCTCGGCCTTGAACACGCCTGGCACACGACTGACGCTGCCGTCGGACTCCCCATCAGCTTCGTCTCCGAACTCTTCACGCTCTATATGCTCCAAGGCGACGATCACAAGGCCGAAGCGCTCAACGAACAGCTCATCGCCTACATAGAGAAGCACAATTTGTGCTACTCAACCGCCTATCTCGACTGCCTGTGGAACCGTTACTTGATCACGCAGCAGCGCACGCCGGGCGACTTTCTCAAACTCTTCGACACATGCAACGAACAAATAAAACCGACCATGCAGGTCTACATCCGCAGCCACCAGAACAACGAAATCAAATACACCTACCTGCTGCGCCTCTTTTGCAACCTCATGTCGACAGGCATCCAAATCTACAAACTCGACATTCCTAACCAACAGGCCGATACAACTGCGCAGGCCACGCTCCGCCGCACACTCACAAACTTCGCCCCTACCCTAATCGACCTCGAAACGGGCTATCCCGCTTTCATCCAAGAGGCAGACTACCGCCTCCTGTCCGACTATCAGAAACTCATCCAGACTTTGGCTGACTATTACACTTTCATCGATCCCGATACCGCCCGCATGGCACACTACTACCGGCTCGTGGCCGAAGCCAAAACAGCCAGTGGCATGCCATGGGAGGCAGCCCGCACCATGACTAACTTCCACGTGCTGAATGGTGACTTCGACAAGGCCTTGCCATATAACACCCAAGTCTACGAGCAGCTCAACCATTACGCCCCCTTCGCCCGGATGCAGATCTGCCGCTGGCAGTCGGAATTGTGCTACGTGGCCCAGCGCGACGAAGAGGCCGCACGTGCCGCCTGCGATTATGCCGACGAAATCCGGCGTTACGTCCTCGCCAACTTCGACTACCTCTCATCGGACGAACGCTCCCGTTTCCTCTCTGACCACAGCGTAAGCGGCCTCATGGTGGGCTGGCTCCTGCCCCGACAGCCAAAACGCCTGTCTGGCCCGGCCTATGACGCCGCTCTTTTCGACAAGGGGCTCCTGCTCCACTCCTGGGAACGTGTACGACGCTCCATCTTCAACTCCGGCGACGCCGGCCTCATCGCCCGGCTCGACACCCTCTCGACCCTGACTGAAGCCCTGCGCCGCGTGGATGTTGCCGGCGGTGGCACAGAGAGCACCACCCGCATGTTCGAACTGAACCAACGAATCCAGGACATCGAGAAGGAGCTCGCCCGGCAAACCGCACAATTCCGCACCGACACAATGCGCACCACCACGTGGCAGCAGGTACGCGACGGGCTCCTCCCCAGCGACGCCGCCGTCGAATTCGTCGCCACCGACACCGCATTGGCAGCCCTCATCATACGCCCAGGCATGGAGCGTCCGGCCGTCGTCACGCTCGACAGTGCCAACCGTGTGGCCTCCCTCCTCTCCGCCGCCGACCGGTTGCCTGCCGACACACGCGCCCGGCGCCTATACACCTACGGGAGCTCGCTCCTGTACGACCTCGTCTGGCGGCCACTCGTGCCCCATCTGAGGGGTGCACGCCGCGTCTACTACTCGCCCACAGGCGTGCTCCACCGCGTGGCTTTCGCGGCCCTTCCCATCAGCCCCGACAGCTGCCTGACCGACCGCCACGAGCTCCACTTAGTTTCTACCACGGCCGAAGTGCTCCGCCCACACCGCAATCCCCCCATCCGCACCGCCGCCCTCTTCGGCGGAATCCATTACAGCCCCGACCAGGGTGTCACCGCCACAACGCCCGACACCTCCAAGCAGCGCGCCGCCATCGAAGAAACGTTCAACTACCTCGAAGAAACGCGCCGTGAGACCGACGCCATCGCCCGCGACCTTGCCCAAGCCAACGTCAGTCTGAAACACTTCACAGGAGACAACGCCACGGAAGCCGCCTTTTACCAGCTCGACGGAACCAACACAGACATTATCCACCTCGCCACCCACGGTTTCTACATCGATGCCCGCAACGCCGGCACTAACGCTTTCCTGCGCAACCACTCCGGCGGACTGGCCTCATCCATGCAGCGCACCGGCCTCGCCTTCGCCGGAGCCAATGCCACTTGGGAAGGCGTCTTGCGCCCCGACAGCGACGACGGCATTCTCACCGCAGGCGAGCTCTCTCTGCTCGACCTCAGCGGCACCGACCTCGTCGTCCTCTCGGCTTGCGAGACAGCCCTCGGCGACTACAACACCGAGGGCGTCTGGGGATTGCAGCGAGGATTCAAGGAAGCCGGAGCCCGCTCACTCCTGCTCTCGCTTTGGAACGTCAGCGACGCCGCAACCGCCACGCTCATGCAAGACTTCTACCGACGTTGGCTCGGCGGGACACCAAAAGGGAAAGCCTTTCGCCAGGCTGTCGATGCCCTTCGGCGTACACATCCCAATCCGTTCTATTGGGCAGCTTTCGTCATGCTCGATGCCGACGACTGATCCATAACCTTTACGACCGCCATGCCCCTACATCCCATATTCCGCTACATAGCCGCAGCCCTTTTCCTCGTTACGGCCACACTGGTCACCCACACGCACGCAACGGTTGCAGCCACAGGACGGCTGGCCGGAAGAACTACCGAAGCGACCGTGCCAGCCATACCACCGGGCCTCCATGCGACCGAAGCGACGGAGGACACAAACGCCAACGCAAACCTCCTAATCGACGCCGTCGACGCCATCGGATCGCTCGCCCGCGACACGGCCACTGTCGGCCGCATCCGCGCCGCCGCCCGTCTTGTGACCGAGCTCGACGCCTACGCTGCCCTGCGCGCCTCGGGACGACTCGACCGCGCCGACAGCCTGCGCCTCGCCGCCCTCCGGGCCTGCGCCGAGGTGGCCCACAAGCGCCTCGCTGCCCATCCCGAAGCCGAGGCACGTGCACTCTATCAGCTGGCCACGGCACAGGCGGAACTGTCAGACACAGCCAGCCTCGCCACCATCGAGAAAGCCGTCCGCACCGCCCGACGCGCCGGAGACGTCGGCCACGGGGGCGAAGCCGACGAGGCGTTGTTGCTGTACCAGTTGACGAGGCTCTACATCCTTAACCGTCTCGTCGAGGGTGAAAACCCGCTGCGCTTCGCCGAAATCCTCTCGCTTGAAAAGCGCGCCCTCACGCTCGCCGCCAAGCGCCCGGCCAGCCTCGACCGCGCCGAGACCTTCCAGCTCCTCGCCCAGCTGAAAAGCTACACCGGCTTCCCCGACGAACTCGGCCAAGCCTCCGACAGCCTCGGCATGGCCGACCTTGCCGCCCCGGTAGCCCCTTACGAGACGGACCCGGCCTCGGGCCAGTGGACAAACGCCCTCCACTATTACCGCGAGAGCGCCGCCCTCTACCGCTGCCTGCTCGGCAGCAGCCACCCCGGCACGGTCTACCCGTGGATGAACCACCTGTTCAGCCTTGTCGGCACGGCCGACGGGGCGTGGATAACTGCTTCGGCCGACAGCGCCGTCGCCGTGATGGAGGCGGCCTGCCCCGTGGGGCACCCCGAGGTGGAGAGCGTCAAGGCCTTCCGCGACCGCATCGCCGCGCTCTGCGGCCAGCCGTTGCGCCACACCTCCGCTTACGCCACAGGGCTCAGTCGCTACCGCATCTACTACGGCCGTGCGAGCCGTCCCTACCTCTCCCAGCTGGCCATGGTGGCCGGAAACCTGCAAATCGTTGCCGCGAACGGCCCCCTGCCCCAGGCTTTCATCGAGATGGAGGAAGAGTATGCCGACGCCGCCCGCCAAGTGTATGCAGACGAACCCGCAACCTACCTCAGTGAGGAACTGAGCCTTGCCCGAGCCTACGAGATACGCGAACCCGCGCGGTTCGCCACACGTTTTTCCGAGCTCGCCGCCCTGGCGCTCGACCCGTCGGCCGCCCCATCGTGGCGGCGCTTCACCGCGCTCCGCGAGCTGGTGCCGCTGGGCTTCAACAACGGCCGCTCGGCTGAGGCCGAACGCCTGGCGCGGGCATCCATCCGCGAGATCGACGTCCTCACCGGCGGACGCCCCCTGCCCGCCACGGCTCTGGCCTGGCTTGACTTAGCGAATCTACTGCAAAACACCAGCCACAGCGCAGACACGGTGAAACGGTGCTACGAACAGGCACTACACCTCTTCGACCAAACAGGCCAGCCACTCATCATGCCGCTCTACAACTACGCGAACTATGTCCACAGCATCGGTGAGCAGGCCAATGCCATACGGCTATACCGCACCATACTGTCCACGGAGAATGCCGAGGCGTTCCCGACGGATATGGCCTACGTGCGCACCGTGCTGGGCGCCCTCCTGCTCCAATCGCAAGGCGCGCTCACCGACAGCGTGCGCCAGCTCTTCGAGGAGGCCCGCCCCGTGTTCGAGGCGGACAGCCCCGCCGTCAACAACGAGACCGTCCGGGGCTTCATCGCCCTCTCCGTCTACTACGGCCATATCGGGCAGGCCGACAAAGCCGAAGCCATGCTGCGGCGCGGATGGGAGCTGGCGCAGGGCGTGTGCCACCCCCTCGACGGCGCAAGGATGGAGCTGGACGCAGCCCTGTTCGACCTCTTCATGGACCAAGGGCGCGACCACGAAGCCGAAGCCCTCGTCGAGGGCGAACTGGCCTCGCTCGACGAAGCGGGGATGCGCGAGACGATCGCGGGGCTCGAACTGCTGCAACGGCGCTACCTCATCGTCAATTGGCGCACGCCGAACGACTTTCCGAAAGTCTATGCCACACTGATGGACAGGATGGACGCCGTCACGGCCGTGTACGCCCACTCGGGGCAGGCCGCCCATATACGCTACCGCTATTTCCTCCCCATCGCCTGCGACTACATCAGCGAGACCGGCCGCTTCATCGCGTGGAAAGACATGGCGATGGCCACCGGCGGCCTCTCGGACAAGGAGAAAGCCCAGATCGACGCCCTGGGCGGGACGTTGGAGGAAATGGTCAATCAGGTGAGCCCGGCCATCGCCATCCTCGAAGACGTGGAGCGTGGCTTCCCCGACTATGCCGCGCCGTTCGACTACCGCCTCGACCCGGCTTATGCCTCGCTCATCCAGAGCCTTTGGACCTGGCACGAGAACATCCGCCCCGACAGCGCCCGCGCCCGCCACTACATCCGGCTCGTCGCCGAAATCCAGGAGCTCCGCGGCCAGCCCCTACAAGCCGACTGGACCATGGCGCAGTACCACAACGCCCACGGCGACGTCGCCGAGGCCTACGCCTACGCCGCCCGCTGCCGCCAAGCCCCCGAGGCGTTCACCGCCCTCCAACGGCTCCAAATCTGCCAATTGTTCGGACAGGCGGCCGACCGTCTCGGCCACGAGAACGAGGCCGTCCGGGCCGCCGTGGAGCAGGCCGGTCACGTCCGGCGCTACGTGAGGGCGAACTTCGACTTCCTCTCGTCGGGCGAGCGCGCCGAGTTCCTCACCACCTACGGCAACAGCGGCGCCGCCATCGCCACACACCTCGACCGCCGCCCCGCCGAACTGGCCGCCGAGGCCTACGACGCCGCCCTCTTCGACAAGGGCCTGCTGCTCCACTCCTGGGAACGCCTGCGCCGCGCCATCCTCCGTTCGGGCGACAGCCTCCTCGCCGCCCGCCTCGACACCCTCGACCTCCTGCGCAAGCAACAACGGCAAGCGGCCATAGCCCCGCTCGACTCCACCGCCACGCGCAAGCAGCTCGACCTCATGCAACGGATGGAAGGCATCGAGAAAGCGCTGGCCCGCCAGGCGGCGCAGTTCCGCCCCGACACCCTGCGCACGGCCTCGTGGCGCGAGGTGCAGGCCCGCCTCGCCCCCGACGAGGCCGCCGTCGAGTTCACCTTTGCCGACACGGCGCTGGCCGCCCTCGTTGTCCGCCCGGGCATGGACCGCCCGCGCTACGTCCGTCTCGGCAGCAGCCGGGCCTGCTACGACCTGCTCCACCGGAGCGAACGCCTGCCCGCCGACACGCGCGTCCGCCGCCTCTACACCTACGGCCGCTCGCCGCTCTACGACCTCGTCTGGCGCCCGCTCGAAGCCCACCTGCGGGGCGTCAGCCGCGTCTACTACGCCCCCATCGCCATGCTCCACCGCGTGGCCTTCGCCGCCCTGCCCGCCGGGCCCGACAGCTGCCTCGTCGACCGCCACGACCTCTGCCCCCTCTCGACCACGGCCGAACTGCTGCGTCCCCGTCGCGCCGGGGACGTGCGCTCGGCCGCCCTCTTCGGCGGCATTCATTACAGCCCCGGGCAAGGCGACACCACGACAGTCACATCCGACACAGCCCCCGGAACAACGGACAGGCATCAGCGCGCCGCCCTCGAAGAAGAATTCGACTACCTCAGCGAGACGCTGACCGAGACCGAGACCATCGCCCGCAGCATGAATGCGGCAGGCATCGTGCCCCTCACCTTCAAAGGCGAGGCTGCCACCGAGACGGCTTTCTACACCCTCGACGGGAAGAGCCCTGACGTCATTCACTTGGCCACGCACGGCTTCTTCATCGACGCCGATGACGTCGAAAGTAACGCATTCCTCACGAATCATCCCGGCAGCCGCTCTCTCTCAATGCAACGCACAGGTCTAGCCTTTGCCGGAGCCAACGCCACGTGGCAGGGACAGCGCCGCAACGACCGCGAAGACGGCATTCTGACGGCCAACGAGCTTTCGCTGCTCGACCTGAGCCGGACTAAACTTGCCGTACTCTCAGCCTGTGAAACAGCCCTCGGCGACTATTCGACCGAGGGAGTATGGGGACTGCAACGAGGGTTCAAGGAGGCCGGCGTGGCGACGCTCATCCTCTCGCTCTGGAACGTGAACGACCGCACCACTTCGATTTTCATGCAGTCTTTCTACGACAACTGGCTCAACGGGCAGCCGGAACGCGTGGCTTTCCGCCACGCTGTCGACACCCTGCGACGCAGCCATCCCAATCCCTTCTTTTGGGCAGCATTCGTGCTGCTCGATGCCAACGACTAAAACCTATGCTTATGCGCAACATACTGCTTTCCATCCTGTTCGTCGTGCCAGCCCTCTCTCCGGCACAAGCAACCGACGACCTCTTCGACCGCGCCGAAAGCGCCTGTCTCTTTGTCCGTGAAGCCGTGGCCGAGCGCTCGGCCGACAAGGTGATGCAGGCCATGGAGCGGATCAGCGAAATCCCCTTCCGCCAGCTGACGCTGACGCCTGTCGACGCCGAGGGCGCCGCCCCGCTCCGGGGTCACCTGCAATTCAACGCCGCCTACCTCGACAGCCTCCTGCTCCATGACCTCGACATGGGGCTCATCCAAGTGGAGGGTGCCTTTGCGATGCGCGGCGGCAGCGACGCCCTGCGCTGCGCGCACCATGCCGTCGAGGCCGGGCGCAGCCTGACGTTCACCATGCAGGCCGCCGGGATGCAGCGCCTCCTCGTGGTGGCCGAAAGCGGCGGTCTCGTGAACCTCTACGTCGATGACGAGGCCAACGGCCGGCGGCTCGACGATGCCACAAAGGCAGGCAAGGCTGCCTGCCGCCTCGACTGGACCCTCGAAAAAGCCGGCACGCTCCGCCTCACCGTCGAGAACAAGAGCAACCGCGCCGTGAGCTTCATCGTCGTCTCAAACTGACCCCGCCATGCGCCGCCTGCTCCTTTTGCTCGCC
>UMEP01053356.1_pt1 | contig 28674 bp, 20 predicted proteins | sample 1964771 | NCBI WGS metagenome assembly UMEP01 (sample SAMEA4836022, study PRJEB28245) | human gut metagenome | biome: gut microbiome; material: fecal sample | place: Denmark | collected 2008 | reverse complement strand
AAAATATATATATGCAGAGCCCCCCCGCCGTTGGGGCAGAAGTTTCCCGCGGCGGGGTGATTTTTGTGATTTTATAGGGAACGGTTTTGAGCGTTCTATTATCTGCCGCCTGTTTCCAACACATAACAAACCCAATATTTTCTGAGCGGCACACCGCGATCCGCCACCATTATTCATTATTATTTATTTTTTCTCGTCTCCTCTCCGCCCAATTTCTAATTCCTCATTTCTAATTTCTCATTTCCCTCTCAGTTCCGACTTCCTCCCTCCTTAATTGCCTCACCATTCTCCCCGTATTCAGCCCGCAGGTCAGCAGATTAGAGGCTGTCATGACCGCCAGAAAGCCCGGCATACCGTATTGCGGCATCAGCCACAAAATGCCTGCAATGCGCAAAATGGAATCCAGCACCGAATAGCGGAAGGTCGCCAGCTGCTCCCCCATGCCTTTTAAGATCGCATCCACCATGCTTTCCAGGTACATAAAGGGTGCCACAAAGCCCAGTACCTGCACATAGCGGCCCGCCTGGGCATCGTGATAGAGCAAAATGGCGGCATCCTTGCCAAACAGCACCAGCGCGGCCCCCACCAACAGCGAGAACCCACCCGTCAACCCCATGGCAAGCCGCACAAGGCGGTGCAGGGTAGCGGTATCCCGGGCGGTGTGGGCACGGGTGATCTCCGGCATCAGCAGGCCGGAAAGTGCCGCCAGCACCGAGAACGGAAAAAAGATAAGCGGCAGTGCCATGCCTTTTAAGGAACCATACTGCGCCACGGCTTCGGCGCGGGTGCCAAGGTAAGCGGCAAGACAGGCGGGGATCAGCACGCTTTCCCCTGCCTGCAAAACGCTGGCCACCAACCGGCTGCCGGTCACGGGCAGCACAATTTCCCACAGCTCCCGGCTGGTATAGCCGCGGGGCGGGTCATCGGCGCATGGGCGGAAACTCGGTTCCTGCCGGGCAAACAGCGCCATAATGCCGCAGGAGACCGCCTCGCTGACAGTATTGCCGATGAGCACCGCACAGCAAGCGTAAGCCGCGCCCCAGTGGGCCAGCTTTACCAGCGCCAATGCGGCCACGGCCATCCGCACGGTCTGCTCCACCAGTTGGGCAATGATATTCGGTTCCACCCTTCGCCGCGCCAAAAAGCACCCCCGCAGCGCCCCGGCCGCCGCAATAAACGGCAGGCTGGGGGCCAGCGTACACAGCCCCAGTTCCGCGCGGGAATCATGCAGGGCAAAGCGGGCCAAAGGGTCCGCCAGCGCCAGCTGCGCCAGCATGGCGGCGGTGCCCAATACGGCCGCTGTTGCCGCAAGGCTGCGCAGCGTCGGGGCCATGCCGCGCCCACGGGTCAGGCACTGCGCACCCAGCCGTGTGGATGCCACATTGATGCCCGCCGAAGCCAGCGAAACAAACACCATATAGACGGATAAGATCAGCTGGTACAGGCCCATACCCTCCGGCCCCAGGCGCGCAGCCACAAACACCCGGAACACCATGCCCAGCGCCCGCAGCGCAAAGCCCGCCACTGTCAGCAGTGCTGCATTTTTCAGATAGGTTTTCCCCCGCAGTGCCGTTTTTGCCGCCCCCTTTGCCCGTATAAAGCCAGTATATTCTGCATTGCTGCGGTTTATGGCAGGGTTCTATGAAGAAGTATCACCCATACAATTCGGACATTTTTGCTGGTTTGGCGTGCTATTCGTTTTGATAGTACTTGCATTTTGTGCTCTGACGCGGTACACTAATAAAGTGCGGCCCATGCCGCAAAACGGAGAACGGTGCCGAAGCGGGGCAGTTGCAGCGCCCCGCCCGGCACAGATAAAAGGAGCTATACCCACATGAGTGAAGCATGTACCCACGATTGCAGCAACTGCCACGCTGACTGTTCCAGCCGTGCGCCGCAGCATGAACCGCCGCACGCAAAAAGCCACATCAAAAAAGTGATCGGCGTTGTTTCCGGCAAGGGCGGCGTTGGCAAAAGCATGACCAGCGCCATGATGGCTGTTTCCATGCGCCGCAAAGGCTACAAGGTCGGCGTGCTGGATGCTGACATTACCGGCCCTTCCATCCCCAAATTGTTCGGCGTTCATGGCCCGGCCATGGGCACCGAGGACGGCATCAACCCGGTGGAAAGCCACACTGGCATCAAGATCATGTCCATCAACCTGCTGCTGGAAGATGAGGAAGCCCCCGTTGTGTGGCGCGGCCCCGTGATTGCCGGTGCGGTCAAGCAGTTCTGGCAGGAAGTGATCTGGGACGACGTTGACTTTTTGTTTGTCGATATGCCTCCGGGAACCGGCGATGTGCCGCTGACCGTGTTCCAGACCCTGCCGGTAGACGACATCATTATTGTATCCAGTCCGCAGGAGCTGGTCGGCATGATCGTTGGCAAGGCTGTGCAGATGGCCGAAATGATGAAGGTTCCCATCCTTGGCATTGTGGAAAACATGAGCTATGTGCTCTGCCCGGACTGCGGCAAGCATATTAACGTGTTTGGCGACAGCCATGTGGACGAGACCGGCAAGAAGTACCACCTGCCCGTGCTGGCCAAAATGCCGCTGAACCCCGAATTTGCCAAAGAGGCGGACGCCGGCATGATTGAAACCTTTGCCGGGGATTATCTGGACGGCGCAGCAGACGCTGTAGCCAAGCTGCTGAAGTAACTTTTCATTTTGGAATCCGGGCCCCATGCCCCGTTTGCAGCCTGTGTGGGGGCATGACCCTGAAAAATTTATCCATACAGGAGGAAACACATTATGAAAAAGTTCCTGGAAGAGTTCAAAGCTTTTGCCCTGAAAGGCAACATGATGGACATGGCCATCGGTGTTCTCATCGGCGGCGCATTCTCCACGCTGGTCACTTCTTTGACGGACAGCATCATCAACCCCATTATTGGCATTTTGTTCCAGACAGATTTCAGTGATGTTGTGCTGCACCTGCCGTTTGGCATCAACCTGGGCATCGGTGCATTCATCTCTGCCGTCATTAACTTTATCATTCTGGCATTCGTTCTGTTCTGTATGCTGAAAGCCATGAACAAGCTCATGGACCTGGGCAAGCATGAAGAAGAAAAGCCCGCCGAGCCGGAAGCCCCTAAGGTCCCAACGCAGGAGGAGCTGCTGACCGAGATCCTGGCTGTTTTGAAAGAGCAGCAGGCTGCAAACGGCAAATAACACACCGTTTTGCCCGGCAGTTATTGCCGCAGCTTAATTTTATTAAGTTTAGCCCTTGCAAAGCAAAGCAAATAAGGTTTTTGCGTTAATTTCATAAAAATCTTTTGTTTGATGATTGCCATTCCCCTACTGGTGTGGTATAGTACATATAAGAACAAAGACGTTCCCACAAACGGGTTAGTGTACCCGTTGGGGAACGTCTTTTTTCGTATCTATGCCAGGGTGGGAAATGTGCGTTCCCGCCCGGCCCCGCAGGAAATTACGGGAAGGAGCAAAAAACGGATGGAAAACTTTACAGAGCGCAAGGCCCCCGCCGGGCTGTATGATCCGCGGTTTGAACATGACAACTGCGGCATTGGTGCAGTTGTGGATATCAAGGGCCGCAAAACCCACAAAACGATCGACGATGCTTTGCAGATCGTGGAGCACCTGGAACACCGTGCCGGTAAGGATGCCGAAGGCAAAACTGGCGATGGTGTCGGTATCCTGCTGCAGATCGGCCACAAGTTCTTCAAAAAAGCTGCCGAAGAAGCCGGCATTACGCTGGGCAACGAGCGTGACTACGGCATTGGCATGTTCTTTTTCCCACAGGAAGAGTTGAACCGCAACCAGGACAAAAAGCTGTTTGAGATCATCTGCAAAAAAGAGGGGCTCAACTTCCTTGGCTGGCGCGAAGTACCCACCTGCCCGGAAATTTTGGGCCACAAGGCACGTTCCTGCATGCCCAGCATCTGGCAGGCATTTGTGGAACGCCCGGCCCGCGTAAAGCCCGGCATTGACTTTGACCGCAAGCTTTATGTTGCCCGCCGCGTGTTTGAACAGTCCAGCCAGGATACTTATGTGTGCAGTCTTTCCAGCCGCACCATTGTGTACAAGGGCATGTTCCTGGTTAAAGAACTGCGCCTGTTCTATCCCGATTTGCAGAGCGAAGATTATGAATCTGCCATCGGCATGGTGCACAGCCGTTTTTCTACCAACACGGCACCCAGCTGGAACCGCGCCCACCCCAACCGCTTTATCCTGCATAACGGCGAGATCAACACCATCCGCGGCAACGTGGATACCATGCTGGCCCGCGAGGAAACCATTGGTTCCAACTACCTGAAAGAGGATATGACCAAGGTTCTGCCCATTGTGAACCAGGGTGGTTCCGACTCCGCCATGCTGGATAACACGCTGGAGTTTATGGTTATGAACGGCATGGAGCTGCCGCTGGCTGTTATGGTCACTATCCCCGAACCGTGGGAAAACAACCATAGTATGGACCCCAAAAAGCGTGCGTTCTATCAGTATTACGCCACCATGCTGGAACCGTGGGACGGCCCCGCTTCCATCCTGTTCAGTGACGGCGATGTGATGGGCGCTGTGCTGGATCGCAACGGTCTGCGCCCCAGCCGCTACTATATCACCAAAGACGGCCGCCTGATCCTTTCCAGTGAGGTCGGCGTGCTGGATATTCCCGCCGAAGAAATCGTGCGCAAGGACCGCCTGCGCCCCGGCAAAATGCTGTTGGTGGATACCGCCAGGGGTGAGCTGGTGGACGACGAAAGCCTGAAAGCCGATTACGCCAGCCGCGAGCCTTACGGCGAATGGCTGGACCGCAACCTGGTCAACCTGGCCGATTTGAAGATCCCCAACGAGCGTGTGCCCAGCCACGAGCATGACGAGCTGGTGCGGCTGCAGAAAGCATTCGGCTACCAGTACGAGGATGTTTCCACCATGATCCTGCCGATGGCAAAGAACGGCGCAGAGCCCGCCGGTGCCATGGGCAGCGATACCCCGCTGGCCGTTTTGAGCCACACCCATCCCCCGCTGTTTGAGTATTTTAAGCAGATGTTTGCCCAGGTCACCAACCCGCCCATCGACGCCCTGCGCGAGAAGATCGTGACCTCCACCACCGTATACGTTGGCGCACAGGGCAACCTGTTGGAAGAGGACGCCGAGAACTGCAAGGTGCTGAAAATCACCAACCCCATTTTGACCGAAACCGACCTGATGAAGATCAAGGCCATGAAGGTTCCCGGCTTTAAGGTGGAAACCATCTCCATCTGCTACTATAAGAACACCGACCTGGAAAAAGCCATTGATCGCCTGTTCGTTGATGTGGACCGCGCCTACCGCGATGGTGCCAACATCCTGATTTTGTCTGACCGCGAAATTGATGAGTACCATGTCGCCATCCCCAGCCTTCTGGCTGTGGGCGCAGTTTCCAAGTATCTGGTCCGTACCCGCAAGCGCACCGCCATGGCCCTGATCCTGGAAAGCGGTGAGCCCCGCAAGGTTCATGATTTTGCCACCCTGCTGGGCTACGGTGCCTGCGCCATCAACCCCTATCTGGCACAGGAGACCATCGGCGAGCTGATCAATGAGAGTCTGCTGGACAAAGATTACTATGCCGCCGTGAACGACTACAATAAAGCCGTTCTGGCCGGCATCGTCAAGATTGCCTCCAAGATGGGCATTTCCACCATCCAGTCCTACCAGGGCAGCCAGATTTTTGAAGCGCTGGGTCTGAGCAACGAGGTAGTGGATAAGTACTTTACCAACACCGTCAGCCGTGTGGGCGGCATTACCATCCGCGACATCCAGAACGACCTGGAAGCCCGCCACAAGCAGGCATTCGACCCTCTGGGCCTGGATATCAGCATGGAGCTGACCAGCCTGGGTGAGCACAAGCTCCGCAGCGGCAAGCTGGCCGAAGATCATCTGTACAACCCGCTGACCATCCACCTGCTGCAGCAGGCCTGCTGGACCGGCGATTACAACAAGTTCAAGGCTTATACCGATGCCGTGAACGCCGCGGGCGGCGATGCCATGCACCTGCGCAGCCTGCTGGACTTCAATTATCCTGACGCCGGTATCCCGCTGGACGAAGTGGAAAGCGTGGATTCCATCGTACACCGCTTCAAGACCGCTGCCATGAGCTATGGCGCCCTTTCTGAGGAAGCCCACGAGTGCATGGCCGTTGCCATGAACCGCATCGGCGGCAAGAGCAACACCGGCGAAGGCGGCGAAGCCGAAGACCGTTTTGGCACCGAGCGCAACAGCGCCATCAAGCAGGTGGCATCCGCCCGTTTTGGCGTGACCAGCAAGTATCTGGTTTCCGCCAGTGAGATTCAGATCAAGATGGCACAGGGCGCAAAGCCCGGCGAGGGCGGCCAGCTGCCCGGCGGCAAGGTTTACCCCTGGGTCGCCAAGACCCGCCACTCCACCACCGGCGTGGGCCTGATCTCTCCCCCGCCGCACCATGATATCTACTCCATTGAGGACCTGGCCCAGCTGATCTATGACCTGAAATGCTCCAACCGCAAGGCTGCCATCAACGTCAAGCTGGTCAGCGAAGCCGGTGTCGGCACCATTGCCGCCGGCGTTGCCAAGGCCGGCGCCGAAGTGATTTTGATTTCCGGTTTTGACGGCGGTACCGGCGCTGCACCGCGCAACTCCATCCACAATGCCGGCCTGCCGTGGGAGCTGGGCCTTGCCGAAGCACACCAGAGCCTGATCATGAACGGCCTGCGTTCCCGCGTGCGCATTGAAGCCGACAGCAAGCTGATGAGCGGCCGCGATGTGGCCATTGCCGCCATGCTGGGCGCTGAAGAGTTCGGCTTTGGCACCGGCCCGCTGGTTGCCATGGGCTGCGTGATGATGCGCGTGTGCAACCTGGATACCTGCCCCATGGGCATCTGCACCCAGAACCCCGAGCTGCGCAAGCGCTTTAAGGGCAAGCCGGAATACATCATCAACTTTATGCGTTTTATGGCCGAGGATCTGCGCGAATACATGGCCCGCCTGGGCGTGCATACCGTGGATGAACTGGTTGGCCGCACCGACCTGCTGAAAGTCAAGGATGCCCCGGCTGGTTCCCGCGCAAGCGAGATGGACCTGACTGCCCTGTTGAAAAACCCGCTGGTGGAAAACAGCAGCGTACACTTCAACGCCAAGGATGTTTACAACTTCGGCCTGGAAAAAACGCCGGATATGCGCGTGCTGATGAAGAAGTTCAAGAAGAGCTTTGACATGGCAGAGCCCAAGCCGATGACCGTTGAACTGGAAGTTGGCAACACTGACCGCGCGTTCGGCACGATTTTTGGCAGTGAGATCACCCGCAAGTTTGGCAACACCCTGCCGGAAGATACCTTCCATGTGATCTGCAACGGGTACGGCGGCCAGAGCTTTGGTGCCTTTATCCCCGCTGGCCTGACCTTGGAACTGGTTGGCGATTCCAACGACTATATGGGCAAGGGCCTTTCCGGCGGCAAGCTGATCGTTTACCCGCCCAAGGATGTCACCTATGACCGCAGCGAGAACATTGTCATTGGCAACGTTGCCCTGTACGGTGCAACCGCTGGTAAAGCGTTCATCAACGGTGTGGCTGGCGAGCGTTTCTGCGTGCGCAACTCCGGCGCTACCGCTGTTGTGGAGGGCGTCGGCGACCACGGCTGCGAATATATGACCGGCGGCACCGTGGTGGTGCTGGGCAAGACCGGCAAAAACTTTGCAGCCGGCATGAGCGGCGGCATCGCCTATGTGCTGGATGAGGACTGGGATTTCTACACCCGCGTCAACAAGGATATGGTCAGCCTGGAGCCGGTGGAACACAAGTATGATGTTTCGCTGCTGAAGGATTTGATCCGCGAGCATGTGGAAGCTACCGGCTCCCCCCGCGGCAAGGAAATCCTGGATAACTTTGGCGAGTATCTGCCCAAGTTCAAAAAGGTCCTGCCCCATGACTATGACAAGATGCTGCGCCTGATTGCCCAGATGGAAGAAAAGGGCGAGGACAGCGAGCAGGCACAGATCGAAGCGTTCTATGCAATGAAGAACGCTGCTAACAAATAAGGGAGGCGCAAACGATGGGAAAACCGACAGGATTTATGGAAATTGCCCGGCAGACCAGCACGGAGCTGCCGCCCGAAGAACGCATTCAGAACTTTAACGAATTTCACATCCCGCTGCCGCAGGATGAACAGCAGGCGCAGGGTGCCCGCTGCATGGATTGCGGCGTACCGTTCTGCCAGGCTGGCATGATGATTGGCGGCATGGCAAGCGGCTGCCCGCTGAACAACCTGATCCCCGAATGGAACGACCTGGTCTACCAGGGCAAGTGGGATCTGGCTGTACATCGCCTGCGCGCCACCAACCGCTTCCCGGAGTTTACCAGCCGGGTATGCCCCGCTCTGTGCGAAGCTGCCTGCACCTGCGGCTACACCACCGGCAGCCCTGTTACCGTGAAGGAGAACGAGCACGCCATTGTAGAATATGGCTATGAATCCGGCCTGCTGACCGCCTGCCCGCCCCCGACCCGCACCGGCAAAACCGTTGCCGTGGTAGGCGCCGGCCCTGCCGGCCTTGCGGTTGCCGATTACCTGAACAAGCGCGGCCACAAAGTGACCGTATACGAGCGTGAGGACCGCGTGGGCGGCCTGCTGATGTACGGCATCCCCAACATGAAGCTGGAAAAGCAGGTCATTGACCGCCGCGTGAACATTATGAAGGCCGAGGGCATTAACTTTGTAACCTGCGCCGATGTTGGCGGCAGCACCCCTGCCCAGGATGTGCTGGATGCACACGATGCCGTTGTGCTGGCCTGCGGTGCCAAGCAGGCGCGTGACATCAACGCCCCGGGGCGCGATGCACAGGGTATCTACTTTGCCGTGGATTACCTGACCAGCGTGACCCGCAGCCTGCTGGATTCCGGCTTTTCCGATGGCAAGGCCGTGAGTGCCAAGGACAAAAAGGTGTTGGTCATCGGCGGCGGCGATACCGGCAACGACTGTGTCGGCACCGCCATCCGCCAGGGCTGCGCAAGCGTGACCCAGCTGGAAATGATGCCCTGCCCGCCCACAGAACGCACCGCCGCCAACGCCTGGCCCGAATGGCCCAAGGTGCTGAAAACCGATTACGGCCAGCAGGAAGCCATTGCCGTGTTTGGCAGCGACCCGCGCATTTACCAGACCACGGTCAAAGAGTTCTATAAGGACGAAGCCGGTCAGGTTTGCGGTGCGCTGATTGCCAAGCTGGAAAGCAAAGTGGTGGATGAAGCCACCGGCCGCCGCGCCATGGTGCCCACCGGCGAAGAATTTGCCATCGAGTGCAACCTGGTGCTGATTGCCGCCGGTTTTACCGGCTGCCAGCCCTATGTGGCCGAAGCGTTTGGCGTTGACCTGACCAAGCGCGGCACCGTTGCCGATACTAAGTATGCCACCAACGTGCCCCATGTATTTACCTGCGGCGATATGCGCCGCGGCCAGAGCCTTGTTGTTTGGGCCTTGCGCGAAGGCCGCGATGCCGCCGCCGAGGTGGATAAGAGCCTGATGGGCTACACTAACCTGTAACAAGCCATTTTCTTAAGGCAATACCGCATAATTCTAAGTGCCGATACGGTGAGCGAGGTGCGGCAGATGCTAAGCCAAAAGCGCAGATAATACTGGATGTCTTATCGAGCATTTTGGCAACGCAGATGCCGTGCCGCAGCCGCCGGAGCGGTGCTTAAGCCGTCAGGCGGGAATTGTGCGGTATTACCTTAACATCCGTTTTATAATAGACAGCAGCCCCCGTACCGATGTGCGCACAAAATCATCGGTGCGGGGGCTGCTGCTTTATGATTTTATTATGGCTTCAGGTTATTTATCCTTATTGTCCTTGTGGAACGCCACATAGAAGCAGAGGATGAGCCCCGCGCACATGGCCGCTGTGGAGATGATGAACGGCACCAGCGTTTGGGTACCCAAAAAGCTGCCCAGCAGGCCGTTAATGCCATTATAGTTCCAGGGGTTCATAACGGCATAGATAAAGCATAACGAAGAAAACACAAGGCCAACCAACGTCAGCAGCAGGCCGCATAACAGTTTGGGTTCCATAGTTTTCTCTCCTCTTCATAATACACCGTCATATTTTATTTTCTGTTCTTGCAACCATCAATGTCTCGCTTACCGAGCCGCTGATGGTTGATCTCACAGCATTTTATCCAGCAGCGGCCAAAGCGCCTGGGTGTTGGCGTTGAACTGGGGGTAAAAATCATCCTGGATGGAATAATCAAAATACAGGGCGCGTGCAATGCGGCGGGCGGCGGGCAGGTAGCGCGGGTTTTCGCGTCCGCCTGCCTGCTGCAGCTTATCCGAAAGCTGGGTACACACCACAGCCCACCGGGCGTCAATCCCGGCGCGGGCGGTGATGGCGGCATCGTCCAGGTAATTTTGCAGGGTGCGTTGTTCCTGCGCGGATACGCAAGCACCGCACAATGGCAGCTGCACGTAATATTCCATGGCGGCTGTTTCCGGGTCAATGGCCTGGCCCAGCGGGTAAAGAGCGCAGGCCAGCGGGCGGGCGGCGTGGATGGTGCAGGCATCGGCCTCAAAAAAGGGGCAGTTGCCTGTGCGGGCATTGGGGCGCAGCACCACGGCAGGCAAAAGGGTCTGCGGGGCAAACTCCTGCTTGCAAAAGGCATCCGCCGTCAAGCGTGGGGGCAGGCCCAGGCGGCGGGCAATGCGGTACAGGTCATAACCGGAAAGCACCAGGTCCCGCCGATTACGGCAGCATTCCCCGCAGCCTGCACAGACAAAGTCAAATGGCTCCCCTGCCGCCAGCCGCGGGCACTGGGCCAGCGCAGCGGCAGATTCGGCACGGCCCGGTTCTGTCACAGGCGCACCTCCAGTGGGGTCTGTTCGCCATCCGCCATGGCACGCACAGCCTTAAAGGCGCTTTCCACCATGCTGGCCACGTTCACATCGGTATAAAACGCGGTGTGCGGGGTAAAGATCACATTCGGGAAGCTGCGCAGCATGGCAAGTTCGCGGTTCTGCAGCGCATCGCCCATATGGTTAAAGTAGAACAGGCCGTTCTCATTTTCCACAACGTCCAGGCCGGCTGCGCCGATCTTGCCGCTTTCCAGCCCGTTTATCAGCGCTTCCGGGTCAATCAGGGTGCCGCGGGCGGTGTTGATCAGCACAACGCCGTTTTTCATCTTGGCAATAGCGTTGGCATCGATCATATGGCGGTTGGCGGCGGTGGCGTTGGTGTGCAGGGTGATGATATCACAGCTCTTGTACAGGGTATCCAGGTCCACATACTCCGCATACTGGCGTGCTTCATCGTTGGGGTACAGGTCGTAAGCCAGCAGCTTGCAGCCAAAGCCGCTCAAGTGGCGCAGCACAGTGCGGCCAATGTTGCCGGTGCCGATCACACCCACCGTCATACGGGTGATATCGCGGCCCATCTTGCCGCTTAAGGAATAATCCTGGGCATCGGCACGGCGCAGAATCTGGCCCACTTTGCGGTTGCACATCAGCATCAGCATAATGGCATAATCGGCCACACCTGCCGGCGGATACCAGGAATGGGAGATGCGCATGCCAAGTTCCTTGGCTTTCTGCTGCGGGATATGGTCATAGCCAATGCTGCGGCAGGGCAGGAATTTGACCCCCATCGCGGCCCAGGCTTCCAGATATTCCGGTGCAATCAGGCAGGGGTTGGTGCTGACGGCATCGCAGCCTTTGGCAAGTTCCAGGTTATCCGGCGTGGGGACCTCTGCGGTATAGGCATAATCAATGCCGTACTGTTTGCTGTATGGCTCACAATAGGCTTGCTCGTCAAAAGGACGGAGGGCATAAAACATGATCTTCATGGTACAACCTCCTTAATAATAAGGTTACAAAAATAGCTTCTTAATGGGGCTGTTCAAATCACAGGGTAAAATCCAGGGTCTCCCCCAGCCAGCCCATGCACAGGGGCAGCCAGGCGTTGTTATGCTTGTTAGGGGTGTTGACCTCGTTGGTGCAGGTGCTGGAGCCATGGCCGCCATGGGTGAACAGGTGCAGCTCAAACGGCACGTTGTTCTCTTTCAGGGCGCCCGCCAGCAGCAGGCTGTTTTCCACGGGCACAGCCTGATCTTCCACGGTGTGCCAGATGAAGAAAGGCGGCACATCGGGGCGCACCTGGTTTTCCAGGCTCATGGTCTGCAGCAGGGCTTCATCCGCGCCGCACAGGTTCTCAAAAGAGCCGCGGTGGGCAAACTTGCCGCTGGTGATAACGGGGTACCCCAGCACCACCGCATTGGGGCGGGCTTCGGTTCCGGTAATACCAAGGGCCTGCTGCACGGGAGCTGCATCCCACAGCAGGGCGGTGGAAGCCGCCAGGTGGGCACCGGCAGAAAAGCCAACGATGGTGATCTTATCCGCCGCAATGCGCAGATCCGCCGCATTCCGGCGCAGGTACAGGATGGCGGACGCGGCTTCGGTCAGCGGCTGCCACAGCAGCGGGGCGTGGTCGGTGGAATAAATCAGGGTGAACACATGGTAGCCGGCCTGCAAAAACTGGACGGCAACAGGGTCCGCTTCGCGCGGGGAGCAGTAGCGGTAGCCGCCGCCGGGCAGGATCAGCACTGCCGGGCGGGTGTTGTAGCTGGGCATTTCGGTGGTTTCGTCACGCAGGTAGCCGGTCAGCATGGCACCGGTGGCAAGTTTATATTCTACAAATTTCATAACATCAGGCTCCTAATGATAAATATGAAGATACAGTTATTAGGATAGCGCAAAAAATGTGCTTTGAAAAGCCTTTTTCTGTATTTTACATACAGTTTTTTAACTTTTTGTAAAAAGGGCGATCAGGACTTGCACTTTGCGGGTAAGAGTGCTAATATATGCTTAGCACTTAAAGCACGCGAGTGCTAAACCATAAAATATATAAAAGTGAGGTCATTGTAACTATGGCAATGCATCAGTTTAAGGCCGAGAGCAAAAAGCTGCTTGACCTGATGATCAATTCTATTTATACCAACCGCGAGATTTTCCTGCGCGAGCTGATCTCCAACGCATCGGATGCCTGCGACAAGCTGTATTTCAAGAGCCTGACGGACACCTCCATCAACGTAAAAAAAGAAGACCTGCACATTCATATTGCAGCCGATAAAGAGAACCGCACCCTGACCATCAGCGATAACGGCATTGGCATGACTAAGGATGAGCTGGAAAAGAACCTTGGCACCATTGCCCGCTCCGGCAGCCAGGACTTTAAGGCAAGCAATCAGAACGAGAATATTGACATCATCGGTCAGTTCGGCGTTGGCTTCTACTCCGCTTTCATGGTTGCCAGCAAGGTGACCGTTGTTTCCCGCGCGGAGGGCAGCGAGGAAGCCTGGCAGTGGTCGTCCTCCGGCGTGGAGGGCTACACCCTGACCGAAGCCGAAAAGCCGGAAGTTGGCACCGAGATCACCCTGGTGCTGAAAGAGGACACCGAAACCGACAAATACAGCGAATATCTGGACGAGTACACCATCTCCAGCCTGGTCAAGAAGTACAGCGATTACATCCGCTACCCCATTACCATGTACCGCGAGAAGAGCCGCCAGAAGCCGAAGCCTGAGGACGCCGGTGACGACTATAAGCCGGAGTACGAAACCTACACCGAGCTGGAAACCCTGAACAGCATGGTGCCCATCTGGAAGCGCGACAAGAAAGATGTAAAGCCGGAAGAATACAACGAGTTCTACAAGAGCAAGTTCATGGATTATTCCGACCCGCTGCGCGTGATCCCCAGCCGCACCGAGGGCACCGCAACCTACACCGCCCTGCTGTTTGTGCCCGGCCAGACGCCGTATGATTACTACACCAAGGAGTACGAAAAGGGTCTGGCCCTGTATGCTTCCGGCGTTATGATCATGGAAAAATGCGCTGACCTGCTGCCGGATTACTTCAGCTTTATCAAGGGCGTTGTGGACAGCGAGGACCTGAGCCTGAACATCAGCCGTGAAACGCTGCAGAAGGACGGTCAGGTAAAGCTGATCCGCAACAGCCTGGAAAAGAAGATCAAGAACGAACTGCACGCCATGCTGGTGAACGACCGCGAAAAGTACGAAACCTTCTGGAAAGCATTTGGCCGCCAGATCAAGTTTGGTGTTTACGGCGATTACGGCATGCACAAAGACCTGCTTTCTGACCTGCTGATGTTCTACTCTGCCAAGGAGCAGAAGCTCATCACGCTGGATGAATACATTGAGAAGATGCCGGAAGGCCAGAAGGCCATTTACTTTGCCGCTGGTGACGAGGCGGCCCGCCTGGGCAAACTGCCCAACGCACAGCTGGTGCTGAGCAAGGGCTATGACCTGCTGCTGTGCAGCGAGGATGTGGATGAATTCTGCCTGCAGATCATGCACGACTACAAGGAAAAGGAATTCAAAAACATCAACTCCGGCGATCTGGGCTTGGAAACCGAGGATGAAAAGAAGGCTGCCGAGGAGACCGCAACCGAAAACAAGGACCTGTTTGAGGAGATCAAGAAGGCCCTGAACGGCAAGATCAAAGATGTGAAGGTCAACCCGACTTTGCAGGATCACCCGGTATCGCTTTCCAGCGAGGGCGGTATTTCCATGGAGATGGAAAAGATCCTGCGTAAGATGCCTGCCGGCGGCGAGGGCATGGAGAGCACCAAGGTGCTGGAGCTGAACCCCAACCACGCCGTGTTCGGTGCGCTGAAAGCCGCTCATGAGGCCGGTGACACCGACAAGATCAATAAGTACGCCGAGCTGCTGTACGACCAGGCCCTGCTGATTGAGGGCCTGCCGCTGGAAGACCCCGTTGCCTACGCACAGCTGGTCTGCGACCTGATGAAGTAATGGCAACCAGGCTTTACGCCAGATAATTTAACATAGGGCAACACCGCACAATTCCCGCCTGACGGCTTAAGCACCGCTCCGGCAGCTGCGGCACGGCATCTGCGTTGCCAAAATGCTCGATAAGACATCCAGTATTATCTGCGCTTTTGGCTTAGCATCTGCCGCACCTCGCTCGCCGTATCGGCACTTAGAATTATGCGGTATTGCCTTAACATAGCATAACAATCCCCCGCCGGGCGGTGCTGCAAAGTGCTTTGCCCGGCGGGGGATTTGTTTTTTGGGTATTATTTTTCGTTTTCGTCTTTGGCCAGTGGCAGCTGCATCATCACTTTTGCACCGTGGGGGTCCCGGTTGACAAACTGCACGCTGCCGCCGTGGGCGTTTATGATTTGCTCCACCACATGCAGGCCCAGAATATGCGGGGCGTTCTCCCCTTCCGGTTCGCCGTTCAGCACGGCCAGCACGCTTTGCGGGTAGCCGGTGCCGTCATCCTGTATGGTCAGGTGCAGCGTTGTTTCGTCGGCATCCGCGTGGAAAGCCAGCGTGATCGGCCCCGCATTATGGCGCACGGCGTTTTGCAGCACATTTTCCAGCGCACGGGTCAGCAAAGCGGCATCAGCGTGCAGGATGGCGGTTTCTACTGCCGGGGTAATGCTGCAATCCAGTGTGCAGCGGGCGGCCAGGGGGTTCTCACAAAAAGCCGCCACTACCTGGCGCAAAAACGGCCCCGCCTGGGTGGACCGGCGGCGCAGGGGCTGGGCGCCGTATTGCAGCTTGCTGGTCAAGTTCAGGTCCTCAATCAGGCTGCGGATTTTTTCGCACTGGGTGCAGATGCCGCCCGCTTTCTGTCTGGCTGCTGCGGGCAGGGTGGCATCCCGCTGCAGCTGTTCCGCCCAGCCCAGGATCAGTGCCAGCGGAGTGCGGATATCATGGCTGACCCCGGCGATCCACTCGGTTCGGGCGGTATCCCGCCGGGCAATGATCTCATTGCGGCGGCGCAGCTGCTCGCTGGTTTCGTTCAGCTTTTGGGAAAGCTCCCCCGCAAAGCCGGCGGCAGGCAGGCTGACCGTACCGCCCTGCGCCAAGGTATCCAGCCCGGCTGTTACGGTTTGCAGGCTTTTGCTCCCGCGCCAGCTGAAGAACAGGCAGCACCCCAGCACCACCAGCAGGAGCTCCACCATGGTGGGCTGAATGCTTTTGGCCAGCATTATTATCATTTTTTGCTTCATGTCGATGTTATACTTCCAGCAGGTTCCAACCGGTTCCGCCACAACAAACAGCCCGTAATCCGCCGCCCAGCACTGCACGGGGTAATCGGCCAGGTACCAGTGGGAGAACACGGCAACTTCCGATGCAGTGTACCGGTGATTCAGCTTTTGCGGCAGGTCTTGCTGCCAGATGACATTGCCATTATCGTCCAGCACCATGGCCCAGGCATAGCCCTGCATCCATTCCGCCGGGGTATGTTCCCGACCCCATTGCAGGCCGGTTTCGGTTTGTTTTAGGGCATCAGCCAAGGCGCCGACCCGGTAGCCTGTTGCATCCGCCGCGTTGGACTTGAACCCCACATAAAAAATCTGCCCCACCAGCAAACCGCCCACCAGCAGCACAATAGCGGCTGTGGCCAGCACATAGCGGCGGATCAGGGCTGCAAAAGTTTTCATTGTGCGTTCTCCTCTGCCAATTTATAGCCGATGCCCCGCACCGTTAAAAGGTACTGCGGCTTGCTGGGGTTGGGTTCCAGCTTTTCCCGCAGGTGGCGGATGTGAACATTCAGGCTGTTCTCGTACCCGTAATAGTCTGCCCCCCACACGGCTTCGCACACCGCGTCATAAGTAACGATATGGCCGCGGTTTTCGGCCAGCTTTTGCAGCAGAGCGCGCTCGGTGGCCGTCAGGGGCTGGGCGGTGCCATCCGGCAGGCGGACCAAAGCATCGGCCAGATACACCGTGCGCTGGCCCAGCTGGAGCGTTTTTGCGGCAGTCCGCCACAGTTCGCCCCGATAGCAGCGCTGCAAAATGCGCTGGATGCGCAGCAAAAGCTCCTGCGTTAAAAACGGCTTGGTCAGGTAGTCGTCCGCGCCCAGGCCCAGACCAAACAGCCGGTCGGCGTCAGCATCGCGGGCAGAAAGAAAAAGCGCCGGGATATCTGCCATGCTGTGCAGCGTGCGGAACAGGGTAAAGCCGTCCCCATCCGGCAGGTTGATGTCCAAAATCATCAGGTCCGGGCGGTTGGCGGCAAATGCCGCTTGGGCCGCTGCGCAGCCGGTGCAGGCGGTCAGCTGGTTGTAGCCGGTGCTGCGCAGCGCCGTGGTAACAAGGTTCAGCAGATCCTGGTTGTCATCCACAATCAAAATTTTAGCATCATAAATGGTTTGCATGGGTGCGCCCCCCTTTGTACTTTTAGGCAATACCGCATAATTCTAAGTGCCGATACGGTGAGCGAGGTACGGCAGATGCTAAGCCAAAAGCGCAGATAATACTTTGTGTATTATCGAGCATTTTGGCAACGCAGATGCCGTGCCGCAGCCGCCGGAGCGGTGCTTAAGCCGTCAGGCGGGAATTGTGCGGTATTGCCTTTATTACGAGCACCGGGCTGCCGATAGAGCCGCCGGGCAGAATTAAGCTAAACTTAAGCTGGGCTTTGTGGCAGGTTAAGGTCGGCGTGTTATCATGCCTTTGTTCCCAAAAGATGAACAAAGGAGTGTTAGCCATGCAATATGTAATTGAAACAAAACGGCTGTGCAAAACCTATGGTGGCCGCACCGTGGTTCACAATCTGGACCTGCATGTTCCGCAGGGGTGTGTGTATGGTTTTATTGGGCCAAATGGCGCGGGTAAATCTACCAGCATGAAAATGCTGCTGGGGCTGGTTCACCCCACGGCGGGCAGCGTGGCTCTGCTGGGCCGCACATTGACGGAGCGTACCCGGCTGGAGCTGCTGCGCCAGACCGGCAGTTTGATTGAGTCGCCATCCGGCTACCTGCACCTTACTGCGCAGGAAAACCTTGAAATTGTAGCCGACCTGAAAGGCGTGCCCTACAAAGACATCGACCGCGTGCTGGAAATTGTACACCTGCAGGCAGACCGAAAGCGCAAGGTGGGGCAGTATTCCCTTGGCATGAAACAGCGCCTGGGCATTGCCATGGCTCTGCTGGGCAGCCCCAGGCTGCTGATCCTGGATGAACCCACCAACGGTCTTGACCCGGCTGGCATCCAGGAAATGCGTGCATTGATCCACGATATGCCAGATGCCTGCGGTGCCACGGTGCTGATTTCCAGCCATTTGCTGGGCGAGATGGAGCAGATTGTGAGCCAGGTGGGCATCATCAACCACGGCCAGCTGCTGTTTGAAGGCCCGCTGACGGAATTGCAGCGCCACAGCCGCGGCAATGTTGTTCTGCGCCTGCTGGCTCCGGACCGCGGGGCCGCCGTGCTGCGCCGCTACGGCCTGACCCCGCAGCCTGCGGACAACGGCTGCCTGCTGCCCACCATGGAGGATGCCCGCCTGGCCGCGCTGGTGCAGGATCTTGCCGCCGAGGGGGCCGGGGTGGTTGGCGTGGAGCGGCAGACCAAGAATCTGGAAGAAATTTTCCTGAGCCTGACCAACACGCAAACCGGCAAGGAGGTGGGCTGACATGTACACAAGCATCCGCGCCGAGCTGCAAAAGGCCCGCCGCCGGCATGATCTGATTGTCTGCCTGCTGGTGCCGGTCATGGCGCTGCTTTGGTGCCAGTCCGCTGCGCCGACCGGTGCTGACGAGCTGGCATCCGCTTATAGTGCCCTGTTTTACAGCCTGCCCATCATCAATACCATTTTAATGCCGTTGGCCATGGCGATTCTGGCAAGCAGACTTTGGGATGTGGAAGTCAAAGGCTGTACGCCCAAACTGCTGTATACCCTGCAAAGCCGCCGCAGCCTGTTTGCCGCAAAGGCAGCGCTGGGGCTGGCGGAGATCTTTTTGATCGTCACGCTGGAAGCTGCGGGCGCCCCGCTGATCGGGCACTTGCAGCATTACACGCAACCCTACCCCGCCGCAGGCCAGGCTGCCTATCTCTGGGGCTGCACCTTTGCCGTGGACTGCATGATTTTTTTCTCTGAGCTGCTTTTGACAGTGCTGCTGGCCAATCCCCTGCCCGCTTTGTGTGTGGGCATTCTTGGCACGCTGCTGGGACTGTTCAGTGCCTTTATGCCGGCATGGGTCGGCTATTTTGTGCCGTGGGGGTATTTTATCCCTCTGAACACCTACCGGATTGCAGACTGGGACCAGGCCAGCAAAGTAGTCACCTACATGATTGTGCCGTTCCAGTGGCCGCTGCTGGTTGCCACGGTGGTTTTGGCCGGCATTTTGTTTTTTGCCGCGTGGTATGCCATGCGGAACAAGGAGGTGTGACCCATGCTGCTGCGTTGTATCCGTGCAGAAAACCGCAAACTGCACGCTTCGCCCATCTGGTTTATGTTTTTTATTCTGCCCATCATTTCCGCCGGGTACGGAACCTTCAACTACCTGCAAAACCTTGAAATTTTGCGGGACGGCTGGTACAGTCTGTGGACCCAGCACACACTATTTTACTCGCTGTTTTTCTTCCCCTGCATGGTGGCGGTATACGCGGCGTACCTGTGGCGGCTGGAGCACATAGGCCACAATTGGAACCTGATTATGGCGGAGCCGGTGCCGCCCTTTTACCTGTTCCTTGCCAAGTTGCTTGTGGTGACAAAGCTGGTACTGCTGACTCAGGCATTTGTGTTTGTATTGTACTGGTTCTGCGGCCGGGTGTTCGCCGGGTTCACAGCGCCCCCGCCGGCCATTACCATCTTTTACCTGGTGCGCAGTGTACTGGGCGGGCTGGCCGTGGTGGCGGTGCAGCTGCTATTTTCCATGGTGATCCGCAGCTTTGCCTTGCCGGTGTTTTTGGGGCTGGCCGGGGGTGTTTCCGGCATGCTGCTGGCCAGCCGGGGCTACTGGTACGCCTGGCCCTATTGCCTGATGCAGCGCGGCATGAACGCTAACCAGAGCAGTGATATGCTGGCGGACAGCTACCTGGGCTTCGCTTTGGCCTGTGTTGGCTGGCTGGCGCTGATTTTGCTTGCGGTCCAGCTGCTGTTGAGCCACCAGGATGTAAAGGTCCGGTAAAGGCTGCACCGGCTTTGCCGCGCATTTTGACCGCTTTTGTAAAATTGCCTCAAAAAAAGCGGATATTTTTGGGGGTTAATGGGTTTTATTTGCCGGGCAGGTATGATATAATAAGCCAGGTTTGCGGCCAGCTTTGCCGCACTGCCGGTTTGAACGTATTTCCCGAACGTGTGCCTGCCCCGCGCATGGCACCGTTTGACCACGGTGTATCTGAAAATGCGAAATATCCGTCATTTTCTTTGTTTTCAGATACACCATAAGGAAAGGATGGCTGTTGATGAGACATTTGATTGATCCCCTTGACTTTACAAAGGAAGAAACCCAAAAGCTGCTGGACCTTGCGGACCGCATCCATGATGACCCCGAAGCATACCAGGATGTGGCTGACCGCAAGCGCCTGGCCACACTGTTCTATGAGCCTTCCACCCGCACCCGCCTTTCGTTTGAATCGGCGATGCTTCGTTTGGGCGGCAAGGTGTTGGGTTTCCCGGATGCCGGTGTTTCCAGTGCTTCCAAGGGTGAAACCGTTGCGGATACCATCCGCATTATCAGCTGCTATGCGGATATTGCCGCCATGCGCCACCCCAAAGAGGGGGCCCCGCTGCGCGCTTCCCTTTACAGCAAGATCCCGGTGATCAATGCCGGTGACGGCGGCCACAGCCACCCCACCCAGACCCTGTTGGACATGATGACCATCCGCCGCCGCAAGGGCCGTTTGGACAACCTGACCATTGGTTTCTGCGGCGACCTGAAGTTTGGCCGCACGGTACATTCCCTCATCAAGAGCCTGGCCCGCTATGACAACATAAAGTTTGTCCTGATCAGCCCCGAAGAACTGCGCGTGCCGGATTACATCATCAATGAAGTACTGGAGCCCCGCGGCATCCCCTACATTGAGACCCGCAACCTGGAAGGTGCTCTGCCGGACCTCGATATTTTGTACATGACCCGTGTGCAGCGCGAGCGCTTTTTCAATGAGGAAGATTACATCCGCCTGCGTGACAGCTACATCCTGACCGCCGAAAAGCTGAACCTTGCCCCGGCGGACATGGCGGTGCTGCATCCCCTGCCGCGTGTGAACGAAATTACGCTGGATGTGGACGATGACCCGCGCGCCGCCTACTTTGAGCAGGCACAGAACGGCGTGTATGTGCGCATGGCTTTGATTATGACGCTGCTGGGGCTGAAAGACCCCAAAACCGGGGAGGTTGCTTTTGAATGCTGAATATTGATGAAATCATGAACGGCGTGGTCATTGACCACATTACCGCCGGGACCGGGCTTTCGCTGTATCACCTGCTGGAGCTGGAAAAGCTGAACGAAGCCAGCGTGGCTCTGCTGCAGAACGTGCGCAGCCAGAAAAGCGGCAAAAAGGATATTATTAAAATCGAGGGCGATATTTCCGGCTTGAATTTTGATGTGCTGGGTTATGTGGACCCGCAGATCAGCCTGACCTTTATTGAGAACGGTCATGTGACCCGCAAGGTGCGCCCGGACCAGCCCAAGCGCCTGGTGAACGTGATCAAGTGCACCAACCCCCGCTGCATTACCTCCCTGGAGACCGGCTGCGACCACATCTTTGCCCTGACCCCCAGCGGACGCTACCGCTGCGTTTACTGTGAGCAGGAGTTCAAGGTACGCCCGTAAGGCAGTGCCGCATTTTCCTGTTCTGTTCCCATAATAAGTTCAGACCCGGCATGATGGAACGGATTTTGCTGTTCCCCTGCCGGGTCTGTTTTTTCTTGCTGTTTTGCGCGTGTTTCCTTGCCGCAATTTCCTGCTTGTGGTACGATGTGCACAAAGAGCCCTTGTTAATGGGAGGTAATTTTATGAATTGGGGAATTTTAGCTACCGGCACCATTGCCAACAAATTTGCCACAACAGTCAATGCGATGGCTGCCGAGGGCGAGCGGCTTGCCGCAGTCGGCTCCCGCCGGGCCGAAAGTGCCAAAGCCTTTGCGGCGCAGTACAACATCCCGCACTGGTACGCCAGCTATGAAGAGCTTGCCGCCGATCCCGCCGTAGATGCCATCTACATTGCTACGCCCAACGCCCTGCATTACGAAAACTGCAAGCTCTGCCTGGAGCATGGCAAGCATGTTCTGTGCGAAAAGCCGTTCACCATCAATGCAGAGCAGGCCAAAGAGCTGTATGCCCTGGCGGAAAAAAAGCAGCTTTTTATCATGGAAGCATTCTGGATTCGCTTTTTGCCGCTGTATGCCAAATTGCAGCAGATGCTGGCGGATGGGGTGATCGGCACGCTGCAAACCATCACCTGCCAATACGGTTTTACCACTGAAGGCGCCCGCCGCGAGCGCAAATTCAACTCTGCTTTGGGCGGTGGTGCTTTGCTGGATATTGGCATTTATAACCTTGGCTTTTTGCAGATGGTCACCGGCCAGCAGCCCCAGAACGTGCAGACAGAAGAGCTGCGCCTGACAGAATACGGCACCGATGAATACAGCAAACTGCGGCTTGCCTACCCCAGCGGCTGCACGGCGGAATCGGTGCAAACCATCGGCCAGCGCCTTACCCGCATGGCCTGCATTGTGGGCACCAAGGGCCGCATTACCCTGCCGGACTTCCAGTACGCCGAACATATGACGCTGGAACTGGACGGCCAGCCACCGCAGGAACTGGATTTTCCCTTTGATGTGAACGGTTTTGAATACCAGATTCGGGAAGTAAGCCGTTGTGCTGCCACTGGCAGGCACCACAGCAGCATTTATACCCCGCAGCAAAGCATTGCCCTGACCCAACTGATGTATGATATCCGCATGGCCTGGGGCATGAAATTTGAGGGCGAGGAATAAGCAGCTTTTGGTAAAGCTTTGTCCCCCTTTTTATATTTTCCACATAGACAAAAACAGCCCCAGGCGGCACCTTTTATGGGTACTGCCCGGGGCTGTTGCTTTTCAGAACCGGGCATACAAAAAGCCCGTATTGGAATAAAAGCTTGCCATCAGCAAAAAGGCAAAAATGGCAAATTCGTACACAGCCCAGCGCACCGGGCGCGGCGCAGCGTTGACCCAGGCGCGCAGGTGCAGGCCGCATTCATGCAGCACATCCACCAGCACCAGCAACGCAATGCCCAACAACAGCAAGAGCAGTTCCAGCTTGCTGGTCAGGCCTAGCAGCCAGTACTGGGCAAACACCTCGTGCCCGGGGTTATGCAGGATACCGGCAAAATATGCCGCCGCATTGCCCAAACTGCTGGCGCGAAAGATGGTAAAAGTAGTTACAAAGATAGCAAAGGTCAGCGGCACGCCCACGATGCGCAGCGGCAGAGATTTGCGCTTGCGCAGCGGAGCGGGCATGTGGTCCTCCGCCACCTGGCACAGGCCGTGCAGCCCACCCCAGACAAGGAAGGTCCAGTTGGCGCCGTGCCACAGCCCGCTGACCAAAAAGGTCAGCAGCAGGTTGGCATCCCGCCGGGCAATGCCCTTGCGGTTGCCGCCCAGTGGGATATACACATAATCCCGGAACCACTGCGAAAGGCTGATATGCCACCGGGCCCACAGCTCCTTGACGCTGGCAGAAAAAAACGGCTGGCGGAAGTTTTCCGGCAGGTGCAGGCCCAGGATCTCGCCCATGCCCAGCACAATATCCGTGTAGCCGGAAAAATCGGCATACAGCTGGAACGAATACATAACCGTGGCAAAAATCAGCTGACTGCGGTCAAAGGACGCCGGGTCCGCAAAGGCGGCGCTGACCACAATGGCCGCACGGTCCGCAATGGCAAACTTTTTGAAATACCCCCACGCACTGCGCTGCAAACCGCTGACCAAACGCTGGGTTTCAAACGTTTTGGGGGCGGCTTCCAGCTGGGGCATCAGGGTATTATAGCGGTTGAACGGCCCCTGGGTGAGCGAGAGGAAAAAGCCCGCATAGCACCACAGCCGTGCATAGCTGGGCGTGGGTGCCGTGCGGCCATGCCACACATCCAGCAGGTAGCCCGCCAGCTGCAAGCTGTAATACGCAAGGCCAAAGGGCTTATACAAATCCCGCAGGCCCGGCGCCAGCATGCCGCTGTATTTGAGCACCAGCAGCGGCAGCAGGGCTGCGGCCAGCCCCAGTGCCAGCCACCCGCGGCGGCTGGGCTGCTCTGGCTGCGCATGCTGCGCGGCCTGCCACACCACTGCCGTGGCAAGGGCTACCGCAAAAAGCGCGCCGATATCAATGGAAAGGCAGAACACTGCGTTGGCTGCCAGAACCAGCTTCCAGCGGGAAAGCTGGGGCACGCGGTACCACAGGCAGACAAACAGCGCCATAAACGGCAAAAAGCCAAGGGATGTAACAGAAAACATCAGTTGCCCTCCCCCTGCTGCACGGTGCTATCCGGTGATGTGGCCAGCTTTTCGGCAACCGTATCATAGAACAGGCTGCTTACATCCTCGCCCGTAGCGCTGCGAGCGGCCACCGTGGCGAACGCCTTGCTGAACGTTTCTGCCCCCTGCCCGTTCAGGTGGTGCATATCTGAAAAATCGTCAAAGCCAATGGGCAGCAGGTCGGTATCCTTAAAGAGCGAAAAATCCCAATACTGGGTGCCGTTGGCCGCGGCAAAGCTGCGCATGGCATCCACATAAGCCTGATAGTTCTGGGTATCCTGCACATAGGCACTGGGCAGCGGGGCGGTGACCAGCACCAGGCGGATGTTCTGCTTTTTGCAGAACTCGGCAATGCGGGTCAGGTTCGCCCGGCCAAACGGTGAGATTGGCGCGCTGGCATCCACGTGCATCAGGGTGCCGAACCCCCAGATGCTGGTACCCTCGGTATAGACAAAACCGCGGTCCCGGTAGGCTTCGCCCTCGTCCGGGTAGGTGACCCAGTCATAGTTCCCCGCGTTATAGCCGCCGGTCAGCTTGCCGCGCCAAAGGGCCGGCAGCTCACCGGGGTCAGCAATAGCATGGCGCGCCGGGAACACCAGATCCGCAAACGCCGCGGCACCGCCCATCTCCCACAGATACTGGTAACGGTAGGGCGAGGACGCGCGCATGTAATCGGTGATCAGGTAGCAGGCCAGCGGAACATTGCTGGATTTTTGCTGATTATAGCCGGTATAGAAGGTTTCCAGATAGACGGTTTTCAGCGGGCTGTTGGCGGCGGCTTCCCGAATAAGCCAATAGGAGCCATCCGGCTGCTGCTGGCTGGTGCCAAGGTTAAAGCTGCGGCTGCCCAGAATGGGGTCAATGGTATCCGGGTCAAAGCTGCGGTAGCTGTGGGAGGAACCCACAAACACAGTATCCACCGCATCCGCTTGGGCGTAATACTCCCCCAGCGTCACACGGGAATAGGCGTGCAGGTCATCCACCAGCAAAAAGTTCAGCAGCAGGCAGAGCGCCGCCGTGATGGCCGCAAACAACACAAACAGGCCCGCCTTGTGCAGCGGGCCGGGAATGCGGCTGGGTTTTGGGGTTGTATGGGGCATGTAGCTTCCTTTACGTTTGCCATCTGCCGTGCGGTATGCGCCGCGGCTCAGGTTTCAATTTTTATATGGGGGCAGCGGGGATTGTAAGCGGCAAGGTCCAGGCGCCAGGTGGTGTTGCCATCGGCATCCTCGGCCGTTTTTTCAAAGCCGTACCCAGCATAAAATTCCCGCACCATAGCGTTTTTGGCGGTGGGGTAATAATAGCCCTCCAGCGCAGTATACCCTGCAGCGGCAGCTTTGGCGGCAAGGGTGTCCATCATGGCGTCTTCCATGCCGCGCTTGAGCACACGGCAGCTCATCAGCCACAGGCGCAGGCAGAGCGTTTGGCCCTGGGCCTGCCCTGCCACAACGGTAACAACACCGTTATCCGCAAATTTATCCACCAGCTTGCCGTACAGGGTAATCCAGTCCGGCTTTTCTGCCATGGAACGGATGTCATCCTCAGTGCAGCGCAGAGTGGTCAGGTTGAACTGGTTGCTCTTGTTGGTCAGCTGAGCAATGCGCTGCATATACACCGCCTCAAAGGGGCGGATGGTCGCCGTCATTTCCAGGCTGTCCAGATACTGGCCGTAATCGGCAAAAGCTGCCTGGGCCTGGGCGGCCTGGGCGCGGGCATGGTACTGCGCGGTCTTTTTCAGGTCATCGCCGGAAAGGATCGTCGTTTCAAAGTACCCGCCGTGATCCAGCATCTTGATGTAGTTTTCGGCACCATCCAGCACCGGGGTGGCCACGCCGGGCAGCTGGGCGGCCACAATGGCACGCTCCGCCGGGTTGTCATCAGCAAACACAAAGCTGTCGGTGCCAAGGCTGAGCTCTGCGGCGATGGCTTTCAGGTTCTGATCCTTAGGATCCCAGTTGGCCTTGATGCAGACAAAATCATCCGGGTGCAGCACGCTGTCCGGGTGGTTCAGGCCGGCCAGGGCGTTGGCTTCGTCATTTTTGGAATCCACCGCCAGCACCACGCCGATGGTCTGCAGGGCTTTGCAGTAGCTCTGGAACTCGGCGTACACCTGGCCTTCCGGCACTTCGGGGCCGATGGCAATGCCGTCCACACCGTCATCGCCCACAATGCCGCCCCAGAGAGTGTTATCCAGATCCAGCACCAGGGCTTTTTTGTTGCGGCCATACAGGGATTTGATGATGTTTGCCACGCTGTTTGCCAAAGACGGAATCGCATCCAGGCACATGGCGTACTTGTACATATGCCAGAAGAACGCATCCCCCCAGGCAGTCAGGCCGTAATCTGCGCTGAGATAGTCAATATCATTGATATAAAAATCCTCATGCGCGGCAGCATAGGCGTAAAAGCGCTGGTTCAGGCGGCTGAGATAGTTGGAACGGCCATGCGGGTCCCAGATATCACGGTTGCCCATCAGGCGGTAGTTGGGGCGGTCAAAGTTATTCTGGATGACGGGGCAGTGGAATTTGGCTTCCAGCGCCTGCCACATCTGCTCAAAGCGGCTGTACTCGGCATTCAGCATGGCATCAATTTCCGCCTGCGGGGTGGCCGTTGTGGGGAAATTGATGATGTTGCGCCAGTTGGTGTGGATATAAATGACATCGGGGTGGAACCCATCCAGCTCCGGCGTGCCGAACATGGCGTCCTGCCAATATTGGCCATACTCGCTCTGGTAGAACTCCGCCTGAATGCCGTATTGCAGCAAAAACAGGCCCAGCTGGTCTGCCACCTCATTGGTGGTGGAACCACCCAGGATGGCGATGCGCTTTTGCAGCGGGTGCGGGTTTTGGGCCAGCAGTTCCTTGCGCAGGCGGCGCTTTTTGCGCAGCAGCGTTTCGGTATCCAGCGGGTAGTTAAAACAATCCATATCGGCGCTTCCTTATAAATAAAAATTCAGGGGCTTACAGCTTTTGCAGGGCTTCTTCCAGCGTAATGGCGATCTGGTCCGGGCAGCTGGTGGGCTTGGAGCCACACAGGGTACCTTTCATGCGCTCAATGGCGTCCTCAGCTTTCATGCCTTTCAGCAGCTGGCAGATGCCTTTCAGGTTGCCGTTGCAGCCCCCCAGCACCTCAACAGATTCAATGGTATGGTCAGGGTTCAGTTCTACTTTGGTCATCACCGAGCAGGTGCCCTTATTGCGGCGTTCGTAAGTCATAATCGTTTGCTCCTTTTTATTTTCTTGCTCCGTTTTGTTTTTTGCTGTTGGTTGCTTTAGGCAATACCGCATAATTCTAAGTGCCGATACGGCGAGCGAGGTGCGGCAGATGCTAAGCCAAAAGCGCAGATAATACTGGATGCTGCAAAGGTGAGCGCCGCCAGTGGCGGAAACAGCGAACCGAAGCAGGGGCAGCAGTCGCAGAGTGCGAGGGGCTTTTGCCCCCGAAGCACGATGCGGGTACCGCAACCCGACATTATCGAGCATTTTGGCAACGCAGATGCCGTGCCGCAGCCGCCGGAGCGGTGCTTGAGCCGTTAGGCGGGAATTGTGCGGTATTGCCTTTACTTTTTGCGCGCTTCGGCCAGCGCACGGATGCGGGCGATCTGTTCGTCCGCGGTGGTGCAGGTGCCAACCGGGTGCGGGGTGTTGGTGTTCATGCCGTGGTAGTCAGTGCCGCCGGTCACGATCAGGCCGTACTCCGCGGCCAGCTGTTCCAGCTCGGCTTTATCCTCCTCCGTGTTGCGGGGGTGGTCGATCTCCACGCCGTCCAGCCGCCCGGCTGCAATCAGCTCCCGCGCCAAAGGCATGCTGTGGTAAACGCTGGGGTGGGCCAGTACCGCCACGCCGCGGCATTCTTGGATGAGGTTCAGGATGGTATCCACGGTTTCATACACCGGCGTGTGCAGGATCTTGCCGCGCACCGGGCGCAGACCGAACAGGCTGCGGTACACCGTGTTGTACATTCCATCCGAAAGCCCATACTGCCACAATACACGCATGACATGGGCCTTGTACAGCGTGCCGCTGTCCTTGGCAAATTCCAACGCTTCCTCGGTCTTGAACTGGGGGCAGATTTCCTCCAGTTCCTTGCAGGACTGATACACCGCATCGTAACGGCGTTTGTCCATGACTGCAGTATGGCGGGCCAGAGCTTCGCAATCGTCCGGGTAATAGCATAGGATGTGCACGCGGTGTTCCCGCCCATAATCATAGGCCGTCAGCTCCACCGCCGGGATCAGCTTTACGCCGTTTTGCTCCGGGTGGGCGTAAGCATAACTCACAGAGCGGTTGGTATCATGGTCGCTGATGGCAAGCCAATCCAACCCCGCGCAGGCCGCCAGCCAAGGCAGCTTTTCGATGGGGGTAGAACCGTCCGAACAGGACGAATGGGTATGCAGATCACCGGGCATAGGCTGAGCTTCTCCTTTCCTGCTGAA
>UMEP01028163.1_pt1 | contig 29451 bp, 25 predicted proteins | sample 1964771 | NCBI WGS metagenome assembly UMEP01 (sample SAMEA4836022, study PRJEB28245) | human gut metagenome | biome: gut microbiome; material: fecal sample | place: Denmark | collected 2008 | reverse complement strand
TTCATATTATAAAGCAATGGTAAAGCGGTGGGTGTAGAATAGACTTAATAGGTTAAAAACTAAACACTTGTGATATGGAAGCAAAAATGTTAAAGCGCATCGCGCTTTGTTCTTCTCGTCACATAACAACGGTGGATCATTGCTGCTGAGGTTCGTCCAGAATACCGCCGTTATACCTGAAATAAGGTGCTTGGGAACTATCATGCGATTGACATGAGAGGAACGTGAAGAACGCACTTTTCAATTGACAATTGATAATTAACGATTGACAATTTATGGTATTGACTTCTAACTCCTCAGTCCGCTACAGCGGGCGATAACTTCTTCTAACTCCTTTAACTCCTAATAATAAAACTTATGCCCGACAAACTTAACCATGTGGATTACCGTTGGTATGTGGTGCGCACCAAGCGCCATCAGGAGGGTAAGCTGGTGGAGCTTTTGGAAAAGCAAAAGGCACAGACCAAGAACATCCTGGAAATCTATGCGCCGACCCACACTACGGTGAATGTGCATCAGGACAGCGACGACAAGCAGAAACCGCTATTTGCGGGCATCGTGTTCGTACTCGCCACGCAGAATGCGCTGATGAGTTTCATGAAAGAGCACTCCAAGGATGCGGACATACAGTACGAACGTAAAAAGGAAAAAGGAGAAAGGACACGGATGTGTGTCATTCCCGAATCCCAGATGCGCGCTTTCCGTGACTACAACGAGAACTATGCCGACAAGGTGATTGTGCTGGAACGTCCTTACTCGGACTATGCCTTCAACACGAAAACGGGCGAACCGAACGAGATAGTACGTGTCGTTGACGGTCCGCTCGCGGGCTGTGAGGGCTATATCTGCCGTTTCCGCCACGGAAAACGGCTGGTGTTTCAGGTACAGGGATTTGAACCGGGCAGTTGGCTCACGGTTTCCTGCCCCAAGGCATGGGACTTGCACGTAGTCCGCCTGCACAACATGGAGGGAGACAGGCTCTCCGTCGGAACGGAGAAAGGACGTGCCGTGGACCTGCTCGTCGGAATCCTGCAGGCTTGCGGCTATGGAGAACGCACGCTCCAGATGCTTTATGGTATCATTGACCGTCTTGTCGTCAAGCCGTCGCTGGTATCGCTCTGCAAGGAACTTCATGCACATGGCGACACCGCTTTGAGCCAACGTCTGGCACGGATGACCGGCACGGAGGCGGAACTCGTCATCAACCTCGTGCGTTACGAACATGACAATCCGGGGTATGTGAAAGCCAACTGGGACAAGCTGGCGTTGCGCCCGTTCCTTACCCCGACAGCGGGTGTGGAAATGGAAGAAGGCAAAACCGGGGTGGAATTCCACCATAAGGATTTTACGGAAATCATCCGCAAGGTTGACATAAAGGAAGAAGCCTACCTGCCCAGCCTGCAAAAGGACGAAACAATCACCACTACCTATTATGCCCACATCGGCATGATGGAGGATAAAGACAAGGAAGAATCTACTTACTTCGCCAACTGGGACGGTTTCCTTCAGGAATATTTCCTGACTGCAGGCAAAGCCAATGAGAAATTAGTTGCGGGAACAGTGGAGGCCGTTCCTGACGGCGCAGCAAATGCGGAAAGGGAAAAGCTCATCGAGTCCTTCCGCAACTATGCCCCTACATTATATAAGGTATTGACGGACGCGGATTCAGCCGTAAAAGCCATACAGGACTTTAAGGTCGGCGAAGATACGCTGGGCGTCCTTGCCATCCGGTCTTCAGCACAGGAAAAGGATGCGGCAAAGGACAAGCTGATACAGACCTGTGTCCGCATCTGCAAGGAAATCAACACCACCAACCACCTTGCCATATGGCGCAGGTACCTGCGGACGGTGTGGCTGCACAATTAAGATTTTTAGGAGTTAAAGGAGTTAAAAGGAGTTATCACTCCGCTTTGCTCCGTTAGGAGTTAAAGGACGTAACAGACAGACAAAAATCATAGTAGAAAGTGGATAACAACAATCAGAAGAATGTACAGACAGTAACTTTAACCCTCTCCCCTCATGGGGAGAGTTGGAGAGGGGCTGAGGGGCTGGAAGGTTTCGGCTTCATCGCCTACGCCAACTCCCGCGTTGAGAAACTGCGGGACGAGGGGCGGTATGACGCGGCAATAAAACTGAAAAAGTATCTCAGGAAGTTCATCACCTATTTAGGCAAAAATGAAGTGCCTTTCAAGGACTTCGACGCCCTGCTGATACGCAACTACCACACGTGGCTGAAGAACCAGGAGCTGGGACGCAATACCATTTCCCTCTATATCCGGAATTTGAAGCGGGTCTATAAACTTGCCGTAAACGACGGTCTTGCTGCCGACAGCAATCCCTTTGAGGGCATGGACGTGAGCTACCGTGTCAAGAAAGAGCGGAACGGACTGACGCTCGATGAAGTGAAACGTCTGCGCGACCTTGACCTGAGCGGTGAATCAGAGATGACCGTCTTCGCCCGCGACATCTTCCTGTTCACAGTCTATGCCCGTGGCATGAGGAGCGACGACATCTTCCGGTTGACGAGAAAAAATATCAAGAACGGACAGCTCACCTATCGCCAGCACGTCACCGGCAAGGAAATCTCTATTCCCTGGGAACCGGCACTGCAGGAGATAGCGGACCGCTACAGGCAGAAAGGCACGCTCCTCCTCTTCCCCATCATCACGGCAAAAGACCCGCGCGAACAATGGAGACAGTATGACAGCCTCCTGCACCGCATCAATTACAGCCTGAAGAAATTAGGCGAGATGATGGAGCTTGGTTATCCGCTGAACCTCACTGTCGCAAGGCATTCGTGGGAGAGCATGACCAAGAGCGTAAGCATAAGCGACATCTTGTGAAATGAAGAAACAACATTCGGCGTAAGCCAATGAAGAGTTAAGAAAGAAGAAAAATAACCTAATGACGACAGCTTTCACGGTTCAGCCGTTTTAGCAACGTTTACCGGTGGAAACCGTGACGACTGCCGTCATTTTCAGAGAAAATTAGCTTTAGCAAGGTTGCAAGTCATGATACTCGTTCGCCACATCAAAGCACGGACAGACCTTTTGCGAGTCCAAGTCCCTATGACCCACAATCAGGGCATCGGGATATCTCCGGTGAAGCTGTTCCAGCAGGTTGCGCAAGGCAATGCGTTGGGCATCCGTTCGGGTGTCAGCAGGCTTTCCGTCCTTAGACAGTCCGCCGATGTAACAGACTCCAATCGAATGCCGGTTATGGTTCTTGCAATGTGCCCCGACCATTTCTTCGGGTCTGCCCGGTTCAATAGTCCCGTCCGTGGGAATGACGTAATGGTAACCGCAGCCTATCCAGCCCAGCGAGCGGTGGTAGCTGTCGATGTCTGCCATCCGAAGGGCACTGCCCGCCCTATTGGCAGAACAGTGCACGATAATCAGTGTAATGGTTCTCATAAGTGTATATTTAGGTAACGAGTTAACCAGTTGACAAGTTGACGAGGTTTTAGATGAACTATTCAGAACCTTGTTACCTTGTCAACTGATACCTTGTCAACTTCTACATACTGGCTATCGCTCCTCCGGCAGCACCGGTTATCAACAACTCAATGAACTTGACGATGTAAAGCAAAATGTTTTTCCAGTTTGTTTTCATACGTTTAGTGGTTAAATGAATAATAAGGATGAATAATCGCATGGCAATTTATTGTTGCAGGGCAGATTCGTTATCCGCCCTGCAAGGTTAAAGTTAATCTGCGGAAATCCGCGTTTCAGAAAGACCTGGGAAAGGAAAGAATCACACGCCGGGTTCTTCCGGAACAGAAGCAGTCTTCCGTTTCGCCGCTTCCAAGTCCACAGTAGCTTCGCCCGACTTTTCAGCCTTCAGCGTAGCCTTCTGTGCCAGGCGGCTTGCTACCGGAGCAAATTCGGCACGCGAGCGCAGGTTCTCGAAGTCCTCACCGGGAGTAAACACGATATTTACCGTCTTGATGTTGGATGCAGTAAATTCTTCCATCGAAACAGCAGGTTCACAAGTGAGGGAAATACCAAAGGTGCCCAGTTCACCGAACTGCACTTTGCAGCCGTTCAGCAGCATCTCGACCAGGCAGGCACACGTGTCACTCACCACGCCTTTCACCGTACCGCGGGTAAACACTCCGTTGTGATCGGCGATGTGTTTCACGAACTCGTCAAAAGTCATCGTTTTGGTTACTTGGTTTTTGGCGTATGCCATTTCAGTTGCTTCTTCGTCCAACGGGTTTCTCCATAAATAGGTAGAGTAATTAATCATACTTTAAACTGTTTTTTAATGGTTAAACTTAAGTGTCAGTTTGTAAGTTTTTAAGTTTGTTAGTTTTTAAGTTTGCAATTCAAAAACTCAAGAACTTAAGAACTAAAAAAACTCACCAGATGTTGCGCGCTTCATCGTTCTGACAATGCAAAGATACGGCACCGGAAAGGCGAAATCAATTCGGTTGACAAGCGTTGACAAACCATTGATAAATCATTTATTCTGAATACAGTTGACTAGTTGACAAGGTACTAGTTGACAAGGTACTAGTTGACAAGGTTCTGAATAGCTGAATACAGTTGACTAGTTGACATGGTACTAGTTGACAAGGTTTTATTCAGTTGACTAGTTGACAAGGTACCAGGTAACGAGGTCCTGAATAGCTTTACTGAATGTATTTAAAACCTAGTTACCTAGTACCTGTAGCCTAGTCCCTGGTACTAAAACCTAGTTATCTAGTTACCTAGTACCTAGTCCCTATTATTAAAACCTAGTCCCTGTTACTAAATATACCCCACGTGTCCGACATAACCATAAACATAAACGGAGGAAACAACCAGATCCTCCCCAACGCTACGGAAGCCGTGCAGAATTTCTACGGCAGCTACTTTCCGGAACATCCGCTTCCCGACAAGTCCGATCAGGAAACGGAACCTCCCGAAGCGCAGAAGCTTGCCCTATATATAAATAAGGAGAACCTCGGCCGTTATCTCTCCCTCATTGGCGAGTGCCGGTCGGCTACCGAGCTGGCACGTGTCGTGGTGGAGATGGTGGAACAAGAGCCCAGGCTCTTCCCCGAAGAAATGGTGAAAGAACGCTTCATCAGCCTCCTGCTGCCTTTCGCGTCCAAGCTTGAAAAAGGCAAGACCATCGACAACATCCGCGCCCGCATCAACGACGCGTGGATGAACCGTCCCAAGAAACGTCCCTGAACCTGTCTGAAAAGACCGCCCTGTTATGAACCCGATACTCATTCCAAGAGGACAAGTCACCGGGAAGCCTTACGCATCTCCGGCATTTCACTTGAAACCCTTGGCCGATGAAGAAAAGCGCGTTCATAAAGAAAATAGCGGAAGCCATCATCGAGTGCATCCGGGAAGAACTGCCCAGGCTCACCAGTGCCAGAACGCAGCCACCGCCCGCCGCCCTGCAGGAACATGACGGGACGCCTTACCTCAGGCAGATAGCTGCCGCCCAGCAGTTCCTGGACGAAAACCGCAACGCCGACCTCGCGCACGTGAAATGCCTCCTCCGCCGGATGATTCCCGAAGAATACCACGGCGAGATAGAAAAGCTCCACGAGCGGGAAGAACCCCGGTTTGTCTGCATCATCAACGGCGGCCAGAACCTCATCGCCCCGAACGCCCGGCAGGCAGAACAGACCATACAAGATAGTATACCCGAAAAATGAATATATACTGCATCGGCAGTTGAATATATACTGCAACTGCCCATGAATATATACTTCATCCGCCGATGCAGTATATATCCATGAAAAAAGTAGCACGAATGTTTTCATTTAGCTTGGAATACCACATTGAACATACTTCATACACAGCACTATGATAACCATCCAAAATACCGGTTTCACATCCAGAGTCAGCTTGGCGGCCATGCTGATGGTGTGCACCAAAGAATACATGCTGAACACCTGCAAGAAGCTCGACCTCTATGTCAGTCCGAACCTGAAAAAGGAAGAGACGGCACGCCGCATCGCACAAGAGATTCTCGACAATCCCCTTGCCGTGCTGTGCAGCCTGAACAAAAGCGAACTTCAATTAGTGGACGAGTTTGTAAAAGCAGGCCCGAACCAATACATCACCAAGAAGATGCGCAAGACGCAATATAAATTGCAGAAATACTCGCTTATACTGACTTACGAGGACTTTGAAGCCAGTGAGTGGAAGATGCTGATGCCCGATAGCGTCCGCGAATCACTTGCCGTCAGCTTACCTGCCATCCTGTCGATAGTAGAGAAAACAGGAAAAGCACCCAAATACAAGGACTTGCGGATGTTGGCGTTTCTGAACTCGTTGTAAGAATCGATATAAATAAACATAACTATTATGGATAAGAACATAAAAATAGCCGTAGCCGGAACCGGTTACGTAGGACTTTCCATTGCCACACTCCTGGCACAGCACCACCAGGTAACAGCAGTGGACGTGATACCCGAAAAGGTGGATTTAATCAACCAACGCAAGTCGCCCATCCAGGACGATTACATCGAAAAGTATCTCGCCGAGAAAGACTTAAACTTGACAGCTACCTTGGATGGAGCCCAAGCATACGCTAATGCGGACTTCGTAATCATCGCCGCTCCCACCAACTACGACCCGGTAAAGAACTATTTTGATACCAGCCACGTGGAAGAAGTAATTGAACTGGTAAAGAGTGTCAACCCCAGTGCCATCATGGTCATCAAGAGCACTATCCCTGTGGGCTATACTGAAAGCATCCGTAAGAAAATGCAGTGCGACAACATCATCTTCTCGCCCGAGTTCCTGCGTGAAAGCAAGGCGTTGTACGACAACCTCTATCCCAGCCGCATCATCGTAGGCCGCCCCGAAGGCGACACCCGCTTGGACGAAGCCGCCCGCACCTTTGCCGCACTCTTACAGGAAGGAGCCATCAAAGAAAACATCGACACCCTCTTCATGGGTTTGACCGAAGCCGAAGCGGTGAAGCTCTTCGCCAACACCTACCTGGCGTTGCGTGTCAGCTACTTCAACGAATTGGACACGTATGCCGAAATGAAAGGGCTGGACACCCAAGCCATCATCAACGGCGTCTGCCTCGACCCACGCATCGGCACGCATTACAACAACCCCTCGTTCGGTTACGGCGGCTATTGCCTGCCCAAGGACACCAAGCAGCTATTGGCTAATTATGCCGACGTGCCCGAAAACCTGATTCAAGCCATCGTGGAAAGCAACCGCACCCGCAAGGACTTCATTGCCGACCGTGTGCTTCACAAGGCAGGTTATTATGATTATTACAACCGTGGCGACTTCAAACCATCAGAGGAAAAGAAGTGCATTATCGGTGTTTACCGTCTGACCATGAAGTCGAACAGCGATAATTTCCGTCAATCCTCCATCCAAGGCGTAATGAAGCGGGTAAAGGCGAAAGGTGCGGAAGTGATTATTTACGAACCAACACTGGAAGACGGCAGCACCTTCTTCGGCAGCAAGGTGGTGAATGACTTGAACGCTTTCAAAGCGCAAAGTCAGGCGATTATCGCTAACCGCTATGATGTTTGTCTGGATGACGTGAAGGAGAAAGTGTACACACGGGATATATTCAGAAGAGACTAACTTTAACTTTGATTTATTATTTAAGTTCATGCCCGATTCATTAAAGCAAAAGGCTGCGAAAGGTGTACTATGGAGTACGATTGAGCGTTTTTCTGTGCAAGGCGTACAGTTCCTCATCATGATTGTAATGGCACGCTTGCTCACTCCACATGACTACGGTTTGATAGGCATGTTGGTTATCTTCATCGCTGTAGCACAGTCGTTGATTGATAGTGGATTCTCTCAGGCACTGATACGCAAACAGGACAGAACTGAGACCGACAATAATACAGTGTTTTATTTCAATATTGTGGTCAGCGTTTTACTCTACCTCATATTTTATGTATCCGCACCATTTGTAGCTAACTTCTATAATACACCGCAATTGTGTCCTGTGATGCGTGTAGTGTGCCTCAGTATAATTTTTAACTCATTTGCCGTAGTGCAACGTGCGCTGCTCACCATCCGTATAGATTTCAAAACCCAGGCTAAGGCGGCATTGACTGCCGCCGTAATATCTGGCATTATCGGCATTGCAATGGCTTACCAAGGTTTTGGTGTATGGTCGCTTGTTATCCAGCAACTGTTCAACCTCGGTATAAATACTGGTCTGTTGTGGTTACTGTCTAAGTGGAGACCGAGGTTGTTGTATTCTTGGCAGTCGTTTCACGAATTGTTCGCTTTCGGTTCAAAACTTCTCGCTTCAGGACTGCTCGACACCATTTACCGTAACATTTATCCGATAGTTATTGGTAAACTTTTTAGTGCAACGAGCTTGGGGCATTACACCCGTGCACACCAGTTTTCTGAATTCCCGTCATCAAATATTACAGGCATTATCCAAAGGGTAACCTATCCTGTATTGTGTGAAATACAAAACGATGATATACGTCTTGCAAGCATTTACCGTAGGTTTCTAAAACTCTCGGCATTTGTTATATTCCCATTGATGATAGGACTTTCTTCTGTAGCAAAGCCGTCTGTCAACATCGTGCTCGGTCCTCAATGGGAGTTCTGCGGACAGCTTCTACAAATATTATGCTTTGGCATGATGTGGTATCCTATCCATGCCATTAACCTTAACCTCTTGCAAGTAAAAGGTCGTTCAGATCTTTTTCTGCGTCTTGAGATAATAAAGAAAATCCTCGGCGTAAGTGTACTTTGCATCACAGCACCATCCGGTCTGATAGTGATGTGTTACGGTCAAATTTTCAATTCAATTGTGGCGTTGGTAATAAATACATATTATACGGGCAAGCTAATCAACGTTGGTTTTTTCAAGCAAATGCGTGATTTGTTACCCACTATTGCCCTCTGCCTCGCAATGTTCACTCTAATACTAACGGTAAATCACTTCATTCACAGTGATATTGTAAAACTGTGTGTAGGCATAGCCATAGGCGTAATATTTTATACATTGTCAAGCCGGATGTTTAAGTTTACCGAACTTGACGAACTCCTTTCTTTGGTTAGAAAAAAATCTTAAAACCAATATAAACCAATTTCTTTATGGACAACAATTTAATCACGGTAACGTCTCCGTTACTGCCTAATCTCGATGACTTTAATGAGATGCTCAAGCAAATTTGGACGAGCAAATGGATAACCAACAATGGCTCGTTTCACAAACAACTAGAAAAGGAACTTGCCGCATACCTTAAAGTACCTTACATTAGTCTGTTTACCAATGGTACGCTACCACTAATAACAGCCCTTCAGGCTTTACGCATCACAGGCGAAGTAATCACTACCCCTTACAGTTTTGTGGCGACAACACATGCTCTGTGGTGGAACGGAATTAAACCGGTATTTGTTGATATTGATCCTGCAACAGGCAATATAAATCCTGATAAAATAGAAGCTGCCATTACCCCAAGGACTACGGCGATTATGCCTGTACATGTATATGGCAAGCCATGCGACACAAAGCGGATTCAAGAAATCGCAGATCAATACGGACTGAAAGTGATTTATGATGCCGCTCACGCATTTGGAGTAGAGGTCAATGGTGAAAGTATATTGAATGCCGGTGATTTAAGTACGTTGAGTTTTCATGCAACGAAAGTATATAACACGGTTGAAGGTGGTGCAATGGTGATGCATGATGAGAAAATGAAAAAACGCATAGACTATCTGAAGAATTTCGGATTCGCCAATGAAACAACCGTAGTGGGACCTGGTATCAACAGTAAGATGGACGAGGTTCGTTCGGCGTACGGTTTATTGAATCTGAAACAGGTTGATGCTGCAATTGAAGCACGTCATAACGTTGCGGTAAAATACCGTGAAGCGTTGCGCAATGTGGAAGGCATAACATTCTTTGACGATATGCCTGGTGTAAAACACAATTATTCTTATTTTCCCATATTTGTTGATGCTAAGAAGTATGGCATGACACGTGACGAACTTTATTTTAAAATGAAGGAACAGAACGTTCTCGGCCGCCGTTACTTCTATCCGCTTATCAGTGAATTTTCTACATATAAAGGATTGGAAAGCGCAAGACCTGAAAATCTTCCTGAGGCACATAAAATGGCTGATAGCGTGATTTGTTTGCCGATGCATCATGTACTGAACGATGAAGATATTCAACGAATACTTGATTGTATAATCAAATGACAAGAATGAAGAAGATACTTCTGTTGGGTGGTTCAGCCCAACAGCTTGTAGCCATAAGAGCGGCTAAGGAATTGGGGTATTACACTATTGTCTGTGACTATCTTCCAGATAATCCCGGCCAGTATGAAGCTGATAAATTTTATGGTGTAAGTACAACAGACGTTGAAGCTGTTTTTGAGATAGCCAAAAAGGAGCAAGTCGATGGCATACTTGCTTATGCTTCCGACCCCGCTGCACTTCCTGCGGCAATCGTTGCGGAAAGATTAGGATTGCCGACCAATCCAGTAAAGAGTGTTGAAATACTTGGTTTGAAATATCCGTGGCGCAAATTCTTGCATGACAACGGATTTGCATGCCCGAAATTCCATTCATTTAATTCTCAAACGCCGATAGACGAAATAAAGGATAGCGTAAAGGATTTCACATTTCCAGTTGTTGTAAAGCCGACCGATTCATCAGGCAGCAAAGGTGTGACGAGACTTGATAATTGGGATGGTCTTGAAAAAGCTATAAGGTGGGCTGACGAATACTCAAGGAACAAGGTCTTGCTCGTTGAAGAATATATTCGAAGAGGTTATCCATATGTCATCGGTGGTGATATTTTCGTTTGGGATGGAAAAATAGTCCTTTATGGTGAAATGGATTGTCTCAGAGATATGCTCAGAAGCCCATTAATCCCGATTGGCAAAAAGAAACCATCAGGGATTAATAAAAAACAGGAAGAGATTGTTCACAAGGAACTACAACGTGTTGTCACTACACTTGGCATCCGCTTCGGTGAGATGAACATCGAAATTCTGCTGGACAAGGACGACAATGCACATTTTCTTGAATTGGGGCCGCGCGCCGGCGGTAACATGATACCCATTCAACTCAGTGATGCTTTCGGTATCGACTTTGTGAAAGCTAACGTACAAGCGGCGATGGGTGAAACACCAGATTTTGTTGGCAAGGTAATAAATCCCCTTCCCGGTTGCTATATGCACTATGTCTTGCACAGCTATAAAGCAGGAACATTCAATGGGATGGAAATAGACGAAAGCATCAGAAAATACGTTTACCGTGAAGTCGTTTACAAGAAGCCTGGCGACAAGGTTGAAGTGTTTGACGGGGCGGGAAAGGCTCTCGGAATAATCTTCCTGCACTTTGACACTGTTGACGAAATGGAACGTTTTTGCGACAAGCATGATTCTCTTGTGAGGATTGTGTTAGCTGAATGAAAATTAAGAAAATATAGGCGTGCTTTTGAAAGGTTATGTTTTATCTCGCGAAAGGAGGTTTTTCATCGCCTAAAAGACAACCTTTCATAATGCAAAAGATAGTGTATGTGTAACACAATGGTTTTCAGTAATATAAAAACAGCAATCTTATTGTTTGCACATAACCGGTCTTGCCATACAACATTAAAGTTATTTACCAATGACAAATGAGGAACAAGTAAAACCTATCGGCGGATATTTCGAGCTTGAACTGCCTCGGTTTCATGAATATCACAACAATGCAATAGCTCTCAACAGCGGCCGCTTCTGCTTGGAATATATCCTTCGGTGCCGCAAGTACAGGAAAGTGTTTGTGCCATATTTCACGTGTGATTCAGCCGTAGAACCAATCGTCAGACTCGGAATACCATACGAATTTTACCATATTGACACGGAATACCGCATAACGGATAATATCAGGCTTGCAGATGGTGAAGCGTTGATGTACACCAACTATTGGGGATTGCAGGACAAGTACTGTCAACAGCTATCCTCTGTTTATGGGCAACGCCTTATCCTTGATTACACCCAAGCGTTTTACTCCAAACCTGTTGCAGGTATAGACACGTTCTATAGCTGTCGCAAATACTTTGGTGTGCCGGATGGCGGGTATCTTTACTCAGATGCTAAACCAGACTTTGACATTGAACAAGATGAATCATACACACGTATGGATTCACTTGTTAAGCGGATAGACATATCCCCTGAAGCCGGCTTCGATGATTTTCACAAGGCAAGCGCATCGTTCCATGATATGCCAGTGAGGAAAATGTCAAAGTTCACGAAACGCATGATGAACGGCATCGACTACGAACACATTGCGCAGCGCAGGATTGACAATTACAATACATTGCGCCAACAACTTGGGAAAGGCCGAATGCTCAATCAATGGGAGGTGCCTATGGTGTTTCCGTATGTATCGGAAATGGGACAGAAACTCCGTCGCAGCCTAATCGACAACAAGGTGTTTGTAGCGAAATATTGGCCTAATGTTGACGAATGGGTTGGTGACAGTTCCGTTGAAACATGGATGGCAAACCACATCCTGCCGCTTCCTATTGACCAAAGGTATGGAAAGGAAGACATGGAAAGAATTGTAAAACTAATTAAAGAAAAATAGAAACATGGAAGAACGAATATATTTAAGGTCATTTGAGATTGATGACTATAAGACTTCTATAAAATGGCGTAAGGACGACCAAATTGGGGATATGCTTGGAGGAACGAAATATTTTGTTTCCGAAGCTTACGAAAAGAAATGGATAGAAAATACCATATTCAATTCTAAAGACGTAAAGTTGGCGGTATGCTTGTTGGAAAATGACAAGTACATAGGCAACGTCTACATGACTGACATCAATGAAATTAATCGTTCATGCCATTCGCACGTGCTTATCGGCGATAAGGAATATTGGGGCAAGGGTTATGCGAGAGAGGCATTGTTGAAAGCTGCCAGGTATATGTTTTACGAACGTAACATCCACCGCATACAGGCAAACGTTCTTGAATCGAATGAACAGTCTTTGAAGATGCATAAGAAATGCGGATATAAAGTTGAGGGATTGTTACGTGGCGCCGTTTTCAAGGCCGGCAGGTATCAAAGCCAGTATGTGCTTTCATTGTTGAGGGAAGAGTTTGAGGGATAGAAATGTTGGATAGTTATTGTAGGAAAATGGATGACAAGGAAATCCTGGTTTCAATAAAGTGTATGGTTTATAACCATGAACCATACCTGCGTCAATGTTTGGAAGGTTTTGTGATGCAGAAAACGAACTTCCGCTTTGAGGCGGTAGTGCATGATGACGCCTCGACAGACGGTAGTGCGGCAATAATACGTGAATATGCAGAGAAATATCCAGATATCATAAAGCCGATTTACGAAACAGAAAATCAATACTCAAAACGCGATGGTTCGTTGAGTCGGATAATAAATGCACATATGCATGGAAAATATATAGCATATTGTGAAGGTGACGATTATTGGACCGACCCATTGAAATTGCAAAAACAGGTGGATTGGTTAGAAGAACATGACGATTATGTGATGTCGCATTCCAATTGTTTATGTTTTCATCAATCAACTGGAAAATTCACCCATGATAAAATAGAGAATGAGAAGGTGAAAATTGGTAATAATCTCTCTTGCGAAGATATCATTAGATTCCCAAGAATTGTTATGACTTTAACAGTTGTCATCAGGAAATCTGTTTATGATGAAATAGCCTTTTCTGATCCTTTTATTTTTGGCTCTGGGAATTTCCTTTTAGGAGACATTCCACGCTGGTATTCAGCTGCCAGAATGGGGAAGATACATTTTTTATCGGATATAACAAGTGTATATCGGGAATTGGATAATTCTGCTTCCCATATCAAAGGATTTAAAAACCGATATAAATTTTCGGTTTCAGCCCAAGGCCTTCGGGCTTATTTATGCAGGCGTGATAACCTATCTGCGGATTTATCAGCTTTGATAGAAAGACGATATGCTAATGTGTTGTTACATCATCTCGTCTTAAATCCAGATTATAAACCTGTCGTTCCGCTGTTGCCAAACACCTATCGGTTTGAATTATTTCTGCAACGCCATAAATTGTTGTGGATATATCTTGCGATAAAAGATATTTTCAGGAAACTAAAACTATCCAAACCATTATGAGTACCATTAGATTGATATACATCCTATTGCATGTATTGGAAATTTGGATGCTCTTTGTAGCCGGAAGGAAAATGTCTCAGACAAAAACGGACAAGGAATATTGGAAAGCATCTCTGTGGGCGTTTGTTCCTTATGTGTTTGTTTTAGGATTAAGATTCGGACATAATATAGATTGGAATTATTATAGCCAGCAGTATCTTGAGCATAAAACAATGAATTGGAATACAACAGAGCCTTTATTTCATTTTATTTTTTATTTCTTCTATTCATTAGGCATTCCATATTATATAGTGATTTCATTACAAGTAGCTCTTTTTATGTACAGCTTTTTACTGTTGGCAAAATATTTTAGGAAATGTTTATATTATGTATTACCACTATTGCCTGTTGTTGCGCAAAGTAATGATAATTATATTAGATGGTATTGGGCAGTGTCTTTTATATTAATTGCCTTTTATTGGTTTCTATCAGATTATAAAAAGAAACATTGGAAATTTATAACTTTCTTTATTGCTGGAGTTTTAGTGCATAACGGTTCTGTTCTTCTAATTTTACTTATTCCTGCATATTACTTTTTAAAGAAAATGTATTTACCACCGAAGATTTCAGTTCTTGCTATATTTATATCTGTTTTTTTTATGTCTATAGCAGTAATGGGATTTGTAAGTGAAATTGCAGCTACTGTTTATTTATACAGTGGAGATTTGTTACAAGATTCCAGAATTTCTTCTTATCTATTGGCTATTAATGATATAACTAGTGGTGGACTTAATGAGGCATCAGGTATAAAGGAATACGGCTTACATACAAAAATAATAACTTTTATAGCGTTTTTACCTGTTATCATTTATGGTCCACACTACATGAAAGATTTTAAATATGGAATTCTTTTTTATAATCTATTTGTAATCGGAGCTTTTTTAAATCCATTTTTTAGCACAGTGGAAATTTTTGATAGATATAGTAAAACGCTTCTGATTTTTCAAGCAATAACAGCGGGAGTTGTATATTATATGTTGCTCAAAGATATGATTATTAATAAAGGTCTAAAATTGTTTTGTCTTGTATCCATGTTATGTTGCTTCTATCCATTCATTAGTTATTCTATGTTTATGAGGTATGAATATCGGATGATGTATATATGGAATGCAGGAGGACGTGACTATATTGATACAAATATATATATAGACGATATGTTGAAAAATAGATGATAGAATTATGGATGTAAAACATTTTGTTAAGCTAATAATTAAACAATTTAGAATATTTAAAGTCGTGAAAGCTAATATCGTATTTTTAAAACCAAATCAAAGATTGTGTGGAAAGAATATTATTATAACAGGAGGTAGTCGCGGACTTGGTTTTGCTATGGCTAAAAAATTTGTTCAAGAAGGTGCAAATGTATTAATTACAGGGCGTAATGAAGAGACTCTAAAATGTGCAGCAGAATCTATAGGATGTAAATACATTCACTTTGATGTCACAGACTTTAAGAATATGGATAATTTTATTACAGAAGCCGATAATATATTGGGTGGTATAAATGTTCTTGTTAATAATGCTGGTATATCCTTACATGAGGGTAATATTAGAAATGTGCAATATAATCAATTTGATGCACAGATTAATACAAATTTGAAAGGAGCTTATTTTCTTAGTCAAAAATTTATACTTCTTTTTGAAAAAGAAAAACGTCAAAACGGTTCTATTCTTTTTTTATCTTCAGAACGTGGTCAATATGTTGATGACTTGCCATATGGCATTATTAAAGCAGCTATAAATAGTCTCACTCAAGGATTAGCAAAAATGCTTATTTGCAATAATATACGAATTAATGCAATAGCCCCTGGCATAACGACAACAGACATGACAGGGAGGAAGCCTGACAATCTTTTTGCCGGGGAGTATTCAACAGGAAGATATTATTTACCGGAAGAAGTTGCGGAAATAGCTTGCTTCCTTATTAGTGATGTTGCTAACTGCCTTTCTGGTCAAATTATAGTCTGCAACAATGGTAAATCTATAAATTATAGAAAATAAAAAACAGTCTTTTAAAAAGATTCCTATGAAAACATTTTATACTAATGATAAAACCACCCAGATAGTTTTATCTTTATTAAAAGCCCATGGTATACGTAAAGTTATCGTTTCGCCAGGAACGACTAATATCGCATTAGTAGGCAGTATGCAAATTGACCCTTTTTTTGAATTATATTCTTCTATTGATGAACGATCTGCTGCATATATTGCTTGTGGTCTAGCATACGAGTCTGGTGAACCTGTTGTGTTGTCTTGTACTGAAGCAACCGCTTCCCGCAATTATTTTCCGGGATTGACTGAAGCTTATTATCGTAAACTTCCGATATTAGTTATAACAGGTACTCACGGTAGTTACGAAACTGGGCATTTAAAGCCTCAAGTAATAGATAGAAGCGTTGCTCCTATAGACACAATACGAATGAGTATTGATTTAGGAAAATGTAAAGACAAAAATGATGAGTGGTTCATAAATGTACAAGTCAATGCAGCGATATTAGAATTAACTCATAATGGAGGAGGACCTGTACACATAAATCTTGGATATAGAATATGTTCCTATAATACAAAACAGTTGCCATCTGTTCGAGTTATAAAACGTTATTCAATAAATGATAAACTACCTCTTTTACCATATGGAAGAATTGCTATTTTTATTGGTTCGCATAAAATATGGTCTAATGATGAATTAAGAGCCATAGATGAATTCTGTGCTAATCATAACGCTATAGTTTTATGTGACAAAACAAGTTGTTATACAGGAAAATATAGAATAGATTATTCAATAATTGCTGCACAAGAATCATATATTCCACAAACAGCAAATCCAGACTTATTGATTCACATTGGTGAGATATCCGGAGATACATACACACAAACTGTATTAAAGCCCAAATTAGTGTGGAGAGTAAATGAAGATGGAATGATTAGAGATACTTTTCGTCGCTTAAAATGTGTTTTTGCTATGCCTGAGAAAATATTTTTTACTTATTACCAAAATGTAGAAATAAATAAAACGGAAGAATATCTTAAAGCGTGCAAAGATGAATATGCGTTAGTTATTGATAATTTACCTAAAATAAAGTTTTCAAATATTTGGATAGCACAGACATTAGCTTCTAAAATACCATCTGACTCCTATGTTCATTTAGGTATATTTAACAGCTTGAGGTCTTGGAATTTTGTAACATCCTTACCTAATGATGTGCATACAATTTGTAATGTTGGAGGATTTGGCATTGATGGTGCTTTATCAACACTTGTAGGCGCATCATTAGCAAATCCACAAAAATTGCATTTTCTTATACTCGGAGATTTAGCTTTTTTCTATGACATGAATTCATTAGGGAATCGCCATATTGGAAATACTTTACGCATTCTTATAATAAATAATGGTCGAGGTACAGAATTTCGAAAACACGATCATCCTTGTGCCATATTTGGAGATAATGCTGATCCATATATGGCAGCAGCAGGTCATTTTGGATGCCAATCAAAAACATTGATAAAAGAATATGTTGCAAATTTAGGATTTGATTATATAACAGCTTCTTCTAAAGAAGAATTTCTAAGTGTTTATGAAACGTTTATAAATCCTATTGTTACTTCAAAATCAGTAGTTTTTGAGGTTTTTATAGATTACAAAGATGACGTAGATGCAGTAGATGCTTACCGTCATATTTTAAAAGAAAATATATTGGAACTTAAGAATAAAATAAAGAAAGCAATTAAAGTTGTAATAAAAAGATAACACGTTTAGGAATTTGAAATACTATCCGGTTTCTGATGTAAAGGCATGGGGGCGGAACATATTTATCGGTCTTTGCGACTAATGAAAATTCGGACTTATTCCACACCTTGATGTTGAAACTTTATGCAAATGTACAACGATTAAATAATATACAATGAAAATAGGAATATTAACATATCATAGAAGTCATAATTATGGTGCATTATTGCAAGCTATAGCTCTACGCTATCAATTAGTAAAAATGGGACACACTGTATATTTTATAAATTATTGGCCTATCCATCAAAAACAGTTATATGATTATTTTTCGATGCGTCAAATGTTTGGGCATGGAGTAAAAGGAACTTTTGCGTATATAATAAAATTTATATTTTATATGAAAAAGCGAAAAATGCGCATAAACTCTTTTCTACAATTTATTGATAAATATATAAAACCTTATTGCATTGAATATTCAAGTGATAATGAGTTTGATGCAATTATTTATGGTAGTGATCAAATATGGAGAAAACAACCAGGGCTTTCTTATCATTTTAATTCTGTTTATTTTGCAGACAATATACTAAAAGCAAACAAGCATATATCTTATGCAGCTAGTATGGGAAGCATAAATTTGCAACAACCAGATTATTGCTTCCTAAAAGAAAAAATGAAAAAATTCACAAAGATATCTGTAAGAGAAGATAATCTAAAAGATATTATAAAAAAAGTTGGATTTGATGCACAAGTTGTCTTAGATCCAACTTTATTACTAACAGATCAAGATTGGAATACACTTTTTTCGATAAAAAAAATATATAATAATAAATACATACTATATTACAGATTATTAAGAGATTCTTTTGATGAAAAACGAATTCGAGATTTTGCTATGAAAACAGAGCGTAAACTGATTGTTTTAGAAGGTGCTGCCCGTCCATCACAAGGTAATAGTATTTATACAGCGAATCCAGAACAATTTCTTTCTCTAATAAAATATGCAGATTTCATTTTTACATCATCATATCATGGATTAGTCTTTTCGTTGATTTTTAATAAGCAATTTTTTGCATCTTTTGCAACGAATGCAGATCGTGCAAAACTCCTTTTGAATAAACTAAATATAGAGAATCGTTTATTACTTCCAAAAGAAAAATTTCCTTTTACAATAAGAGACATTGAATACAAGATAGTTAATGAAAAAATCGATTTCTTGCGAAAGGAATCTATCAATTATATATCTCAATTTTAGTTTATTTTGCCTTGTCTATTAATCAGAATGTACAAAATTAATAAATTCATATAAAATTTTATGTCAAAAATTCTGCTATTATCTACGATTTATCCCGCACCGGATATACATATTGGCAATAACACAAATGTTGTTCATTATTTTGCTCGAGAATGGATTAAACAAGGTCATGAAGTTTTAGTGATACATAATTACCCTATCTATATGCGCATATTCCATTGGTTAGGAAAATTATCCGAAAAAATGATTGCCAGTAAATTTAATACATTAGTGACATCTGTATATCAAAAGAAGTACATTGAATATGAAATGGATGGGGTCAGAATTATCCGAATGCCATTATATAAACCTTTACCTCGTTTTACAGTTCCTAAATCACAAATGCACAAAAGAATTATAGACATCGTCAATTATTGTAATTTACATAATTTTATTCCAGATATCATTACTGCACATAATTATTATCCACATCTTCCTCTTGTTAATCAATTAAAAGAAAAATATTATCCTAATGCCACAACTTGCATTGTTGTACATAAGCAAACATGGAAAATGCTAAACTATTGCGGAAAAGATTATAAAAAAGAAATAAAAAAAATAGATATATGGGGATATCGTTCTTTGCCTTTAAAGCAAGAATTTGAAAATAACACAGGAGTGATTCCCAAAAAATATTTTATGTGTTATAGCGGAATTCCTGAACATTTCTTTAAATGCAATCAAATATGTTCTATAAATAAACCTATTAATAGATTTATATATGTAGGTTCTTTTATTCGAAGAAAATATCCCGAAAAACTGTTGTTTGCTCTTAAAGAAAGTAATTTGACTGATTTTAGATTAGATTATGTAGGTGATGGTGTAAATAGAAAACTTGTAGAACACATAATTAAAAAGAATAGTTGGCAAAAAAAGGTTATTTTGCATGGATTGGTTGAAAGAGAAAAAGTTCCTACATATATACAGCCAGCACAATGTTTTATTATGATAAGTAAACAAGAAACATTTGGACTCGTTTATCTTGAAGCCATGTCAATGGGCTGCCTAACTATAGCGTCACGTGGAGAAGGGATGGAAGGAATTATTAAAAATGGTATAAATGGCTTTTTATGTGAAGCTGGCAATCAGCACGAGCTTGCAAGTATTATTAACCACTTGAACGAGATGACAAATGAAGAGTTACTACAAATTTCTCAAAATGCTCGTAACACAGCAAGACATATGACTGATGCAAAAGTAGCTGCTGACTATATAAATTCCATTTTAAATTGACTTATAATCATAATTATCAGAATAGTACGTTTTCCTCATTCTTCCATGACGTTATCAATCTGATTCTTCTGTGGGAAATTCTCTGCACCTACAACTTGTCACTCCATATCTTTACGGTATTTAAGACAGCTTGTTTTAGGAACGCCCTTTTTACCATTAATAATCTTGTTTTAAATGCGAGATTGAAATAGCGTTTTTAGCCTCGTAAGCAAACCAATAAAACTTATACGAATATCTTTATATGATTTTAGTTTCAATTATTACTGTAGGTATGAACCACCTTTCATACCTCAAGTCGTTATTGCCTTCAATCTACGGCAAAAACAAACCCGATGTCTCTTTTGAAATGGTTTACGTGGACAATTGCTCGACAGACGGCAGCGTTGAATACATTCAGACGAATTATCCGCAGGTGAAAGTTATTGTAAACACGGAACCATTAGGGTTTGGTGAAAATAATAATAAAGGTGTCTTCGCTTCCACGGGTAAATACATCGCAATAATCAATCCCGATATTGTGATGCATGCGGGTAGCTTGGATAAATTGTTTAATTTTGCTGAAAGCCATCCTGACGTGGGAATCATTGTCCCGAAACTTTTAAATCCAGACGGAACATTTCAATATTCAGTGCGAGGCTTTATTTCGCTTAGCATTTTACTTGCAAGAATACGCACAAAAGGGAGTGACAAAGCGACAGATAAAGAAGTTGACAAATACTTGTGCCGGAATTTGGATTATGACAAGACACAAGCTGTGGATTGGGCTATCGGTGCGGCTTTTTTCTTATCAAGAGACAGGTTTGCAGAACTTGGAGGCTTTGACTTGGATTATTTCTTGTACATGGAAGATGAAGATATTTGCCTGCGTTCGTGGAAACTGAACAGACCCGTAATATATTATCCGGAAGCGGTAATGACGCATAATCATTTGCGTGGTAGTTCTAAGTTAGGTAAAAAGACTTTTCTCCATCTAAACAGTATGAGAACATTTTTTCAGAAACATGGATTTCATGTGCCGAGTTTCAGAAGTTCATTTAAAGGCATTCTGTAATCAAACAGTAACTAATCTATTATTCTATTAATCATGAAAGGAATCGTATTAGCCGGTGGCAGCGGTACACGTCTGTATCCTATCACCAAGGGAGTGAGCAAACAGCTGCTTCCTATCTTTGACAAACCGATGATTTACTATCCCATTTCGGTATTGATGTTGGCGGGTATCCGGGAAATCCTGATTATTTCCACGCCTTATGACTTGCCGGGATTCAAACGCCTGCTGGGCGACGGAAGCAATTTCGGCGTGCGCTTTGAATATGCCGAGCAGCCTTCACCCGACGGGCTGGCGCAGGCTTTCCTTATCGGAGAGGAGTTCATCGGTGATGACTGTGCCTGCCTGGTATTGGGTGACAACATCTTCCACGGAAACGGATTCAGCACCATGCTGAAGGAAGCGGTACGCACGGCGGAAGAGGAAGAAAAGGCCACCGTATTCGGCTACTGGGTGAACGATCCGGAACGTTACGGCGTGGCGGAGTTCGACAAGAACGGGAACTGCCTGAGCATCGAGGAGAAACCGGAGCATCCGAAATCGAATTATGCGGTGACGGGACTGTATTTCTACCCGAATAAGGTGGTGGAAATAGCCAAGAACATCAAGCCTTCGGCACGTGGCGAACTGGAAATCACGACCGTGAACCAGTGTTTCCTGAATGACGGGGAATTGAAGGTGCAGACCTTGGGCCGTGGTTTCGCCTGGCTGGACACGGGTACGCACGATTCTTTGGCCGAAGCTTCTACCTACATCGAAGTGATAGAGAAACGCCAGGGTCTGAAAGTGGCCTGCCTGGAAGGTATCGCTTACCGCAAAGGATGGATTACGGCAGACCAATTGCGCGAAGAAGCCAGACCGATGCTGAAGAACCCTTACGGGCAGTATCTGCTGAAAGTGATAGACGAGGTGGAACGGACCGGCGAGGAAAACCTGGATTAAAAAGGAAAGTAAGATAGCATTATAGAGAAATTTAAAAGAAATGTACTTATGAGGAATATCATCATAACCGGCGGGGCGGGCTTTATCGGAAGCCACGTAGTGCGCCTGTTCGTAAACAAATATCCCGAATACCGCATCATCAACCTCGACAAGCTGACGTATGCGGGCAATCTGGCGAACCTGAAGGACGTGGAGGACAAGGAAAACTATGTATTCGTAAAGGCGGACATCTGCGACTATGCCAAGATTCAGGAACTGATGAAGGCATACAACGTGGACGGCATCATCCACCTGGCGGCAGAAAGCCACGTGGACCGCTCGATAAAAGACCCGTTCACCTTCGCGCATACCAACGTGATGGGCACATTGACATTGCTCCAGGCCGCCAAAGAATACTGGGAAAGCCTGCCCGAAGGATACGAAGGCAAGCGTTTCTATCACATCTCGACCGATGAAGTCTACGGGGCGTTGGAGCTGACCAACCCCGAAGGCATCGAGTCGCCCTTCACCACGAAGGCAAGTTCGGAGCACCACCATGCCTACGGCACGGAGTTCTTCACCGAAGAGACCAAGTACAACCCGCACTCGCCTTACTCGGCTTCGAAGGCAAGCTCCGACCATTTCGTGCGCGCCTTCCACGACACGTACGGCATGCCGACCATCGTGACCAACTGCTCGAACAACTACGGTCCTTACCAGTTCCCCGAGAAGCTTATACCTTTATTTATTAATAACATCCGCCACCGCAAGCCGCTGCCCGTATACGGCAAAGGCGAGAACGTGAGGGACTGGCTGTACGTGGAAGACCATGCAAGAGCCATCGACCTGATTTTCCATGAAGGCAGGACAGCCGACACGTACAACATCGGCGGCTTCAACGAATGGAAGAACATTGACATCATCAGGGTGGTGATAAAGACCGTGGACCGCCTGTTAGGACGTAAGGAAGGCGAGGACATGGACCTGATTACCTATGTGACCGACCGCAAGGGACACGACATGCGCTACGCCATCGATTCAAGAAAGCTGCAACGTGAACTGGGCTGGGAACCGAGCCTGCAGTTTGAGGAAGGCATCGAGAAGACCGTGCGCTGGTATCTGGATAACCAGGGATGGATGGACAACGTGACGAGCGGCGACTACCAGAAGTACTATGATGAGATGTATAAGGATAGATAAATAAGTATAGCTGAGGCTGTTTCAAAATGAGAATTACCTATCAAAAAAGTAATGTCATTCTGAGCGTAACGAAGTTACAACGTTCAGGATGACAAAATGAATGCTTATTTCAATTTTGAGACAGCCTCTGTTCTATAACCCTTAAGTCTTAACTTTTTTGCAATCTCCATTCGAAGAATATATTTTGAGGATGTTTACTCAAGCAGCATAAGAAGCCGATAAATTAATTCTATAGAATACATAATAGAGAAAGTTATTAATGATAATGTGTATTAGACAAGAATGAATTGATAGATTATGGCTGCTAACTTTCAAAAAATCATAGACCGCATATCGGAAGCGTTCAGCTTCTTTGATTTTTCATTCTTGATTTCGGGCTCGGCAACGTTTGCGATCTGTTGCTATACACTGAACCGGTTGGGGACGGATGTTTCTTCGGACAGTAGTTTTTTGAACGTTTGTGTTTCTATTGTCGGGATTTATATTGCCGGACTTATTTCTTTCGCTTTAGGAAAGAAAATAAGGGTGTGGATGGTGGATAAGGACGGGAAACGTTTTGAAGAAATATTCAATGAAACGGTGAGGTTTACCAAAGGGGCGGAATATGATTACAACACACAGAATCTAAAGTTACGGTATACACAGATGTGGGCACACCTTCGTAACAATCAGGAGGCAAAAGAAAGTACGACGTTCTTGAACCGTTTGTGGGTGATGCAAGCCGTGTTTGAAGGGCTGATGATTTCATCTGCAATCGCTATAGTAGGCGGAGTGATATTGGGGATTGTGCTTGGCTGGAAGCAATGTGACGTGTGGTATATGATAATAGGCGGACTTATCGCTGCGATTGCCTGTTATTGGGAAGGGAAACGTTATGCCGAAACGCAAATCAAAGAAGTGATAATTACGTATTATCAGTTGAAAAACAAAATTTGATGGTATGGAAGACAATAAGATTGTACTGGATTTTATGGTAAGCGATTATTCGGACGCTGCCGCATGTACCGAATCGAGCCTGATTCATCAGTCGCAAATGGAACAGATGATGAGGCTGTTCGACAAGCTGTACAAAAAAGCCCGCAAAGCTAAAGACAGCATGGAGGACGACTTTACCGTAAAACATGACACTGTCTCGATATTTGCCAGCAGAGGGGCAGGAAAAACGACATTCTTGCTATCGGCGCAGGAACGGATAAGGAAGATATATGACAGGGCGGTGTGCCTGAGGACTATCGACCCGTCTGCGATAGAATGTAAGCAGCATCCGTTTGTGAATGTGCTGGCAAGCATTCACGAAAAGGTGGAGGAATTCCTGAAAAAGGATAACTTGAAGCAATACGACTTCAAGAACTGTGACTATGAGAGTCAGAAGGGGTTTAATGACTGCTATAAGAAGTTGCTAAAAGGGCTTCCGGTAATAGAAGGGGTAGGCAAAGAGAACATTTACGATGATTGGGATGACGATGAATTTATTTCCATCAAGGGAATGGAAAAGGCGGAACTGTCGAATAACCTGAATGTATTGTTCCATAAATATGTGAGGAAAGCCCTCCAGCTGATGGACAAGGATTGTTTTGTTGTGGCATTTGATGATATAGACACGAATTTCCAAAAAGGTTACCAGCTATTGGAGGTTATCCGGAAATACCTGACTACCCCGCAAGTGATAACTATCTTGACCGGTGACTTGGATTTGTACGGAAAGTTAGTAAGAAAGGCTACCTGGCAATGCTTCGACAAGAGTTTTTTAAAGAAAGAAACGGAATATGCCGACCGTGCGAAACGTGAATTTGCCGGAATGATCAACCAATTGGAGAACCAGTACCTGGTGAAAATACTGAAACCGGAAAACCGCGTCCATCTGAAGACAATTTATGAAAACATAAATGATGAAAGAAGCCGCACATTCAATATCAGATTCTCAAATAATACGGAAATGTCTATAGATAAGTGTTACGAATACTTTTTAGACAAAATAGGGTTTAGTGCGCTGAACCCTAAAATTTCCAATTCGCTGAAACAATATCTAGAGGGATTGTCTACTCGGATTCAAATAAGGCTGTTTACGTTGATTGACAAGAGCCTGACAGGGGACAAAGACTATGAAAGCCATATAGCTTCTGAAGTTATGGACATCTTTTGGAACGACATAACGCAAAAGACTTCGAACGGAAAAGCACTGCTGCACAAAGACCGTTTCTATGTGGTGGAAATGCTGAACTTCCTGTTGAACGCAAAGGCGTTGCGCACAGGGTACAACTTTATGCCTTCAACAGAGGACCAAGTGCTAAATAAAGCCTTGCTTGCCATCGGCACTCAATTCAACCAACAGGTGAAAGGCAGCCCCTACATGATTTTTGATTTCTGGCTAAGAATCTGCTATCTGCAAGTGACAATCGAACAGTTAGGAGAAAAGCGGGGTGAATCAGTTAAAAACAATCAAGATAACATTGATGGCTTTCTCAATTTTACGAGATTGAACACCAATACGGATTTAACAAAAAGCATCTGTTTAAGCCATGCATATTGTAATCATGAATTTGATAAAAATCCGTTTATCGCATACAAATCTTTATCAGGCACGGCTATATTGAACAACTTTATTCCTGAATATAAGACAAATGAGGATTATTTGCTCTCTATGCTGCCATTAACGGGGAGTATGGATGAAAATATGTATGAAACGTCTTTTGTTTCCATTTACAAATTGTTGGCAATATTGCGGGATATACTTTTCCATATAGAAGAAAACGAAGAAGACATAGATACTTTGCATTTACAGCTGAATAAATTCGTGCAATATAAATTTTATATAGAACCCATAGAAAACAATTACCCCCGTTCGCAAGCCAATCAAAGGAAAAATGAGGATTATGAAATAAATACAGACAAGAATGCAAGCAGGATAGAGAAACTGGCATCTGACACTTTAAAATGGCATTATGAGTTAGGAAATTCAGAAACTAAATTTTCGACTTGTACTCCACAATTCTTAAGCCGAATCTTCACCCGTTTCTACTTTACTGTGATAGGAATAGATAAAGACAATGGGTATAAAACGGCTGGAGAAAAACTGCATGCCTATATATTAGCTTTGTTGAACGCTGTAATGGTAGAGGAGGCTATAGACAAAAATATTCCTGACTTAAATATGAGTACGATAGGGAATATAGACAATATCTTTATTGATAATATAGAGAGATTTCATCACTTTTCCATTTATAAAATAGAAGGCACGTTGTTCTATTGGTTGGCGAAATGCCCGTTATTAGAATTGTTTCTTAATCCTTTCATCGTAAGTTTATTATCGAATACAGAGGAATACCAGTTTGTTAGTGAAAAATTGAAATACGGCCGTATTGAAATGTCCTTGTCTTTGTGGAAAAGACAAACGGTATTCTACAACACCCAATTAAAAGAATTGTACGCAATACAAAAATGGCTGACGGAATACCAAAACTTTAAAAACACATTGGAAGATTTGAATATCCTATCGAAAATATTGAAGGATAACAAGTTAAGCTCCGACACCCTGTTTAAATACAGAAATGAGAGGAAACAATTGCAGATGCAAAGGGATACATTACGGAAATATTTGACTGAAAATGTAGTTTCGCTTTCTAAAGGGAAATTTAAATTGTCCATGAATATGACAGACAATGAATCCTTTCTTGCAGCTTCTCGAATATCTTACTTAATTAAATCTTTAAATGAAAAAAATGACAGAAACAAGACGTTGATTAAGCAAGCTGAAAAAGAGGAAAGTAATATTAAGGATTTTGTCAAAAGGGAGCAGAAGTGTGATGCTTCCCCTTCATTCGATTACTTATGCCGCATAGAAACCACACTACAAGAAAGGACTTCCAATGTACCCGACTTTGATTACGAATTTCCTGACAGACTATGAAACTTTGCGGGAATACGAAAGAGACCCTTCACTGAATGCCGTGATGCCTTTCAGCCAAATCCGCAGAAGACTGATAGGAATCGCCCGAAAGGAAAATCCAAGCCGAAATGACTGCTTTTACGAAGGTTTGGGAGAAATGTATTTAGAAAAATACGAATCAATCGCTGAACTGGTTTGGCAACTTCCTTACGAACTGGCACGGCATTGTTTGTTCGAAAAAGGAAATCACATTTATGTTAAGAAAGAACGGTTTGAGGAATGGATGGAACTGATAACTGTAATTCCACCCAGCCTGTTGCTTGCCGCTTTCTTTATGGATTATTTTTCATTGGATGGGTTGACCGATAGAAAGAGTATGGGAGAATTCATCGGCAAGGCACTCAGCCAGTTCGCCTATACTGCACAGCCTATCCCTTTCCTGCCGGATTTGAACTTCCTTATCCGTGAAACAAACGGGCTGAATGACTTGCATATCCACCTGAACGGCTCCACAGAATCGGACATCATTTGGCAATATATGCTTCATAACCCTCTTGTAACACTTAAGCATTATGAAACCGCCTACCGGAAAGACAGTGTGAAAAAATTGGGAGAACAAATAATAGGTAACTTTACACCGGAGGGCTTGCAAAAACGGATAGAACATGCCAATCTGTTAAAGAATAGGATTCTTGCTTATGCCGCAGTGCAGACAGGACTGATAAACGCACAAAATGCCTTAAGGCTTAACCAAATATACATTCCTGAATTTTGGGGTGACTTTAAGCATTCTTTAGCCCTGACTCCAGTAATTGATGAAATCATGTTTTGTATGATTACGATGAGTACTCTACGTAAGACCAATTATGGATTGTTGGGGAGTTGGTTTCATCATTATCTATTGATTAAAGGGTTAATACATCAATTTACAGTGATGCAACGGTCACAAATCGGATTCCCGCAATTCCAATTGCTTACGGAAAACTCTTTCAGGTGGGGAGTAGAGTCTTTTTACCGACAGCGTTTCCTGCAGTTGGCAGGGAATTCCGCCGTAAGGTATTTGGATATGCTGGAAGGACGTTTCAGTCCGCAAGACAACTCGGTGAAAAATCATTATCTGATCTCGAATATCATCAAAGGGTTTGAAGCCGCTCAAAAGGACAATCCTCTTTTAACTGGTACGAAACTGGCATTAATCGCGCACTTTATAAAAAGGAAGGAGTCGAAAGACGAAAAAAGTTTCCCTATCCGGCATCGTTTCTTGCGGAAGAGTCTAAAGAAAAAGGCGATAGCCTTGGCTGTCTTATTGAAGAGCAACGCATCAACCGCCAGTTATATTAAAGGTATTGACGCCGCTGCAAATGAAATGGATGCCGGACCGGAAGTGTTCTCACATACTTTCAGGTTTCTGAAACGAAATGGCATTCAGCATTGTACGTATCATGTTGGAGAGGATTTCAGGCATTTGCTGACCGGGTTGCGCACCATCTGTGAGGCGATAGATTTCTTGGAATTACAAACCGGAGACCGACTGGGACATTGTACAGCTGTAGGTATCTCACCTGATATTTGGAGAAAAAGAGTTGGCAAGACCTGTATTTTACCGCAAGGGGAATGGTTAGACAACTTGGTTTTCGTATGGTATATCATCAAGGAATCGCAAAACGAGCAATTGCAACCAGCATCTACCGCCATAGAAAGCCAAATTGCCGAGTTCTCTTATAAGATATACGGGAATAGCTATCCTCCTTATCTATTAGTGGAAGCTTGGAAACTGCGAAAATATAATCCGATTCTTTATTTGGAACAAAATGCTCCGGATATAGGGGATGATTGGGACTGGATTGAGCCGCCAGAAGAAGCTGAAAAGACACGGGAAAAAATAGAAACGCATGAAGGACTAAGACAGATATGGGAGATTTATCACCGGATTATGGGGGATGGAAGCGAATATGACAAACTCATAGAAATAGAAACGGACAAAATGATTTCTACTACTCAATTATATACCCTTCAATGCCTCATATT
>UMEP01024872.1_pt1 | contig 29467 bp, 24 predicted proteins | sample 1964771 | NCBI WGS metagenome assembly UMEP01 (sample SAMEA4836022, study PRJEB28245) | human gut metagenome | biome: gut microbiome; material: fecal sample | place: Denmark | collected 2008 | reverse complement strand
CTGCTTGGCCAAAAGGGTCAAAGTCGCGTGGCTTTTCCAACTGTTCTTGGTTGTACCGTATCTTTTTTATAAACTGATTTTGAATGTATTTTTACCGGCCTTGATTATGTAAACACCTTTATTTAAGGCGAACTTTGATGCTTCGTTTGCACTCATGTTTTTTACTATTTTGCCGTCAATACTGTAAACTTGAATTATTGTGCTTTTATCTAAACCATTAATACAAACATTGCCGTTTACGATTTTGAGCGACGGCTTTTCTTCTGTTGTGCTTACTGATTGTATTCCGGTTGCACTTTTTTTGAATATTGCGCTTACGGTATGATTGTTGGTAACGTTCTCGAAAGTGTATTTCTTGCCATTCATTAGATGTGTGTAATCTATGTCGTCGACATATAAGGATTGCAGTTCCCAACCAGCTTCCGGCGTAATCGTTATTGTTGCGTTTTCTCCCTCTAATACATTAAGACCGATACGTCCATTGTTTATTGGAATAGAAATTGTGTATGTTGATTTTAAAGCCTTCAACATAGGATAACGTCCTTCCTTGAATTCCCAAATGTTTGTGTCGAAGTTTGGTAACGCGTTACCTGATTTTAGATAATCAGATGTAACCCCTTCGCCGTAAGGTTCGTTGCCGTTGTCAAAATCAGACAAGTAATAATTGTAAAAACAAGAAATGTCTTCAGATTCAAAAGGTATAATTTGACCGTAATATCGTGAAATATTTGTTTCAAATGAAGTCGGAATTGCTATATTGTTAAAAATGAATCCGCTATTTTGGGAAAGTCCACCACCAATGCCTCCAATAAATGCAATATTATTAGTATTATTATTTATTTTTAATGATCCGGTAAAAATGCAATTTTCAATTGTGTAAAATGTTCCTACAATGCCTCCGATATTAAGAGTTCCATCGTTACCTCTATGAATAGGTAAGTCAATCTCGGATGAAGATGCAGATTCCAGTATAGACCCGGTGCTAAAGCCTGCCATACCTCCAATATAACCTTTTGAAATGTTATTATAGTCGGTTGAGTTTATATGTCCTGTTGTTTTGATGCGACTAAGATTTTCAATATAGCCAGCAGCCCCACCGATATAATAATTTGTGCCAGAATATGGTTTAACTAATTCTATATCAACGTTTGATGTTGAATTTGCAATACTCTTACCGTTGGCAATTATACCGCCAATATAAAAAATAGGTTCTGTTGAAGAATTGTTTAAGATTATTTTGCCGTCAATTGTTATATTGGAAATTTTTTCTGTTGTTGAACCAAAGAAACCAGCATTGCCTACGCCCATGTTGTACGGTAATTCTGAAGTTTCTATAAAAAGATTTGAAATGCTGAATCCCTGTCCGTCAAAATTTCCACAAAAAGATTTACCGCCAAATTCTTTACCTATATAGCCAATAGGTGTCCACTGCTTATTATTAAGGTCTATATCATCTTCAAGATAGACAGTGCAATTTTCAAATTCTTGCGATTGATTATTTACCAAGTCTGCGAATCCTTTTAATTGTGCCGCATTATGAATGTGGTATTCTTGCAGCCCTTCAATGTACCATGAAGTGTCCGAACTTACGCCATCCCAAGTGTCTGCATGGCATGGGGCAATCGCCGTTAAGGTGACGGCTAAAAGTAGTAATGATTTTTTCATCGTATTGCTGTTAAATAGTATTTTGCAAAAGTACGAAATATTAAAAGCAATTACAAGTTTTTAACTGAATAATAAGGAAAAATGATTGTAAATATATTTATATAATCGCGAGCTTTATTTTTGCATATCGTATAATGGAAAGACATGAAATATAAGGAACTTCATAACAGGTTTGTCAAGGCAGGGTGGAAATATCACCATGCGGTTGGAAACCACTATATTTATGAGAAAGACGGAAGATTTTCAGAGCCATACCATACCATGGTGCTAAAGAAATAGGAAAGGGGTTGGCTAATAAGTTGATAAAGAAATATGGGGTTTAACCATCATCAGTTTTAAAGGGGATAAATAAAGGAGGTGTAATATGGAAAAGATTATAATGGTAATAGAGAAGTCGAAAGACTTCTATGATGCTTATTCCGATAACTGAGACGGGATATATGCCGCAGGAGGAAGCATAGACGAGGTTAAGAAAGACGTTGAAAACGCAATAGCCACGATAAAGCGTGAATATCCGGAAAGCCAATGGCCCTCTCCGTTGCGTGGAGAGTATGAATTGGAATGGAAATTCGACGTGCAGAGTTTCCTCGAATATTATAAGGATTATATTTCCCTTTCCGGGTTGGAAAAGATAACGGGCATAAACCAGAAGCAATTGTCTAATTACCTCAACCACCGTTCAAAGCCGCGCCGCAAGCAAGTGGAGCGTATAAGCGAGGGATTGCGTAAGTTCGCAACGGAACTCCTGAGCATAACGCTTTGAATTGTGTTTCCATAACATGTTGATAATCATTGATGTAATAAAAGGTTGCCTTTTACGCTTTAAAAGGTAACCTTTTGCTTTGTCAAAGGTAACCTTTCGGATGTCAAAAGGTTGTCTTTTGCATCTTGCCTGTCGCTTATAAGCCGCAATGCTGGTTGATGATGCTTGTTTTATTTGCAAAATCCCGTGGAATCAAGTATATTTGCCGTTGTAATGACTGTTGCTTATGAACATAGAAGAATACAGGGATTATTGCGTCGGCCTGAAAGGGGCTGAAGAATGTTTTCCGTTCGGTGGCGACACGTTGGTCTACAAGGTGCTCGGCAAGATGTTCACATACGCCGGGCTTGAGCCGAGGGACGGCCGCTTCATCGCCAACATGAAGTGCGACACGGAGTGGTCGGCCGAGCTTATGGAGCGTTATTCGGGCATAACTTTCGGTTATCATTCGGATAAGAAGTACTGGATAACCGTTGAGTTGGAAAGCGACGTGCCCGACGAGCTTATACGCAGGCTGATAAGCCACTCGATAGACGAGGTGGTGAAGAAGATGCCGAAAAAGGCGCAAAGGCTATATCGGGAGATGTGAGCTGCGGCACGCGCCGTGTCAATACTTGCTCTCTTTCTTAAGAAAATATACATGTAATACGGTTCCGAGCACGACTAATGCTGCGGCCGACAGGGTGAAGGCGTTGCTGTCGGTCCAGCCGAGGGCGTAGCCCGTTACAAGCATTAAGGCTCCGAGGCAGAGAACCGTGAAGCCTGTACGGCGTATGTGTCTCTTTATGTGTGATAATATTTGCATGTCTGCAAAAATACTGATAAAATTCAAAATTACGGTCGCTGTCGAGTGAAAGATTGGCAAAATAAGGTTTGAAAGATAAAAAATAAGTTAAATCATGCAGGCCTACACATTAATAATGGCTGATATGTCAGCCGAAAAGCGTACCTTTGCACCGCATTTTGCAAAATAATAAACAAATTAATCATTTAAGTAGTATGAATCAATACGAAACCGTTTTCATTTTGACTCCCGTTTTGTCTGATGAACAGATGAAGGAAACGGTCGCAAAGTTCAAGAGCCTGCTTACCGACAAGGGTGCGGAAATATTGAACGAAGAGGCCTGGGGATTGAAGAAGATGGCTTACGCTATTCAGAAGAAGTCGACAGGTTTCTACTGCCTGATCGAGTTCAAGGCTGAGCCAGAAGTAATCAAGGCACTTGAGACTGGATACCGTCGCGACGAGAAGGTTATCCGTTTCATGACAGTTAAGCTCGACAAGTACGCCGTTCAGTACGCCGAGAAGAGAAGAAACAAATTAGCAAAAAAAGAGGAGGCTTAAACAATGGCAGCACAAGAATCAGAAATCAGATATTTGACTCCGCCTTCAGTTGATACGAAGAGGAAGAAGTATTGCCGTTTCAAGAAGAGCGGCATCAAGTACATCGACTACAAGGATCCTGAGTTCCTTAAGAAGTTCTTGAACGAGCAGGGTAAGATATTGCCCCGCCGCATCACTGGAACTTCACTGAAGTACCAGCGCCGCGTGGCCCAGGCTGTTAAGCGTGCACGCCAGATAGCGTTACTTCCTTATGTTACTGACTTGTTGAAATAAAAAGGAGGAGACACGATGGAAATAATACTGAAAGAAGATATTATCGGCTTGGGATTCAAGAACGATATCGTTAACGTAAAGTCAGGTTACGGCCGTAACTACCTCATACCTACCGGCAAGGGCGTTATAGCTTCAGAGTCAGCAAAGAAGCAGCTTGCCGAGACTCTCCGCCAGCAGGCCCGCAAGCTTGCAGCCATCAAGGCAGAGGCAGAGAAGAAGGGCGAGGCTATTAAGGACGTTGCCCTCACAATAGCTGTTAAGGTCAGCGCAAACGGTGTTGCTTACGGTGCCGTTACGGCAAACACCGTTGCAGCAGAGTTGCAGAAGCTCGGTCATGACATCGACCGCAAAATCATCACCATGCGTGATGCTAAGAAGGTGGGCGACTATGTAGCTACTGTTCATTTCCACAAGGAGGTGATTGTAGAAGTTCCCGTCAAGGTTGTTGCAGAAGGCGAGCAGAACGTAGAAGAAGCTCCTAAGGCAGAAGAGGCTCCCGTTGAGGCTCCTAAATCTGAGGAAGCTGCAGTAGAAGAGTAATTTTCGCACTGTAAAGCAAGTTTATTATACAAAGGGTTCCCCGGTGGTATAAAGTGCTGCCGGGGCTTTTTTATGCGTAAAAAGTAACGTGGCGGCGTTGCTTTTTCTTGGTTTTTGCGTATATTTGTAGTCGTATTAATGCACCTTTAAATCATAACGCTTATGAAGACTAAGGCCGTTCTTGTTATGTTCCTGTTGCTGTCGCTGTGCATCGGCGTGGGTGGTAGCGTTATTCGCGGCGGCACGTCGGGCGGCGGCGAAAGTGATTCGGCCATTTCCGTTATAGCCTATTTCTGCAAGAACGACACCATGAAGTATGTGCGTACGGTATCTGAGTTCTCCATGGAAAATGGTGATACCGTCGGCAAATCGCAGAAACTGCGTGAAGAGTTCATGGTCATTGTCCGCGATTCTACGCCACAGGGATATGTTATCGAGTTCATTCCTACCTTTTTTCAGTACGGCGATTCGGCGTCCGGCGACATGAAAAGCCGCGTGTTCTCTTCGCTTAAGGAAAGTTTCAAGGGGCTTACGGCCGTGTTTACCACCGATGAGTTTGGCAGGCTGCAGGGCCTGGAGAACTGGAAGGAGGTGCGCGACAAGATGAAGGGTGCCATAAAGACCATGTTCGATTCGCTTTATACGGTCGTGCCTGATGTCGACTCGGTAATGCCGTGGGCTAACATTGAGGCGTTGACTACCCTCATGTATTCGTCTGAAGAGGGAGTATTGTCCGCTTATGATGAAGTGGCCATGCTCTTTGCGCTGCACGGTTCGATGTTCAACATCGGCCGGTATGACGTCGACAATCTGTCTAAAGATTCTTCGTTCACGACTATTGCCGCAGGCTACGGTCCTTACGACGGGTATGGTTACGACGACGATTACGGCATAATGGCCAAGAGTGTCACTAAATACAGCGTTGAAGAGACACGTGATTTGGTCGGCGGTGTGTTCAATCTGATTTTCAAGGACGGTGTTGCCGACAAGTTTAACCAGGCCATGGGCGACAGCCTTGACACCGGAATGACGATCACTTTGCTTGAGGATTACAACCTGTTTTACAACGGTTGGCCTTGCATGATGCGCAAGCAGAAAATTATCGAGTTAGGACTGCGCACCAAAGTCTCAACGGACGAGATAGGATGGGTTTACCGTTCGTGGCGCCAGTATGCAAGGGACGACGCCTCCGTGCGGGTATCTTCGTTTTAAATCCAATAAATAAGACTGTATGAAAGCATATTTCTCCATAATTGTTTTTGCGGTGTTGTTGTCTTCGGCCGTAGTGACGGGAACTGGCAATTACATCGACGCACGCGAACGTATTGCGTCAGACCTTAACCATGCTCTTGTACGTGCTTTGGCCGAGAAAGGCCAGGAGTGGGTCACTGCCGATACGATACGCGTATGCAGGCAGCTGCAGGCTGTCTCGTCAGACGATGTGGCCTTGTGTTTCCGCGATGATTGTTTTGACCGTAACTTGTCTATTCCCGAACTGCGCGGCAAGTCGTATGTGTCGTTTTTGGTTATTACAGGCGACGGTGGCGACGGTGGTGCATTGTCGGGTGCCGATGGTGTGAGCGGTGATACGGTTATATGGAAGTCTGGAGCTGCGCGTAATTCAAATGTTTCAATAGCTTTCCGCGGTAATGCTTCATGCTCGTTTGCCACAGTGCTGGGCTGTTCCGACCAAAAGATGCCGGTAACATTTGCCCTCATGGCCCTTGCATGGGGAACTTTGTCGCTTTCTTACATGCGCCGTCGGCGCGGTATGGAGGTTGTGCATGCAGACCTGTGTAAGGTCGGCAGCATGAGTTATGACAGGTCTGCAGGGGTTTTCTACGATGCAGACAACAACAGGATACGCTTTACTCCGATGCAGTTTACCCTTATGGAAATGTTCTTCAACGCTGACGGCAACCAACTTTCAAAGGCTGAAATATGTGATGCTCTTTGGCCGGGAAAGGATGATCCAAGCGAGACATTATACACATTAATAAGAAGGCTGAAGGTTGTTGTAGGGCAAAATACAAATCTTAGCATTGAGGTTGAGCGTGGACGGGCATACAGGCTGAAAGTAAGTCGATGACTGTTCTTTAATATGCCATTAACAGGCTGCCTGTACCTAAAATGCTGTGTGTGAGGCTTTTTGTCAGTAAAATGTCAGATACTTGTCAGCATTAGGTTCGGGGCTTTTTGCCGTTGAGCCTTTATCTTTGCATGAAAAAAGCAAAGATGAAAAACCTTGTTTTATTAATTCTTCCGTTTATCGTGCCGTTATCGGCGTTTGCCCAGTCTATGGACAACGACTCGGTGCCTGCTGACTCTGTGGCTTTGTCTGAGATAGTAGTAAGAAGTTCACGCGTAAATAATAAGGACGGGGCGCTCCGCGTGATTCCTACTAAAGAGCAGCAAGAGGCATCTGCCACGGGTTACAGCCTACTGTCCAAGCTGGCTTTGCCTTATGTAAAAGTCAATGAAGTGACTAAGGAAATAACGGTCCCGCCTAATTTAGGACAGATTCAGGTAAGGATAAATGATGTAGTTGCCGACCGCAGCGACCTGATGGCATTGGATGTGAAGTCGGTTAAATACGTTGATTATATTAAAAATCCCGGAGTCCGTTATGGTAAGGACGTTGATTTTGTCATAAATATAGTAGTACGCAGGCCTGACAACGGATACGCAGTCGGTGCGGATGTAATGCAGACGCTTACATCCATGCGTTCAAGTGGCGACGTGTTTGCCAAATATAATGTCGGAAAAAGCGGCTTCGGACTGAATTATTCGTTCGGTTACAGCGACATGAAGAAGCAGAGGTATGAGGAGACCGACCGTTATCTGATGCCTGACAATTCGTTTTATACAGTCGAACGGCGTGATGTTGACAGCCGAAAAAAGTCACTTTCGCATGGTTTACGGTTGCAATATAATCTTGTAGATTCGGCGCGCTACGTGCTTCAGGCTACTGTCGACGGCTCGATTTCTCGTGTTCCGGATAATTCCAGACGTAGAACTCTTTCTTATGCAGAAGCGGAGGAGACGTTCATGATAAACTCTTCAGATGATACAAAGTCGGCAGGATTCGAGCTTTATTTTAATTATAACCTGACAGACAGGCAAAATCTAACGGCAAACATGTCAGGCAGTTATACCAGTTCAGACTATGATTATAATTACGGAGGTTCCTCGCCTTATGCTTATAAGTCGCGTGGAGACAAGAATTTGCTTTATGGGGAACTGATATATGAGAACCGCCTGCGTCCGTTTACCTTCTCGTCCGGCCTGGAACTTATCCGGGCTTGTTCCAATACAGGATACGAAGGCAGCGTTGATGCCGACAATTCCATATTCCGTTCAGACGTCTATGCCTTTGCCCAAATCAAGGGACAACTTTCGTCTTTCTCGTATATGCTTGGCATGGGCGCAAGCAATCTGCATTACCGTCAGGCAGCTCAGAAGTTTGATTATTGGCTGTGGCGTCCGCAGTTGCAGGTTGATTATTCTCCGTGGAACGCCTTTAAAATCGGCTATAATATAGAGATGACATGCAAGCCGCCGCGTCTTGAATATCTTGGTGACGTTGCCGTAAGGAATAATGAAATGGAGATAACAGTAGGAAATCCCATGCTTCGTGCGAATAAAGTTATAGAGCAGTCGTTGACCTGTTCGTATCAGCTGCCTTCGCTGTATACGGAAATTATGACGTGTTACCGCATGAGTCCCGACTGCTCGATGTCCAAGATTGACAGGATGATTGACGATGACGGTAAAACTTATTTCCTTTTTACTCGTACCAACCAGCATCACGTCAATCTTTTTTATGTCAACAATTACACGCGTTACGATGTTTTGCCAGGCAGATTGTCGCTAATGTTTAACGGCGGGCTTTTCCGTTGCTTTAATTCGGGCGACGATTATACACACTGTTCATCAGCGTTCAACTGGAGTGCAAGTGCGGATCTGTATCTCGGACGGTTGTCTTTGTCTGCATATTTAGACAATGGCTGGAATTTTCTTGAAGGTGAGTCAAAAGTCCGTCAGGCATACGCTTATTATTTATCGGCGTCTTACAGGTTTGGCGATTTCAGTGTTTCCCTTTACTGGCAGCACTGTTTCCAGAATGATGTCAGGATGATGCAGGGCGAACTTCTTAACCGTTATGTGCATAAGAACCAGCAGATGTTCGACGGGGATGCCGGAAATATGGTAAGCATAAAACTGAGTTGGCGCTTGTCAAAAGGGCGTAAGCGTGACGGAATAAAGGCTAAAGGCGTCAGCCGTGATAATGAAACAGGTATAATAAGGAACTGAAAATGGTAGTAAAGAATGTGTTATCGGGATATAAACAAAAAACCGCCGGACCTGGTCCGACGGTTTTTTACGCTTTTAACTGTTGTAGCTAATTATTCAGCAACTGTTGTGTCAACAGCAGCAGAATCAGCAAGAGCTGAATCAGCAGCCATAGTATCAACAACTGCAGTGTCAGTTGCTGTTGTGTCAGCAGCGTCACCCTGAGCTGTCTTGTTACCACATGATGCGAATGAAATAGCTGCGATAGCTACGAACATTAAAACTAACTTTTTCATTTTCTTTGCTTTTTAAATCTGTAAAACAATCATTTGTTTATTAAAACGCTGCAAAGGTAAGTATTTTTTCGATACGTTGTTCTCTTTTTAGGCTTTTTTTTATTGATGTTTTTGTAACTTTTTTGTAAGTCGCTGATTGCCAAATGGATACAGACTGCTAACGACTGTTAAATATTTTGGACGTCTTAAGAATTGTTGTTTGTAGACACTTTTATCGAGTTTTTTTACTATCTTTGCGCCATACAATCAGGGCCTGTCTTGGTTGTGAAATGTTTTTATATTTATATATAATAAGGTGTAGACCTTTTTCCGGCCGCAGTTGGTTGGCTACGGTTGTTTAAACATATAAAATAAATGATAGATACATCAGCCTTTCAGGGCAAGACCGCCGCATATTTTACGCTTGGCTGCAAGTTGAACTTTTCTGAAACTTCAACTTTCGGGCGTATGCTCGAGGACATGGGGGTGCGCACTGTCGACAGGAATGCCGACATCTGCATCATTAACACGTGCTCGGTGACGGAGGTGGCCGACCACAAGTGCCGCCAGGCCATACACCGTATGGTGCGTGAAAACCCCGGAGCGTTTGTCATTGTGACAGGATGTTACGCCCAGCTCAAGCCCGAGACGGTAAGCAAGATAGACGGTGTTGACCTCGTTTTGGGGGCCAACGAGAAAGCTAACCTAATACAATTCTTGTCAGAAGCATGGTCGGGTACGTCCAAAGTTACGGCTTTGCACCGTTTTCATGCCGTTAAGACTAAGGACATTAAGACATTTGCGCCGAGCTGTTCGCGCGGCAACCGTACGCGTTATTTCCTCAAGGTGCAGGACGGTTGCAATTATTTCTGTACGTATTGCACCATCCCATACGCGCGCGGATTCAGCCGTAACCCCAGTATAGAGTCGCTTGTAGGGCAGGCGAGACAGGCTGCTGCCGAGGGCGGAAAGGAGATTGTGCTTACCGGAGTTAACATAGGCGACTTCGGCGAGACCACCAACGAGCGTTTCATTGACCTTGTTAAGGCACTCGACGGCGTCGAGGGAATACAACGTTACCGCATAAGCAGCATAGAGCCCGACTTGCTCGACGACGAATTGATTGAGTATTGTGCAGGCAGCAGGGCGTTCATGCCCCATTTCCACATACCTTTGCAGAGTGGTTCTGACGAGGTGTTGCGCCTTATGCACCGCCGTTACGACAGCGCGCTGTTCGCCCACAAGATAGAGCTGATAAAGAAAGTGATGCCAGATGCGTTCATTGGCGTCGACGTTATGGTAGGCACGCGCGGCGAGCGTCCCGAACTGTTCGAGGAGACTTACGAGTTCCTGAAGAGTCTTGACGTAACCCAACTGCACGTGTTCCCTTATTCCGAGCGCCCCGGAACGGCAGCCCTGAAGATACCTTACGTGGTGTCCGACCAGGACAAGAAGCTGCGCAGCAAACGCCTGCTGGACTTGTCTGACAGCAAGACCGAGGCTTTTTACGCGCGCCATATAGGCCAGGAGGCCGAGGTGCTGTTCGAGAGGGCGGCCAGCGGAAAGGCCATGCACGGCTTTACAAGAAACTATATCAGGGTGGAACTGCCGCCGTCGCCCGACAACGACAGCCTTGATAACCGGGTAATCAGCGTAAGGCTTGGAGACTTCAACCATAATAAGACCGCATTAAAAGCTATACTCGTAAATGGATAAGGTTGCTATTGTCATATTGAATTGGAACGGCGTGAAGATGCTTACACGTTTCCTTCCTAACGTGCTCGACTATTCGCGCGGCGATGCAGTGGTATATGTAGCCGACAATGCTTCGACCGACAATTCGCTGGAAGTTTTGAAAACGCATTTCCCCGAGGTGCGCCTTGTCGTTCTCGACAAGAACTGGGGCTTCGCCGAAGGATACAACCGTGCGCTCCAGCAGATAGAGGCGGAGTATTATGTGCTGCTTAATTCTGACGTGGAAGTTTCCCATCACTGGCTTACGCCGTTGGTAGAGTTCATGGACAATAATGCCGATGCCGCGGCATGCCAGCCCAAGCTGCTGTCAGAGAAGGACCACGACCTGTTCGAGTATGCCGGTGCGTGCGGCGGCCTTATCGACCGTTACGGCTATCCTTTCTGCCGTGGCAGGATGTTCGACACGGTCGAAGCCGACGACGGGCAGTACGATTACGAGGACGAGATACTGTGGGCAACCGGTGCGTGCATGATGGTCAGGGCTGCCGACTTCAAGTCGGCGGGCGGTTTCGACGCCCGTTTCTTCGCCCACAGCGAGGAGATTGACCTGTGCTGGCGCCTGCGCCTGATGGGGCGTAAGATATATTGCGTGCCTGACAGCTTCGTTTATCATATCGGCGGCGGCACCTTGCCGAAGAACAATCCGATGAAGACGTACCTTAATTTCCGCAACAACCTGACAATGCTTTACAAGAACCTGCCCGACAGTGAGTTGCGCCGGGTGATGCGCGTGCGTGCCGTTCTCGATTACGTTGCCGCATTGCAGGCCCTTGCCGGCGGACGCATAGGCGATTTCAAGGCCATATTGAACGGACGCAAGGCTTTCAAGAAATGGTTGCCTGAGTATCGTGCCGTGCGCCAGGAGATACAGTCTAAGCGCAAGACTGACGACATTAAGGGTATTTACCGCCGCTCAATCCTTTGGCAGTATTATGCCAAGGGGCATAAGAAATATTCGGAACTTGACGCCTGATATTTAACCCGGGCGTCAAGTTACTACCAAGTTTACCATCAGTTTCCCTGTTGTCATGATGGTGCAATCCTGACTTTTGTCTTGTACCACGGCGCATCTGCGCCGCGCGCTGTCGGCATGCCGCATACGGCCTTGCAGCGCATGGCTTGTTCATGCGCCACCATGCCGGTTGCAAAAGGTAACCTTTCGCATTCTAAAAGGTTACCTTTCAGGGCGTAAAAGGTAACCTTTTGCATGGTAAAACACGGCCTTTTGCAAAACAGCCGTTTTTTTACCGTATTACATATAACCTCACCTTATTATATATGCCGCCTTCGGCTTATTGCGGTTTTGTCGGTAATGCCGGTGCCGATGTTGCCCTGCTCGTGACATTTTGCTATGTTGAAGTACCGGCATTATGCTTTTTTATGAAAATGTAATGCCTGAAATTTGGATTGGATGATAAAAATACTTACTTTTGTAAAGTCGTGGGCGTATAATGGTTTAGCCTGCGGTTACAGTTGTTAATTTTGTATCTAAGAATATTTTTTGACTTTAAATTTCATTGCTATGGATAAAACTGTCGAGATGAGCGCCAATGAGCTGGTGGCGTTTTTCCAGAAACCGGCTGCTGAATTAACAAAAGCCGACATCATCACATTCGTGCGTGAGAAAGGCATAAGGATGATTGACTTCATGTATCCGGCAGAAGACGGAAGGATGAAGACGCTCAACTTTATGATTAATAACTTTTCTTATCTTGAAACGATATTGACCGACGGCGAACGCGTTGACGGTTCGAGCCTGTTCCCCTCGTTTGTCGAGGCTGAGAGCAGCGACCTTTACGTGGTGCCGCGTTTCCGCACCGCTTTCGTCAGTCCGTTCTCCGAGATACCCACGCTGTGCCTGCTCTGCTCTTTCTTCGACAAGGACGGCCAGCCCTTTGCCTGCTCGCCGGCGCAGACTCTGCACCGTGCGGCCGAGGCGTTCACCGCGTCGACAGGCATGACTTACGAGGCTATGGGCGAACTTGAGTATTATGTCATAGCCGAGGACGACGAGATGTTCCCCGCTGTCGACCAGCGCGGCTACCACGAGTCAGGCCCGTTTGCCAAGTTCAACGAGTTCCGCAAGAAGTGCATGTCGTTCATTGCGCAGACCGGTGGACAGATTAAGTACGGTCACTCCGAGGTGGGCAACTTCACGACTGACGGCAAGGTGTTCGAGCAGAACGAGATAGAGTTCCTGCCGTGTCCTGTAGAGGACGCTGCCGACCAGCTCGTGCTGGCCAAGTGGGTGATACGCAACCTTGCCTACGAGTACGGTCTCGACGTTACGTTCGCTCCCAAGATTACTGTTGGAAAGGCCGGTTCGGGCCTGCACATCCACATGCGCATGATGAAAGACGGCCGCAACTGCATGACAGCCGGCGGCAAACTGTCGGCTGAGGCCCGCCGTGCCATAGCCGGAATGATGGAGCTTGCACCGTCGATAACAGCGTTCGGCAACAAGACTCCCGTGTCTTATTTCCGCCTTGTGCCGCATCAGGAAGCACCTACGAGCGTGTGCTGGGGCGACTGCAACCGTTCGGTTCTCGTGCGCGTGCCACTGGGCTGGACCTCTGGCAAGGACATGTGCGTGCAGGCTAACAGCTTGGAGAAGGAGAACAAGGGCGACACAACCCAGAAGCAGACTGTCGAGATGCGCTCGCCTGACGCATCGGCAGACGTTTACCAGCTGATGGCCGGCCTATGCGTGGCTTGCCGTTACGGATTGGAAATGGACGAGAACAAGGCTCTCGAAATTGCTGCCGACAAGTATGTAGGCCTCGGCGAGAGGGCAAGCGACAGCGACAAGTTCGAGCAGCTGCCCGACAGTTGCGTGGCTTCTGCCGAATGGCTGAGCCGCCAGCGCGGCTTGTACGAGGCAGGCGGAGTATTCTCGCCCCGCATGATCGACGGCATCATCAACAAGCTGCGCGGTCTTGACGACGCCAACTTGCGCGAGGCTGCCGAGAAAGACGCCGAGCTGATGCAGAAACTTGTTCACGACTCTTTCTATTGCGGATAATTGTTTGAACTGAAATAAGTCGGCGGACATGCCTCCATGCCATATGGGTATCTGTTTTTTTGGCAAAAGCATGTCCGCCGTTTTGTTTCCGTTTTCTTGCTTAAATGATGTTCCTGCTTTTAATCTTTTCCCTTTTTGCATTTTTACCTGTTAACCTGTTCCCTCTTTGAAAAATATCCTTTATCTTTGCATCAAGTTTAATGATAAAGGAAGTACATTGTAGCGTAGATAAGGACACGCCTTTACCTGCTTGCAGGCGTCACCCTGCTTGTTGGCGCGGATATCCTTGTTTGCGTATTGGCATGTTTACTAAAACAGTGATATGAGCAGAAAGAAAAAGCCGTTACCAGTATTGGAGAACGTAACGATAACTGATTATGCCGCCGAGGGCAAGTCGTTGGCGCGTGTAAATGACCTTGTTGTCTTTGTGCCGTTTGCCGTTCCCGGCGACGTTGTCGACTTGCAGGTGCGCCGCAAGAAGCACAGCTATTGCGAAGCTGAGATTATTAGGTTTGTCAAGCCGAGCGACGTGCGCGTTGAGCCGGTGTGCTCTCATTTCGGCGTGTGCGGCGGCTGCAAGTGGCAGAATGTGCCTTACAGCGAGCAGCTTAAGATGAAGCAGCAGCAGGTGTATGACCAGCTTACGCGCATAGGCAAGGTGGCTTTGCCGGAGATAAGGCCGATATTGGGCTCGGTGAAAACGCTGGGCTACCGCAACAAGCTGGAGTTCGGTTGCTCTAACAAGCGCTGGCTTACGAAGGACGAGATAGCTTCGGGCACGGAGTATTCGCAGATGAACGCCATAGGTTTCCACATCACCGGGGCGTTCGACAAGATTCTGCCGATAGATAAATGCCACCTGATGGACGACCTGCACAACCGCATGCGCAACTCCATCCGCGACTATGCATACTCTACGGGTATGACCTTCTACGACCTGCGCGGCAAGCACGGACTTCTCCGCGACATAGTTATCCGCAACTCGGACACGGGTGAGTGGATGGTGCTTGTACAGTTCCACTACGACGAGGAGGGCGACGAGGCACGCGCAAAGGGCTTGCTCCAGCACATAGCCGACCACTTCCCCGAGGTTACGGCCTTGCTTTACGTTGACAACCAGAAGGCCAACGACACTTATAACGACTTGGAGTTGCAGGTGTTCAAGGGCAACGACCACATATTCGAGATCATGGACGGCCTTAAGTTCAAGGTCGGCGCAAAGAGTTTCTACCAGACCAACACCGACCAGGCTTTCCGCCTTTATTCTGTGGTTCGCGACTTTGCAGGCCTCACCGGCGGCGAACTTGTCTACGACCTTTACACCGGTACGGGTACGATAGCCAACTTCGTGTCGCGTTACGCGCGCAAGGTTGTCGGCATAGAGTATGTGCCCGAGGCCATAGAAGACGCAAAGGTTAATTCTGAAATCAACGGTATCGGCAATACAGACTTCTACGCCGGCGACATGAAGGACATACTTACAGACGAGTTCATAGCCACTCACGGCCGCCCGGACGTCATCATCACCGACCCGCCGCGTGCCGGAATGCACCCCGACGTGGTACAGACCATTATAAGGACTGCCCCGCGGCGCATTGTCTACGTAAGTTGCAATCCTGCCACGCAGGCACGCGACCTGGCACTGCTCGACCAGTATTACAAGGTTGAGGCTGTCCAGCCGGTCGACATGTTCCCGCATACGCCCCATGTTGAAAATGTTGTTTTGTTGGATAAAAGAGATTAATTAAGATAATGTATCGTTTTATTTCTGAAACTTACGGTAGGATGAAAGGTAAGGGCATGCGCCTGTTTGCCGTTTCGTTGTTTGGCTTGCTTGCCTCACCGGCATGCGTTTGCGCACAGGATAATGCAAAAGTCTTCAGCAAACCCAAGTTCAGCGGTTATGCCATAGGGCAATACCAGTACAGCGGCCAGCAGGGTGCTGAAAGCAATACGTTCAGTCTTAGGATGATCCGTTTCTCGCTCGACGGACGCATACTCGGCGACTTTGCCTACAAAATACAGGGTCAGGCCAACGGCAACACCGCCACGCTTGGTGACAGTCCGAGGCTTGTCGACGTATTCATAGAATGGCAGAAGTTGTCGTTCCTCAAGATAAAGGCGGGACAGTTCAAGCGCCCGTTCACCTTCGAGAACCCCATGCACCCGATAGACCAGGGCTTCATGAGCTATTCGCAGAATGTCTCGAAGCTCGCCGGATTCAGCGACAGGGTGGGCGAACACGCGTCAAACGGCCGCGACATAGGTGTCCAGCTGCAGGGCGACTTGTTCAAGACAAGTTCCGGCAGGCCGCTTTTCCACTACCAGGTCGGCGTGTTCAACGGACAGGGCATTAACACGAAGGACGTTGACAACCGTAAGGACGTAATCGGCGGAGCGTGGATTATGCCGGTGGAAGGCTTGCGCATAGGCGGATTCGGATGGACCGGCTCGTACGCACGCAAGGGCAGTGACGGCGTAAAGAGCCTCTCCAAGAACCGTTATGCCATAAGCGGCGAGTACGTGTTCGACGACTGGACGTTCCGTTCGGAGTATATCCATTCTACCGGTTACGGCTTCAAGACTGTTTATAACCAAAGTGCCGACCTGAAGGCCGACGAAGTCAACACCGCTGCCGGAAATAAGGCAGACGGCTTCTACGCACTTGCCATAGCCCCGGTGATTAAGAAGAAATTGCACGTAAAGGCCCGTTACGACCTCTACCGTCCGCAGGCTGAATGGAATACGAGCAAGACTTATTATGAAATAGGTGTCGACTACATGTTCACCAAGAACCTTCAGGTTAACCTTGAGTACGCCCTTGTAAACGACCGCTCGCTCGATTCGCACAACTACAGCCTGATTGACACGCAGTTCTCGTTCAGGTTCTGATACTTGCCCGTAAGTGTGCCGGCCCGGCTTATACTGCCATGCCGGCACCACGGGTCACTTATACTACCTGCAGCGGCAGGCAGCCTGACAAGGGACAACGCTTTGTCTTGATTCTGATACCTGATAATTTAATAACATAAACATGAAAAAACTATGAACATTCCATCTGTATTTTGGCTCGTGCCTTTTGCTTCCGTCTGCGCATTGGCCATGGCCTGGCATTTTTTCAGGTACATGATGAGGGAAGACGAGGGTACCGACCGCATGAAAGAGATTGCAGGCTATGTGCGTATTGGAGCCATGGCTTACCTTAAACAGCAGTATAAGGTCGTAGCAGTCATTTTTGTTGTTATCTGTGTTTTGTTCGCATTCATGTCCTATGTGCTGCACATACAGAATCCGTGGGTGCCTTTCGCGTTCCTTACGGGTGGTATCTTTTCAGGCTTGTGCGGCTTTTTCGGCATGAAGACGGCGACTTACGCCTCGGCACGCACGGCCAATGCCGTGCGCAAGAGCCTCGACCGGGGACTCCGCATAGCTTTCAGGAGCGGAGCCGTGGTGGGGCTTGTCGTTGTAGGACTTGGTCTTTTGGACATCGCCATCTGGTTTGTCCTGCTTAGTGCGTTTTATGAAGGCGAGAACACCGCACTCGTAACGATAACCACAACGATGCTTACTTTCGGCATGGGAGCGTCAACACAGGCGCTGTTCGCGCGTGTCGGAGGCGGCATTTACACCAAGGCTGCCGACGTTGGAGCCGACCTTGTAGGCAAGGTTGAGGCCGACATTCCCGAAGACGACCCGCGTAATCCTGCTACAATCGCCGATAACGTGGGCGACAACGTGGGCGACGTGGCCGGCATGGGTGCCGACCTGTATGAGAGTTATTGCGGAAGCATACTCAGTACGGCAGCGCTCGGCGCAACCGCCTTCGCCCTTAATGGCGACATGCAGCTGAAGGCCGTCATCGCACCGATGCTTATTGCTGCCGTAGGCATCTTCCTTTCGATTGGCGGAATATTCCTTGTGCGTACAAAAGAGGGCGCTACAATGAGGGATTTGCTCCATTCGCTTAATCTCGGAACAAATGTTTCGGCGTGCTTGATTGCCGTTGCAACGTTTGTCATCCTGTACCTGCTGAACATTGAAAATTGGATTGGCGTGTCGTTCTCAGTTGTCTGCGGACTTGCCGCAGGCGTGATAATAGGCTCTGCGACCGAGTATTATACCAGCCAGAGTTATAAGCCGACAAAGAGCATAGCCAAGTCTTCTCAGACCGGCTCGGCCACAGTCATAATAAAAGGCATAGGCACCGGCATGATTTCTACAATGGTGCCGGTCGTTACCATTTCGGTTGCCATAATGGCAAGTTACCTTTGCGCCAACGGCTTCGACATGTCTATGAGTTCAGGGAGCATTTCAAGGGGCCTTTACGGCATAGGCATCGCCGCAGTGGGCATGCTCTCGACGCTTGGCATAACGCTTGCCACCGACGCATACGGTCCGATTGCCGACAACGCCGGAGGCAATGCCGAGATGAGCGGTCTCGACCCGGAAGTGCGCAAACGTACTGACGCACTTGACGCGCTTGGCAACACAACGGCGGCCACGGGCAAGGGTTTCGCCATAGGCAGTGCAGCACTTACGGCCTTGGCTCTTCTTGCTTCGTACATTGAAGAGATAAAAATCAACATGGTAAGGGCCGTCAACGAAGGTGCCACGTTTGTCGACAATCTTGGCAATACGTTTAATCCGGCAGACGCCGGCCTGCTCGACATGATAGACTTCTTCCAGGTTAATCTGATGAATCCCAACGTGCTTGTCGGTGTTTTCATAGGAGCGATGGCAGCGTTCATGTTCAGCGGCATCACCATGGGAGCAGTAGGACGTGCCGCAGGCGCGATGGTTGAGGAAGTACGCCGCCAGTTCCGTGAGATTAAAGGCATACTTCAAGGCGAAGCCACTCCCGATTACGACCGCTGCATCAGGATTTCGACGCGCTCGTCACTTCGCGAAATGATACTTCCCTCGCTCCTTGCAATAGCAATACCCATTGTCGTCGGCGTCATCCTTGGCGTGGCAGGCGTGCTCGGTCTCCTTGTCGGCGGCATGTCGACAGGTTTCACCCTTGCCGTGTTCATGGCCAATTCAGGTGGTGCGTGGGACAATGCCAAGAAGATGATAGAGGAGGGCAATTTCGGTGGTAAAGGCTCGCCGTGCCACAAGGCAGCCATCGTAGGCGACACTGTGGGTGACCCCTTCAAGGACACGTCGGGTCCGTCGCTCAACATCCTTATAAAACTTATGTCGATGGTAAGCATTGTCATGGCCGGACTTACCGTGGCCATGGCCTGATGTAAGTATGCCCGCAAATGCGTGGCATGATATGCCTGCGCCCGCAAGGAGTATTAACCTTAATCTCCTTGCGGGCGCTTCTGTTATGTTATTCGTCCGTTTTAATGTCCCAAATAAATCATATAGGTTCACCATTCAGTTTTATGTAGCAGAATGGATGAACCTATATAAAACAAAAATTGATTGTCTCACGACAACCAATCTTTTTATTAACCTTAATAATCTAATACCATGAAAAACACAGTGCAAAATTACGGATTAATTCCATATTTGCAAAATATTCTCATGGAAAAATCTGTTTTCTAACAAGTTTTAAAACTTTTGCCGTCCCATTTAAAGGATTTTTGCCTAATTATGGCTTCAACCTTACTTTTTTCTTCTTTTGTAGTGAACGGCACGTTTATCTTGAATGTGATGATGTCGCCCCCTTCAGGTATGTCCGCACTTATGGTGACGGGGTCCAAATAGTCACGCAGTTCGTTGAACCTGTCCACACTCATGGTGTCAGGTTTCTGCGTCATGTCGTAGAGCATGGCGCCTGCGTTGCGCGTGTCGGGCAGTCCGAACCTCGACCTGATGCGTTTCCAGTCGGTAGTATAGAAACTTACGCTGCTCTCGGGCAACGGTATCTTGATGGTCCTGACGAGGCATATTATCTGCGTGCTGTCGTTCAGGGGCAACAGTTTTATCAGCATAAGCGCACTGTTGCTTAGGTCGAGCTTGGCAAAGTCGTCGTTTATCGTAGTGACGGTGCTTGTACCGTTCAGTTCGTTCTTCACCTTTACCGTGTCGTTGTCTATCGTGAATTTGCCCATTTCTTGCAGTTGGCTGTCGCTGATGTATGGCAGCAGCTCTTTAGGCATGGTGTTAAGTGCTTCCACGGCCTTGTTTTGTGCAAGAGCCGTAGTAAGGCACATTGACAGGCTGATGATTGTAGTTATTAATGCTTTCATATTATTCCGGTTAAAGTATGTCTGTTACTTGTTGTCAGTCTTGGCGTTTGCCGTCAGAGTGTTTATCCTGTACATCCTTCGCGCCGGTCGTTCATCCTTACGGACTAGCCTGCGCTTGTATGTGTAAAACCCTTGCTGGCTAGTCTAGCCAGAATAGGTTTCGATGTATTGTTTCAGTTTTTCGTCTTGCGGTCCGTTTGGTCCGCTTAGCGGCATGGCACTATTCCAGGCTGCCAAAATTCACAGCCCAATCTTAAATATTACAGCTGCTGGCAACCCTTTCTGTTTGCAATATTACGATTTTATTTTGAGAATTCCAAATTAATTGTGCGTGAATGTATTAATCTGTCAATTTGATTCCGGCATTTTCAGTGCATCGCCGATAATTAGTAAGGGGTGTTGATGATTGTTAAACTTGCATGGGTACAATTATGTACGGCCGTGTGCCATAATCATGTTAATTGCGATGATTTGCTTACATGTTGATTTCTCCTGACGCCTCTGGAAGGCGTTCGCCGTGAAATAAAAATCAGTGGCGCGGAAAAATGCAGGAAAACGTGTGCAAACGTAACGCCTTGTGCTTCAACGATATGCTGCCGATAGACGCTCGCCTGTGCAATTCCGGGTGGCGTTTACAAGGCTTTGTCGTGCTGAAAGGTATCCTTTTGCACCGCAATCAATGGCTTTTCGGATGCTAAACAAGCGTCTTTCGGGTTGCTTTCAGCCGTCTTTTGTAGCGTGAAAAGCCCGTTTTGCCCACTTCTTTGCCGTGTTTTTATACCCAATCGGGGCTATTTTGCGCATGCGGACAGTAGCCGGTGGTGTCCGTTCTTTTCTATTTTGCCAATTCAGACGGAAGTTTCCTGAATGACAATATGACGCTGTTTGCCCCGTTCAGCTTCCGTTGTGATATTCTGGCAAATCGTTACAAACGAGTCTTCAGGTGCGGCGGCGTGTGTCAGTTTGATGTGGACTGTGGCAAATATTATCGGTTTTGTGACATTTTGTGTCAAATGCTTATTTTATCGTATTTAATTGTCGTTAATCAAAAACTAATTTAGTAATTTTGCAAACGGAATGTGCATGATTGCACGGCCTGTCTGGCTAAACATTGAGAATATAAAAGCGAGGAATAAATATGTTCATAGAATATAAAAACGTAAATATTTACCAGGGAGACAAGCTCGTGCTGGGCGGTGTCGATTTCCATGTGGACGAAGGCGAGTTTGTCTACATAATAGGACATGTAGGTTCGGGTAAGAGCAGCTTGCTCAAAACGCTCTACTGCGAACTTGACATAGACGAAGGCGACGAGGCCGTTATCCTTGAGCGCAACCTGCTGAAGATGAAACGTAAGGAAGTGCCCGCCTTGCGCAAGGAACTCGGCATAATATTCCAGGATTTCCAGTTGCTCCACGACCGCAGCGTGTACAACAACCTGCGCTTCGTGTTGAAGGCTACAGGATGGAAGAACAAGAAGGATATGGACGAGCGCATTGACGAAGTGCTCGAGGCCGTGGGCATGCAGGACAAGAAGGCAAGCATGCCTTACGAACTGTCGGGCGGCGAGCAGCAGCGCGTGGCCATCGCCCGCTCGATACTCAACAAGCCGAAGGTGATAATAGCCGACGAGCCTACGGGAAACCTTGACCCCGAGACTGCCGACAATATAATCAGCCTGCTCAAGCAGGTCAGCCTTACAGGTACGGCGGTCGTGATGTCGACACACAACATACCCATGCTTGACAAGTACCAGGGCATTGTCTACCAGTGCAAGGACGGCAGGTTGAACGACGTGACAAACCAGTACAACAGGTTGGCGCTTGCCGGAGAGTAGTAGTTCACGTGCGGGCGGTCGTACGTCCGGCGGATGTTTTATGTTGAATATAATAAAATAAAAAGTATAAAGGTTATGAAAGTAATGAAGTTTGGAGGTACGTCGGTTGGTTCGCCCGAGCGTATGCAGCATGTTTCTTCGTTGATAACGAGTAGCGGCGAGCCCGTATTGGTTGTCCTTTCAGCCATGTCGGGCACGACTAACTCCTTGATAGAAATATCCGATTATCTGTACAGGAAGAATCCGGAGGGTGCAAATGACGAAATAAACCGTTTGGAAAAGAAATACATGCAGCATGTAGACAACCTGTATTCGACCGAGAAGTGGAAGAACGATACACGCAAGTTCCTGCGTGGCGAGTTCGACTATCTCCGCTCGTTCACCAAAGACCTCTTCACGAGTTTCGAGGAGAAGAGCATCGTGGCGCAGGGCGAGATAATGAGCACCAACATGGTTGTCAATTATCTTAAGGAGTGCGGAGTAAAGGCCGTGCTGCTTTCAGCGCTTGACTTCATGCGTACCGACAAGAACTCGGAGCCCGACCTCGGCTACATCAAGGACAAGCTGGCAAAGGCTTTGGAGCAGAATCCTGGAAACCAGGTGTACATCACGCAGGGCTTTATCTGCCGCAACGCCTACGGCGAGATAGACAACCTTCAGCGCGGAGGCAGTGACTATACGGCGTCTTTGCTCGGAGCGGCAGTCGATGCTGAGGAAATACAAATCTGGACGGACATCGACGGCATGCACAACAACGACCCGCGCGTGGTCGACGAGACTGAGGCAGTACGCCAGTTGAACTTCGAGGAGGCTGCCGAGTTGGCTTATTTCGGTGCCAAGATATTGCACCCTACGTGCGTGCAGCCAGCCAAGTTTGCCGGCATACCGGTGCGCCTGCTTAACACTATGGACCCGTCGTCGCCTGGAACGATAATTAATAATGAACTGGTTCAGGGCAAGATAAAGGCTGTTGCGGCCAAGGACAACATTACGGCTATCAAGATAAAGAGCAGCCGCATGCTGCTGGCGACAGGCTTCTTGCGCAAGGTGTTCGAGATATTCGAGAGCTACCAGACGCCGATTGACATGATTACAACCAGCGAGGTGGGCGTTTCGATGAGTATTGACAACGACTCGCACCTTAACGATATCGTAGCCGAATTGAAGAAGTACGGCACCGTTACGGTTGACAAGGACATGTGCATAATATGTGTTGTAGGCGACCTTGACTGGAGCAATGTCGGCTTTGAGACTCTGGCTACCGATGCGATGAAGAACATTCCGGTGAGGATGATTTCTTACGGAGGCAGCAATTACAACATTTCGTTCCTTGTACGTGAATGCGACAAGAAGCGTGCGCTGCAAGCTTTGAGCGACACGTTGTTCAATGACAAATAATAATAAGATAATGAAAAAATGAAGGGTGTTTTTCCTTTAGACAAGTTTAAAGATACAGAAACTCCGTTTTATTATTATGATACGACGCTGCTGCGTGACACTTTGCGTACTATAAACCGTGAAGCGGGCAAGTATGAGGGGTTCTGCGTGCATTATGCCGTTAAGGCTAATGCCAACCCCAAGATTCTGAATGTAATATGCCAGTCCGGACTCGGAGCCGACTGCGTGAGCGGCGGCGAGATAATGGCTTCGGTAAACGCGGGCTTCATGCCGGGAAAGATTGTCTTTGCCGGGGTGGGCAAGAGCGACAGGGAGATAAATTACGCGCTGGATAAAGACATATTCTGCTTCAACGTGGAGAGCGTTCCCGAGCTTGACGTCATTAACGAACTGGCAGGACGGAAGGGGAAAGTAGCCCGTGTGGCTTTCCGCATAAATCCTAACGTCGGAGCACATACACATGCCAACATTACGACAGGCCTTGCGGAAAACAAGTTCGGCATTGCCATGGAGGACATGGAGGGCATCATTGAAAAGGCCGGAAGTATGGACAATGTCGAGTTTATAGGATTGCATTTCCACATAGGCTCGCAGATTTTGGACATGGGCGACTTCGTTGCATTGTGCAACCGAATAAACGATTTGCAGAGCCAGCTTGAGAGCCACCACATAACGGTGAAGCACATAAACGTCGGCGGCGGTCTGGGCATCGACTATACCCATCCCAACAAGGTGCCAGTACCCGATTTCAAGTCGTACTTCGAGACTTATGCGCGCCATCTTAGGCTGCGCAAGGGGCAGATGTTGCATTTCGAGCTGGGACGCTCAGTTGTAGGCCAGTGCGGTTCGTTGATATCGAGAGTGCTGTATGTGAAGCAGGGTGCGGTAAAGAAGTTTGCCATCATCGATGCAGGAATGACAGACCTCATCCGCCCGGCTCTTTACCAGGCTTACCATAAGATAGAGAACATCTCGAGCGACGAGCCCACGACGACTTACGACGTAGTAGGTCCGATATGCGAGTCGAGCGATGTCTTTGCCAAGGCGGTAGACATTAACGGATGCCACCGCGGCGACCTTATTGCAATACGTTCGGCCGGTGCATACGGCGAGATTATGGCTTCACAGTACAATTGCCGGCCTCTGCCCAAAGGCTATATTGCGGAGGATTTGCAGTAGTCTTGTTATTATTGCACATCGTGTGGAAAAAACGTCAGCGAACATAAAATGACGATATTATGATTTTTGACACTGTAACTATTGTAATTTGTGCGGTTTTGGTGGTGTTGGCGTTGCTGTCATCGTTTCTCGACACGTTCTTCAGGAAAGTACGTGCCGGTGGTAACGGACCATCAGGGCCTGCAACGCCGTGTCGTCCGGTGTCTGTGATAGTTGTTGCAGACAATAACGCTGAAGATTTGAGAGCCAACCTCGACTCGTTGTTGTCGCAGGATTACGAACCGGGTTACGAGGTTATTGTAGTGGTGGATAAAGACGAAGACGGGACCGGCGATTTTCTGAAGGCGTACGGCAAACGCCCTAACCTTTACACTACTTTCGTCCCCGATTCTTCCCGCTATATGAGCAGGCGCAAACTAGCCATAACCCTTGGCGTGAAAGCGGCCAAGAACGAATTGATTCTGTTGACTGACGCTACTTGCCGGCCGGTATCGGACAAGTGGATAAGCGTCATGGCATCAAGACTGGACGAAGGGACCGACATCGTTATGGGTTACAGCAACTATATTCACGAAGCCGGGCTTTTCAAGGTGTTTTACCGTTTCCATTGCGAGTATTCCAATTTCCGTGAAGCGTGCAACGGTGCTGCATATGGCATGGCCGGAAATAATATAATGTTCAGGAAGGACGTGTTTATGGCAGGAAACGGATTCCAGGGAAACCTTAAATACCTAAGGGGGGAATACGGCTTCCTTGTAAACAAGTATGCCGGACATGGCAATGCCGCTGTAGAAACGAGCTGTGAAGGGCGTGTCGAGGACCGTGTCCCAACACGTAAGGAATGGCACAGTGTGAATCTTTTTTACCGGGAGACGCGCCGGCATTTGGATAGAAGTTTCAGTCACCGTCTTGCGTTTAACCTCGACATGTTGTCGCTGTATGCCGGTCTGGTTGCCGGAGCCGGCTCGGCTGTTTATGCGGTGTTGACCCAGATGTGGCTGATGCTGCCTTTCTCTTCCGTTGCCTTGTTTTTGCCCGTTGTAGTCAGACTGTTAAACGCAAGGCGCGCCATGCGCCTGTTCGGGGAGAGCGTTCCGTTGTGGAAGGTTTTCCCGTTCGAGCTGCGTTTAGTCTGGCATAATCTGAGATATGCAATATCTTACAGGTTTACTGACAAGTATGAGTTTACAAGCCATAAGTCGTAGGCTATGACAAATATGAAGGTTCTGCATTTCATCCCGAATCTGGAGGCCGTGGAGCGTTCGCCGCTTCTGAGCTATAAGGTGGCGTTGCTTGCCAGCATGTCAGGGAAGGCGGATGTTACCGTCCTTACCTGTAATGCCGGCAAGGTGTCGTTAGACGGGATTGATATAAAGGAATGTCTTGCTTCGGCGGTTGTCATAGGGCGGGGACGTCGGCGGTTAAGGCGTTTGCTGACCGCAATGCGTCCGGACGTAGTCCATATACATGCTTGTTGGAATCATGTGGCAGGAGTTTTGTTCAGGGAGTGCGCCAGACTTAAGGTGCCTACCGTGCTGACTGTCGACCGCAGGCTTGAAAGCTGGCATGTTAAGAGGCATTACTGGACGGGCAAGTTGCCCATGTCGGTAATGTTCCAACGCCGCATGTTGAAAGATGCTGGAGCCTTGCATTTCATCACGCAGCAGGAGCAGGCCCGTTTTGAGTATTTCGGCTGGCATCCTTCAGTCAAGGCTTCGCACCCAATAAACACAAGGACGGTTACCATCTGTCCGTTTAATATTACCGCTGGTATATCAGCGGAAGCCATGGTCGGAAGCCTGCTTGCGTTATACCAGAAGGTTGCCGACAGTGCTCCGTTCAACCAGATGTCTGACGACGAACGCAAGGTTGAAGACCTGTTGTTGGGCATAAGCCTGTCGGATAATGGGCGTGTGACAATTTCTGATGGCGATATTTCACTATTGCGCTCGATTGACGGCAAGTCATGGCGCAGGATATTAATCCACTCTTATGACGAAAACATATCCGAGAATGTTTATGAAGGTTTGCGGCAGGCAGGCATGCCGATACCTGCCGTGGCGGCAGGCACGCTGGACCGTTTTGCGCTGCGTGCTTGTGATGCTGGCGGAAAACCGAAAGATGTTTCATCGGATGCAAAGATTGCAAGGCTTATGTCCGACAAGTCGATTCCACAGTTGGAACGCGGAGTCTGCGTGGAGTTGGTCGGACTGTTGCTGAAAATTAGATACGGGTACGCACACCGTTCGGATTTCGTGCGTTTGTATAGGAAGTTAAGGTTTGAAGATTACGACGAAGACCTGGTGTACGGCAAGATACGCGGACTCGGACTGGCGAAAGATGCAGCGCGGCTGTTTAAGATAATGGAGGAGCGCTACGGGCTGGGACAAGGGTTCATGTTTGCCGACCCGCTGGACGACAAGGGGACAATGAAATTGAGGGAAAAACTTTTTAAATCAGAAATACAATGAAAACAACTTCTAAAGACATTGAAAACGACATCCGTTTTTTGCGGCTACTGGCGGATTCGTTCCCTACAATTGCCGACGCGAGTACCGAGATTATCAACTTGCAGGCCATTCTCAACCTACCCAAGGGTACCGAACATTTCCTTGCTGATTTGCACGGCGAGTACAAGTCGTTCCAGCATGTGCTTAGGAACGCGTCCGGTAATATCAAGAGAAAGGTGAACGACATCTTCGGCAACGAGCTGCGCGAGGCGGAGAAGAAAGAACTCTGCACTCTCATCTATTACCCCGAGGAAAAGCTCGAGCTTGTAAAGGCTAACGAGACAGACCTTGACGACTGGTACCATATCACCATACACCAGCTTGTACGTGTATGCCGTGACGTGTCGAGCAAGTATACGCGCTCTAAGGTCAGGAAGTCTTTGCCTAAAGACTTTTCGTACATCATACAGGAACTCCTGCACGAACGCCCCGACGACGTGGACAAGGCGGCGTACGTTAATGTTATTATCGAGACCATCATCAGCACCGGACGTGCCGACGACTTCATTATCGCCATCTCGCATGTGATACAAAGGCTTGTCATAGACCTTCTACACATACTTGGCGACGTTTACGACCGTGGTCCCGGCGCGCACGACATAATGGACACGCTCGGTACATACCACAACTGGGACATACAGTGGGGCAACCACGACATACTGTGGATGGGTGCCTGCGCGGGCAACGCCGCCTGCGTGTGCAACGTCATCCGCCTGTCGTTGCGCTATGCCAACCTTGTTACGCTTGAGGAGGGATACGGCATCAACCTGATACCGCTGGCTACGTTTGCCATGGAGCATTACGGCAACGACCCTTGCGAGGAGTTCGTGCCCAAGACAAACGGCGGCAGCGGCGAGATTGACGACAAGACACGCAGGCTGACGGCCCAGATGCACAAGGCGATAACCATGATCCAGTTCAAGGTTGAGGCTGCCATAATAAACCGCCACCCGGAGTGGAACATGCAAGACAGGATACTGCTGAACAAAATTGACTATGACAGGGGCGTATGCGTAATAGACGGTAAGGAATATGCCATGAAAAGCTGCTGCTTCCCGACTGTTTCGCCAGCCGACCCTTGCAAGCTGACGCCAGAGGAGCAGGCGCTTATCGACAAGTTGACACATTCGTTCACTGTCAACGAGAAGCTGCACAAGCACATACGCCTGATGTTGACTCACGGCTCGCTTTACACAATAATCAACGACAACCTCCTGTTCCATGCGTCAGTGCCTCTGAATCCTGACGGCAGCCTTAAGGAAGTAGAGCTGTACAAGGGACTGAAGTTCAGCGGACGCGAACTGATGAACCGCATTGACCGTGTGGTACGCAGCGCATTCCAGAACGACACGGAATCTAATTACAAGAACTTTGCGATAGATTACTTCCTGTATCTCTGGTGCGGCCGCGACTCCGTACTCTTCGACAAGTCCAAGATGGCCACTTTCGAGCGTTATTTCCTTAAGGACAAGGAAACGTACAAGGAGGAGAAAGGCAACTACTTTAAGTTGCGTGACGACGAGAAGGTGTGCGACAACATACTTGACGCATACGGCGTGACCGGGCGTATGCGCCACATAATAAACGGCCATGTGCCCGTGCATGTGGTGAGTGGTGAGAATCCGATAAAGGCCAACGGCAAGCTGATGGTTATCGACGGCGGCTTCTCGCAGGCATACCATAAGGAGACAGGAATTGCCGGATACACGCTTGTTTACCACAGCCGCGGTTTCCAGCTCGTGCAGCACGAACCGTTTACGAGTACGGAGGACGCCATACTGCGCGGCTCGGACATTAAGAGTACGACGCAGATTGTGGAAATGTCAGTCCACCGCATGCTGGTGGCCGACACAGACATAGGCCGTGAACTGAAACGACAGGTCGAGGAACTCGAGAAGCTCCTTTACGCTTACCGCCACGGATTCATTAAGGAGAAACTTTGACGCTGAAAACAAAAGGTAACCTTTTGCCTTGTAAAAGGTTACCTGTTATCACGCAAAAGGTGGCCTTTCACGATGCGAAAGGCCACCTTTTGCGTAATGCCTGTTTTCCCGCTGCGTGCAGGCACCGGGCACGGCAGGGTGGTGTTACTTCATCAGCTCGTTGAGGAACCTGTCCAAATCCTCGTCAAGGCCTTTCATGAGGTCGCCTCCGATGATTTTTATGTCGCTATCTACAAGGTACAGCTCGGATACGTGTTCGCGCTCGTCGTCCTCGAGCACGAAGCTGTACGGCTTGAGTATGCACAGGTTGTCCACCTGGTCGTGCAGTCTTTCGATTACGCTTCTGATGGCTTCGGCCGCCGTGTCGTAAAAGTCAGGCTCCTTGTAGTCTATCCAGTCGCTTACCACGCAGCGCGTTATCTCGTTGTCGTTGTCGTCGAAGGCCAGCAGCTCGCCTGTGTCCTGTGATA